>SESH01006782.1_pt1 | contig 15741 bp, 14 predicted proteins | sample 3171561 | NCBI WGS metagenome assembly SESH01 (sample SAMN10866947, study PRJNA518727) | freshwater metagenome | biome: subpolar coniferous forest; feature: holomictic lake; material: water; isolation source: holomictic Lake 442 2011 16.5 m and 2014 13 m | place: Canada: near Kenora, Ontario
GTGGGGGAGCGCCAACTGGATGCATAAGTTGCAATCGGGCTAATACCATATAGCTGTCCTGTGTATCATTTATCACACTACGCGATAATTGCTACATGACAAGATGGCTGATATTGACTGCAACGCTGCCGACCCGTCCCAGTGCTCTGCGAGTAAGGGTCTGGCGGGCACTTAAAGCAACCGGGGCCGGGACGCTGCGAGAGGGTGTCTACCTGCTTCCATCCGATGCTCCGACGGCGCAAGCGCTCTGGGACATGGAGCACCTTATCCAGGAGAGTCGCGTAGACGCCCACATGCTCGTCGTCGATGCACGCGACAAAACACAGGAAATGGCGTTTCGAGCTCTGTTTGACCGCTCTGAGCTCTATGCCGAACTGCTTCAGTCCATCAAAGAAGTGCGCCGGACTATCAAGAGTTCCAGCGAAATCGAACTCCACAAGGCATTGCGGGGCATCGAGCAACAACTTCATGCTGCACAAGCCATTGATTTCTTTCCTGGCCAGTCAAGTGAAAAAGCCAGCGCTGCGCTGCTGGCGCTGCGCAGCGAAGTCAAGCGGCACCTATCGCCCGGCGAACCGAGGCCGCGGACCCAGACTATGCAACGCCTAGCAATCGAGGCGTTCCAAGGCAGAACGTGGGCCACGCGCAAACGCCCCTGGATTGACCGTCTCGCCAGTGCCTGGCTGATTCAGCGCTTTGTCGACAAATCAGCGAAATTTGTCTGGTTGACCAACCTGAAGAAATGCCCGAAGACTGCGCTGGGCTTCGATTTCGACAACGCCCGTTTCACCCATGTGGGCGACAGGGTCACATTTGAGGTATTGGCCCATACCTTCGGGCTGGATACTGACATCGGAATCCAGCGCCTGTTCGAATTGGTGCACTACATCGACATTGGCGGAATCCCAGTCGACGAAGCCGCCGGTGTCGAGACCATCGTACGGGGCCTGCAAGCACAACACGCAAAGGATGACGCATTGTTTGACGCCTCCTTGTCCATTTTTGACTCCCTGTATACCGCCATGAAGGTACGCCCATGAACACAGCCACAGCCACCGTTGCCGAGGTTCCCCAAAGGCTGACCCTTGCGCAAGCCTTCTACTACTGGCTCAAGCTTGGTTTCATCAGCTTTGGCGGCCCCGCCGGGCAGATCGCCATCATGCACGAGGACCTGGTGGAGCGGCGGCGCTGGATTTCCGAGAACCGATTTCTGCATGCGTTGAACTACTGCATGTTGCTGCCAGGACCTGAAGCACAGCAATTGGCTATCTACATCGGGTGGTTGATGCACCGAACCTGGGGCGGAATCGTCGCAGGGGTGCTGTTTGTGTTGCCCTCGCTGTTCATTCTCGTGGGTCTGTCGTGGGTCTATATGGCGTATGGCAACGTCCCGGCCATCGCTGGCGTGTTTTATGGCATCAAGCCAGCTGTAACCGCCCTGGTGGTGCACGCGGCCTACCGGGTGGGCTCCCGGTCTTTGAAGAACAGTTGGCTGTGGGCTATTGCAGTGTCAGCCTTTCTGGCGATATTCGCCTTGCAGTTGCCGTTTCCTCTCATTGTTTTGGCCGCCGGCGTCGTTGGCTACTTTGGCGGTCGCTTGGCGCCTGGCAAGTTCGCTGCAGGCGGCGGTCACGGCAAAGCCGCCAAGTCGTGCGGACCTTCCCTGATTGATGACAACACACCGACACCTGAACATGCATTGTTCACTTGGCCACGCTTTACCCGGGTGCTTGTTGTATGCCTTGCTTTATGGCTTGCCGGCATTGGTGCCCTGACCGCGGCCTATGGATGGGATTCGGTGCTGACGCAGATGGGCTGGTTCTTCACCAAGGCGGCGCTCATGACCTTTGGTGGCGCGTACGCGGTATTGCCATACGTGTTTCAGGGCGCCGTCGAGAATTTCCAATGGCTTACGGCAGCGCAGATGATTGATGGCCTGGCCTTGGGCGAGACGACACCCGGCCCGCTCATCATGGTGGTCTCTTTCGTGGGCTTCGTCGGTGGCTGGACCCGGGCCATCTTTGGCTCGGACGCTCTCTTTATCTCTGGCGCTGTGGCGGCTTCGGTGGTGACCTTCTTCACATTCCTTCCATCCTTCCTCTTCATCTTTCTTGGTGCGCCATTTATCGAGTCGACGCACGGCAACCTGAAGTTCACGGCTCCGCTCAGTGGCATCACGGCTGCGGTGGTTGGCGTCATCGTGAATCTGGCGGTCTTCTTTGCTTACCATGTGCTCTGGCCGCAAGGCATGTCAGGCCACTTCGAATGGGCATCAGCGCTCATCGGCGTGTGTGCGGGCACTGCATTGTTTCGCTTCAAGTTGGGCGTCATTCCCGTCGTGTTGGCGTCGGGCTTGGCTGGACTGGCTTTGACCTTGCTGCGTCCCGCAATTTCCTGAGAAGCGGCATATGGAAAATCACATTCAAGACTTGCCCTTTGACACGGCTGCACTGACCGCCAAAAGCTTGCTCGCAGAGCGACCTGACGCGTGCACCCTGGTTGGCGCCATCCAGAGTTGGCAAAATGCCGGTCAGGCGGTCCAGTCCATGGGAGTCGCACCATGAAGTGGGTCACACGCGCGCGACCCAAGATTGACCGCATTGCATGTCCTTGGCTTATCGCTCGGTTCATCGACACGGATCCCGAATTCCTGTATGTCCCGGCAGACAAAGTTTTGCAAACGGCGCAGAAGACAGGGGCCGTTCCTTACGACGTCCCTGGCGTCGACATGACGCACGTTGGAGAGCTTTGTAGCTTTGATGCGTTCCTTCGGGAATACAAACTGGAGGATCCTGCCTTGCATCGACTGGCCCGCATCGTTCGCGGCGCGGACACATCCCGGCTTGACCTGACGCCCCAGTCGGCAGGTCTTTACGCGTTGTCGCTCGGACTGTCCAGAAACTTCCCGGATGACCACCAGATGCTTGCGCATGGGATGGTGATGTACGACGCGCTTTATGCTTGGTGCAAGAGTTGCTGAATAAGGGCTTGCCCAGCGCAAGGACCGGCCGCCACGACACTGTCAGTTTCGGGCAAAGAATCAGCCGGTACAGGTTTCGCAAGCAGCGTTTGTTGACATGCATGTATGGTCAATATCGGCTCAGCCAGAGCCATTCTTAGTTATCGGCGTCCAATGTCACCAGGCGACGCGATGTTGTGCTTTGGTAGCAAAGTCTGGCTGGCAGATGGCCTCGCGCCAAGTGTTCGGTCAGCCGAATTACTGACCGGGGGCGGCCCAGGTGGGGCTCGGCAACTCTGTCACGGGCGTCAGTCGCCAGGATTTGATGCGGCTTTATTGGAGGTTTGATATGAGACCATTTCTTGTCGCTGCAGTTTTATCAAGCTTGCTCGCTGCACTGGCGGTCTTTTCAATCACGGAGCTATGCACAAGAGCCAGCAGTTCGGCGGACCCAAGCGTTGTCAGAACGGCCAATACATTGGATGAAAGACGGACCGAAGCAGGACAAAGGCTTCGGCAGTGGTTGAATCACTGATAAATCGCTACTTGGTAGTAGACGGTCAATTCAAAAAGTAAGCGCCCTGTCGTGAAACAGGGCACCGCGCTTGAGGGCTTGAGTAATCAGGCAGCGTAGGCTGGGGTCATTCTCACGAGTGCCGGAACTTCAATCTTTGCCAAGGTGGCGGTCAGGGCTTCAACAGCGGCTTTGTACAGCCGTGAGTTAAGTCGATGGTCGCCGTCCCGGATTCAGAGTTTGGCAGGCCCGATAAGGCGACGTGCCCCGTGTCAACTAAGACTTGACCGGTTGATGCTGCTGAAGAAACTCAAAACTGTCGCGCCAGCAGCGAACAGCTTGCTCGCGCCAGAACATCACATGAAACGCGTGGGTTTCGCCGGGGTAGTAGTGCGCGGTGCAGGATGCGTGCAGCCGCTTCAACGCGATCTCAAGTCGCTCGGAGTCAGCCGCGACAGGGTCCTCAAGTCCTGCAGCGATAAAGATGGGCGGCAAGTCCGGCGCGGCCGTCATCGCCTCGACCACACAAAGAGGGTCAGCCAACGCATGTTTAGCATCGGGCTGGTGAGCAAATCTGCCCAGGTAAGAACGTGCCGCATCCCTTGCAATTCTTGCTGCCATGGCGGATACCCCTGAGCCGAGGCGGCGCTCGGGCTCGCTTGCCTGCAAGAAGCCGCAGTACAACAGGGCCAGTGCCGGGCGCAAGCCCCTCTCGAATAATCGAATCGCGAACGGCTCCGGCCGAGGCGTGCAACAGGCCAGCGTGACCGCAAGCGCCAGATTGGCACCAGCCGATTCGCCGGCCAACCCGATACAGGTCGAGTCTCCCCCATAGTCTTTGACATGGTCTGCTGCCCACATCCAGGCAGCGCAGGCATCCTCGATGGCGGCAGGGAATGGGTGTTTTGGTGCCAGACGGTAGTCCACGTTGCAAACAAGGTAGCCCTGCGATGCATAGGCGGCGGCCAGAGCCCGGTGGGTGCGCTTGGAGCCGATGGCAAATCCGCCGCCATGAAAGTAAATCAGCGCCGGATGGGGTCCCGGTCCATTGGGTTGCAGAACATCGAGTCGCAGAATTTGACCCCCATGACGGGCATATTCGACGTCCTCAATCAGCCGGCAAGTATTCATGCGCTGCTTCATGCGTGGCATGAAGTCAACCAGTCCCGCCAGAGCATGCATGCCGGCATCAAGTGCAATGCGGCGGGCCAACTGTCTTGATGCAGTCATGTCCAGCCAGCGAGGCATCAGCATTCTCCGATGCAAAAGTTTGCATTGCGCGGAGTCGCCTGCCGGTCGCCCTCAGATCGCTGCGATGACAGCTTCAATTTCAGCAAAGGTTCTGGCCATTTCATGGGTGTGAATCTGAACCCCTAACTGACGCGCGATTTGCGACGTTGAAAATATGCCCACCAGGGACTGTCTGCCATCCGGCCCCTGTCCAACAACGATGGCGTGCGCTCTACCGTCTGATTTCAGGGAAGCCACGATGTTGCCAACGCAAGCCTTCCTGACATCATCGATGTTCATTGCATCCATCTTTTCGACCGGGACCATGACGTCTGCAACCCGCAATTCACTGCGCTTGCACTGACGTTTCTGGGCCACCAGGACCGGCTTCTCTCCGAGTGCATCAACCGTCGTCACCAAGCCCGCAATTCTGTTGCTGTCACCCACCACCAGAAGCAATCTCACACCGCGAACCAACATGGAGTGGTTCGCTTCATCAAGCGTTGCATCAGGGACGATGGTGGCCGAAGGCACTCTGGAGAGGTCGGTCATCACAAGAATAGCAGGGGAATCGGCACCCACTGCGGGCGGATTGAAGGCTTCCAGCAGTTGGCAACCCATTGGCGAGATTGACGTTTTCTGCAGTGCCCGATAGTTCATGTCTTGAGTCACTTTGGTACCTTTGCGGAGCGAGGCTTTTGATGGTAACGGAAAACCCGCCGGTCAAGCTACTGGATTTCGGACGTTCCTGATTCTCAATGTGTCGTTTTGACATATCATTCAGCGCTCCAAAATTTGAAAGCGTCGAGTGAACTGGTTAAGTAATCTAATTTCCCCTTCCGCTGACTCAACAGCACCTGCATGGGTCGACGACGCTTTGTTGCTGGACGTGCGTACACCCAGTGAATATGCCTCGGGTCACGTCCAGGGGGCTTTCAATCTTCCGCTCGATCGTTTTGTGCAGGAATATGAAAGCGTCGCCCCAGACAAGTCCAAGCAGATCGTGGTGTACTGTCAATCTGGTGCGCGCTCCGGGCAGGCCGTGCAGTTTTTGCAACGACAGAACTATGCAAATGTAGTCAACGGCGTCTCCGCAGGCACGGTTGCTCTTAGAACCGGTCGACCGATCCACCGATGACCTGCACAGCTGCCTGACTGAACATGGCGAAGCCCGAGATTCTGGTCATTGGTGCAGGCGCTGTTGGCACCACGCTGGCGGCATACTTGACGGCGGCGGGTCAGCGCGTCGGCTTGCTGATTCGTGAAACGGACCAGACGAAATTTGAGAGCGTCCCCTTTCTGACTGTGGACCGCATTGCCGGCGCACCAGCGCTGACAACGCAAAAGCCGGAACTATCTACCGAAATCGACCTGACGGCTGTCGCTTATCTGTTCATATGCGTCAAGCATGCAGCTTTGGAACAGGTTCTTTCCCGGTTGCCATCGACTTTGCCATCGCAAACCACTTTGGTGTCGACCTTGAATGGGATCAGCGCCCTGCCCCACCTGAAACGACGCTATCCGGCGGGTCAAGTTGCCAACATGACCGTCATGTTCAACGCCCAACTTGTCTCACCGCTTCATTCACGGATGACGACGAAGCCGCAGATTGTCATCGACAGTGCAGACTCGCGATTGCCTGGATTGTTCGACCATAGCGGCATGCAGGTCAAACACACCCATGGCGAAGCGATCGCATGGGGCAAACTTCTGCTCAATCTGGCCAACGCGGTGTGCGCTCTGACGCACACAACAGCCAAAGATCTCCTGACCGTACCAGACTTGCGTGCAATTTACGCCGCCGTACTGGACGAAGCGGTTGCGGTCATCGAGCGTGCCGGTGTGCCGTACCAGTTGCCATTGCCCTTACCCTACCGGTTATTTCGCCAGATCATTCTGCACGGCGGTCCTTTGCCTTGGTGGATCGCCAGCTTGCGCAATGGCCTTCAGCAGGGTTCATATCCTTCCATGGTGGCCGACATCGAGGCTGGACGACCCACCGAAGTCAATCAACTCAACGGCGAGATTGTCAGTCTGGGTCGAGCGCAAGCGCTGGCTACGCCCATCAACGCCAGAATGGTCGAGTTGGTGCAGGCCATCGAAGGTCATCTTCCAGCGCGCTACATGAGCCCCTTGGAACTGCGTGCCCAGTTGGAATCCTACATTGGGTTGCAATAGTTACACACTCAGTGCCATCGTACCTGCCAAACTGAAATAACCTATCATGGTGGCACTTTTCGGAGACGAAGCTATGTTTGGATTTTTTGCCATGGGTCGGCGCCGCAAGGCCAGACACTACGAAAAGCAGCGCGAGATGGTTCGTGTTGCCTTGAACAGTGTGCTGCGCCGTCGTGGCATTGCGACTGCGTCCATCGGATGTGAACTGCTGCCTTTGTCCCGGCCAGGCGCATCCGAAGTGATACTGGTGCAATTGCTGATACGGACCTGGGACGAGCGCCTGATCCACGAAGCGGTCGATCTTGAAAACGAATTGTTCGATGTGATCTGCCTGTATAGCCGCAGCACCCGCAATGCAGACTTTTTGATCAACTGGAAATTCGCGATCGACAAGGCTGATGCCAGCAAGGCATCGGAATCGAAATCAGGAGCGGCCAAGCCAGAGCCGAAAGGTGCAGAGCCGGGCGTTGCACTGCCACCCAAGCTCTCGGCAGTGCCCAGTATCATGCCCGCCATCAAGTTTGATTTACCGAAAACCGATCTCGATCTCGATGACGATGAAAGGCACCACGAATACGGATTCCCGGCGACGGTGATACGCAATCCCTGAGCACCGCGGCGGCCACTAGAATGAATCGCCCATCGATTCATTTGCCGCAAGCTCATTATGAATTTTCTCTTCTCCATCGCCCGCCCCGCGGGCGTAGTTTTGTGTCTCGCCGGGTTGATGAGTCCGCCTGTGGCGGCCCAGACTGCCCTGCCCATTGCGCCAGTGCGTGACGTGACCCAGGTGTTGCACGGCGTGACCGTGCACGATCCCTACCGCTACCTTGAAGAAGTGAAGAGCCCGGAAGTGCAAGGCTGGCTGCGTGCCCAAGGCGAGGTAACGCGCCAAACACTGGACCGCATTGACCTGCGCGACGAACTGCTCACAAGCATCCAAAGCCGCTCCGAGGCTGGCGGCGACAACATCAACCGCGTCGTGCGCATGCCGCAGGATCGCATTTACTACCTTAAACGCCCGCGCGGTCAGAGGCAGTTCAAGCTGATGCTACGCGTCGGTTTGAACGGTAGCGAGAAGGTTCTGGTTGACCCCGAGGTCGATTCAAAGCGCACCGGTGTGCCGCACGCCATCAACTACTTTGTGCCTTCATGGGACGGCCAACACATAGCCTATGGCATGTCAGCTGGCGGCTCGGAGGATGCGTCGCTCTACGTCATGGAAGTCGAGACACTCAAGACGGTGGGCTCAGCCATCCCGCGCGTGCAGGAGGCGCTCGTCTCCTGGTTGCCGGACAGCAAGTCGCTCACCTACAACCAACTTCAGGAGCGCAGGAGCGGCGCGGCCGAGACCGAAACCTTTCTTGACAGCAGCGTCATGTGGCTGAAGGTTGGCCAGCCAGCCACCACAGCACTACCGGTATTTGGCCCGACCGTCACCCGCGATCTGGGGCTGGCCGCGCTGGACGTCGGTGGCCTCGTTTTTAGCCCTGACAGCGACTGGATGGTGGCGCGCACCACCGACACTACGCTGCCCGAAGGATTCCTGTTCATTGCCCGCATCAGCGATCTTGGCAAGCCCGGCATCGCATGGAAGAGGATTGCCGGGTACAGCGACAGGATTACCCAGATCGAACTCAAGGGCGACGCCCTGTACTTCACCAGCTATATTGGCGCGCCGCGCAACCGGGTGCTTAAACTCGACTTGAAGCAGCCTGAGCTGGCCCGGGCGCAGGTCGTGGCAACACCACCGCCTGATACCGTGCTGGAGCATTTTTCCCTGAGCCGCGACGCCGTGGTTGCCAGCATTCGCGAGGGGACGTCGATTGGCGTGCGCCTTTATGCGCCGGGCGACAGCACTGGCCAGTCCATCGCACTGCCTTTTGCCGGTGCCGCTGGCGTGCATGCCGATTCGGCGCACGCCTACAAGGATGTTCTTTACACGCTCAGTGGCTGGACCGAGCTGCCGCGCAGCTTTGTCTTTGACGGCAAGCGCTCCCTGGAAGCGCCCTTGCGCTCCAAGGTAATCGGATCACCCATCACCGACGTGGAGATCGTCGAGGTGAAGGCGCCCAGTCACGATGGCACGCTGATTCCGATGACGCTGCTGTTCAAGAAGGGGCTCAAGCGCGACGGCAGCAACCCGACCCTGCTGATCGGCTATGGCGCCTACGGCTTCTCGCAAACAGCCCACTACTCGGCATCGAACATGGTCTGGCTGGAGCAAGGCGGTGTGCTGGCCTACGCCAATGTGCGCGGCAGCGGCGTTTACGGCAACGACTGGTACAAGGCAGGTTTCAAGACCACCAAGCCCAACACCTGGAAGGACGGCGTGGCCTGCGCCCAGTACCTCATCAAAGAAGGATATGCCTCGCCCAGAACGATGGCCGTGATGGGCGGCAGCGCCGGTGGCATCTTCGTCGGAAGAGCCGTGACCAGCGCGCCGGAATTGTTTGCAGCGGCGATCTTCAGCGTTGGCATGATGGACACCATCCGCTCCGAGGAGAGTGCTAACGGCATCACCAATATTTCGGAATTTGGCAGCACGCGCGATGCAACGGAATTTGCGGCGCTGCTGGAGATGAGCACTTACCACAACATCAAGGACGGCGCAGCCTACCCGGCGGTCATGCTGGTGCATGGCATGAACGATCCGCGTGTTGACGTCTGGGAGAGCGGCAAGGCCGCAGCGCGCTTGCAGGCGGCCACCAGCAGTGGCAAGCCGGTGCTGCTGCGGCTGGACCTGCAAGCCGGCCACGGCATTGGTAGCACGGCAACCCAGCGCTACGCCATGTCAGCCGACATATACGGTTTTCTGCTCTGGCAAATGGGACTCGCCAAAATCAGGCCCTGATACCACTCGTCCTCAACTTGAAAGAACCTCATGCGATACCGTCTGCTTGGCCAAACCGGCCTTTACGTTTCTGAACTCTGCCTTGGAACCATGACTTTTGGTGGCCAGGGTTTCTGGCAGGTCATGGGCGGTCTGTCACAGGAAGCGTCCACAGCCCTGGTGAAGCAGTCCTTTGACGCCGGCATCAACTTTATCGACACCGCCAACGTCTACTCGGTCGGCCAGTCCGAGACCATCACCGGCAAGGCCATCAAGAGTCTGGGCTTACCGCGTGACGAATTGGTGGTGGCTAGCAAGGCAACCGGCGTCATGAAGGAGGGCTCTGTCAACTCGCTCGGCCAATCGCGCTACCACCTCATGAACGAGCTCGATGCCAGCCTGAAACGCCTGCAGCTCGATCACATCGACCTGTATCAACTGCACGGCTTTGATCCCCTCACGCCACTGGAAGATGTGCTTTGCACCCTCAACGACATGGTGCGATCCGGCAAGGTGCGCTACATTGGCCTGTGCAATATGGCCGCCTGGCAGATCATGAAGGCGTTGGCTCTTTCAGAAAAAAATCACTGGGCGCGTTTTGAGAGCGTGCAGGCTTACTACACGATTGCAGGACGCGACCTGGAGCGCGAAGTTCTGCCACTGCTGCAAGACCAGCAACTTGGCCTGATGGTCTGGAGCCCGCTCGCCGGTGGCCTGCTCAGCGGCAAGTTCGCCCCGGATGGCAGCGGGCCAAAAGGAACCCGCCGGGCTAGTTTTGACTTTCCGGTGGTGGACAAGCCCAGAGCCTTTCGGGTGCTGGACGTCATGCGACCGATCGCGTTGCGCCATCAGGCAACGGTCGCGCAGGTGGCGCTGGCCTGGCTGCTCAGTCGCAAACAGGTCAGCACGGTGATTCTGGGCGCCAGAACACCGGAGCAACTGGCAGACAATCTGGGCGCAAGTGGACTTGAATTGAGCGCCGACGACCTGAAGGCACTCGATGAAGTCAGCGCCCTGCCCCCTGAATATCCAGGCTGGATGCTCTCCAGGCAGGGCCAGAGTCGCACCACACCACCGGTTCGGAGCTGAACACCATGAGCGGATCTACCATCGCTATCAGCAGCCACGACGGCAAGAGCTTTGGCGGCTATCTTGCCTTGCCCCCACTCGGACGCGGTCCGGGCCTGATCGTGATCCAGGAGATATGGGGCGTCAACGCCCACATCCGCGCTGTCGCCGACCAGTACGCGCTGGATGGCTATGTAGTGCTGGCGCCAGACGTCTTCTGGCGTCAGGAGCCCGGCGTCGACCTGAGTTACGACGAAGCCGGCACCAAAAAGGCATTCACCCTGATGCAGGGGCTCAACGGCCCGGATGCGGTAGCGGACATGGTGGCAAGCGCGCAGGCACTGCGCAATCACAGCGAAGTCAAGGGCAAGGTCGGCGTCGTCGGTTTCTGCATGGGTGGGCGCCTGGCCTACCATCTGGCGGCGACGGGCGCGGTGGACACTGCCGTCTGCTACTACGGCGGCGGTATTCAGAATCACCTTGAACTGGCCACCACCATCAGCGTGCCCATCCTGTTCCACTACGCGGAACTGGACACCCACATCCCGGCGACTGCTGTGGCGGCGGTGCAGGCGGCGTTCGCCGGCCGCTCCAACGCCCACTTTGATGTATACGAGGGCGCAGAACACGGTTTCAACTGCTGGGGCCGACCCATGTACCAGCAGAAGACCGCGGCCCTGGCGCGCGGGCGCACGCTGCAGTGGCTGTCAAGCCATCTTGACTGATGCTTGACCATCTGTCGCCCTTTCTCACGCACTGGGCCGTCACGGCCGTCTCGCTCTGGGTCGCGGGCCGCATCTTCCAGGGCATCCGTTTCGCTGACGCCACGTCGCTGATCGTCGCCGCGCTGCTGCTGGGCTTTGCCAACGCCATCGTGAAGCCACTGCTGATCGTCCTGACCCTGCCGCTCACGCTGCTCACCTTCGGCCTGTTCCTGCTGGTGATCAATGCGCTGATGATGATGCTGGTTTCCTCGCTCGTTCGGGGCTTCAAGGTATCGAGCTTCTGGACCGCTTTCTTTGCCAGCATTTTCATTTCGGTGCTGAGTTTCCTGATCGACGCCTTTGTCATCAGCAGCAGCCCTTCGCAGACGATCCAGATGCCGCACAACGGTGTCTGGCTCTAGGTCAGAGTTCAGCCTGAACCGATGCCAGTTGAAGCATCCGCCCGCTCGGATCCTTTTGCTACTCTCAATGTCGAGCAGCGCCAGGCCGCCGAGCATGGCGTGGGCGAGCATGCAATGGATGAGCGCGCTCTGCTCATCATTGCCGGCGCGGGTTCCGGCAAGACCAACACCCTGGCCTTTCGTGTAGCCCGACTCATCATGGATGGCGGCGACCCGCAACGCATCCTGCTGCTGACTTTTTCGCGCCGCGCCGCTTCCGAGATGGAGCGCCGTGTCGGCAGCGTGCTAAGCCGGGTGCTGGGACTGGGCGCCGGACCTGGTCTGCCCTCGCTGCCCTGGTCCGGCACTTTTCACAGCGTGGCGGCGCGCCTGCTGCGCGACTACGCGCCGCGCATCGGGCTGGACGAGTCCTTCACCATCCATGATCGTGGCGACTCCGAAGACCTGCTCAGCCTGCTCCGCCACGAGTTCGGTCTGTCCACCAGCAAGAAGCGCTTCCCGCAAAAGGGCAGCTGTCTGTCGATCTACTCGCGCGTGGTGAACAGCCAGCAGCCACTGACCGAAGTGCTGCAGCAGGTCTTCCCCTGGTGTGCGCAATGGGAGAGCGAACTAAAGCAACTGTTCGGCAGCTACGTGGATGCCAAGCAGGCGCAGAACGTGCTGGACTACGACGACCTGCTGCTGTTCTGGTCCGAGATGATGACCGACCCTGCCCTCGGTGCCGAGCTTGGCGCGCGTTTTGACCATGTGCTGGTGGACGAATATCAGGACACGAATCGACTGCAGGCGGCGATTGTGCACGGGCTCAAACCTGGCGGCAAGGGCGTCACGGCGGTGGGCGACGATGCCCAGAGCATCTACAGCTTTCGCGGTGCTACGGTACGCAACATTCTCGATTTTCCGCAGCAGTTCAGTCAAGGCGTGCGCCTGGTCACGCTGGAGCGCAACTATCGCTCAACGCAAGCGATTCTGGATGTCTCGAACGCCGTCATCGAACTCGCGGCCGAGCGCCATGCGAAGAAGCTCTGGACCGACAAAGCCGGCTGCACACGACCCCAGTTGATCGTGGTGAGCGACGAAGCCGAGCAGGCACGCTGGGTTGCCAACAGGATCCTGGAACAGCGCGAAACCGGCTTGCTTCTCAAGTCCCAGGCCGTACTGTTCAGAACCTCATCGCACAGCGCGGCGCTGGAGTTGGAGTTGACGCGGCGCCAGATTCCTTTCGTGAAATTCGGCGGTCTGAAGTTTCTCGAAGCGGCGCACGTCAAGGACCTGCTGGCGATCCTGCGCTTTGCCCAGAATCCACGTGGCCGTATGGCCGGATTTCGGGTCATGCAACTGATGGCCGGCGTGGGACCCGCGCTCGCCGCACGATTGCTCGACGCCATGGCGCAATCGGCCGACCCTAGTGCCACACTGGCGTCGTTCCAGATGCCTGCGGGCGCTGCCACGGAGTGGCTCTGCTTTGTTCAGATGTACCGAGCGCTGCAGACAGCCCAGGCACCCTGGCCGGCTGATATGGAACTGGCCAGGTGCTGGTACCTGCCGCAGCTTGAACGCCTGCACGATGACCATGCGCAACGCCGTGTCGACATCGACAATCTGGAACGCATGGCATCGAGCTATCCGAGCCGGCAACGCTTCCTGAGTGAACTCACGCTGGACCCACCGGAGGCGACCAGTGACCTGTCCGGGCCCGCACAGCGCGATGAAGACTATGTGATTCTCTCGACCATTCATTCGGCCAAGGGTCAGGAGTGGACTTCGGTTCATGTGCTCAATGTGGTGGACGGTTGCATCCCGTCCGATCTGAGCACCGGCACGCAGGACGAAATTGAGGAGGAACGCCGCCTGCTCTACGTTGCCATGACTCGCGCCAAGGAGCACCTGCACCTGCTGGTGCCGCATCGCTTCTATGTCACGCAGCAGGCAGCACGGGGAGACCGGCACCTCTATGCGAGTCGCAGTCGCTTCATCCCGGACGCCTTGGCAGCGAAATTTGAGACGGTGATCTGGCCGCCGCAGACCCCTGATATTTCCGGCGCAACGAACAGCGGACCCGCCAGCATCCAGGTTCGCGATCGGGCCCGCTCGGCCTGGCGTTGAAAGGCGCGTTTGCTTACCTCGCCGTCGGTCCGCCTGATGCTGCCGACGGTTCAAGAAACAAGGCCGGATCGACCATCGCCCGATTCAAGCTGACTGACCAGTGCAGGTGCGGCCCGGTTGCGCGGCCGGTGGAGCCGACCTTGCCGATCAGCGCGCCAGCGCTGACACGCTCGCCAGGCTTTACTTCGATCGCCGACAGGTGGCAGTACATGGTGAGCAGGCCTGAGCCATGGTCGAGCCAGACCGTGTTGCCGTTGAAAAAATAGTCGCCCGTGTCAATCACCACACCGGACGCGGCGGCCAGAACTGGCGCCCCCTGGCCGGCTGCAATGTCCATGCCGCTGTGCGGATTGCGCGACTGGCCGTTAAAGACGCGTCGCAAACCAAAAGAACTGGAACGCCGACCGCTGTTTGGCTGCAGCAATTGCAAGGCCTCGGGCTGCACCTCGGTGAAGGTCGCCATCACTTGCGCCAGGCGCACGCGCTCACGCTCGTAACGCGCCGTGTCATCGGCCGACAGATCCACATGACCGGGCGCCACCTTCAGGCGCTGCTCGGCGTAGCGAAACGGCTTGATCTGAAAGCTCAGCACAGTCTCGCTCGACCCCTGGCGCCGGACCTTCAGAGTCGCCATACCTGGTGTTGCCGACAGCGGGATGCCAACCAGGGCTGTCCATTGCCGGCCGTCCTGTGTCACCCACACCGGGACGCCATTGAATGTGACCTGAGGTGCCTGCGCCGAGGCGCCCAGAGCCACTCGGGCAATGCCGCCGGGTGTTGCCCGAGCCCTGGGCAAATCGCTGGCGCCGGCGTGTCCGCAAAGCGCACAAAGCAGCAGCGCCAGCCAGCGACGGAACAGACCGATTGTCAAACCGGTCCACCAACAAAGGAGACGGCAGACTGCGTAGCGGTGTTCACTTGCAATGAAAACACATCCGGCCGCGCATAGTGCCCAACCACATCAAAATCGAGCTGCGCCATGGGGATCAGATCGAGATCAAGTTCTGCGGTCAGCAAGGCGTCCTGATCGCGCAGCGGCCCGGCCAGGATTTTCCCGAGCGGGTCGATGATGACGCTGCCGCCGCGCATCAGCACGGTGTCGCTGGCCTGCGGCAGGCGGTTGCTCATGCGATCCGACGGAAAGTCCGAACGGCGCAGATGCTGGCAGGCCGAGAGCACAAAGCAACGCCCTTCGAGTGCGATGTGCTGCATGGTGCCAATCCAGGTATCGCGGTCATCGGCGGTGGGCGCACAGTAAAGCGTCACGCGCTGCTGGTACATCGCCATGCGCAGCGCTGGCATGTAGTTCTCCCAGCAGATCACAGCACCCATCTTGCCGAACGGCGTATCGACCGCCTGCAGCGTCGAGCCGTCGCCAAAACCCCAGATAAGACGCTCCAGCGCGGTCGGCATGAGCTTGCGGTGCTTGCCAAGCACCTGCCCGTCGGGACCCAGGTACACGGCAGTGCAGTAAAGCGTGCCGCCATCGCGCTCGATGATGCCGACGCAGGCATAAAGCTTGTGCTGCAAAGCGGCCTTGGCCAACTGGGCTATTTCCGGACCATCGACGCATACAGCGGCGTCAAAATACAGCTTGAACTCGGTGCGACCCTGCATCGTGCGCCCGCCCAGGTAGATATGAAAATCCGCCCCCTTCGGGTAGCCACCCAGAAAGGCCTCCGGAAACACCAAAACCTGCGCGCCCTGTGCGGCTGCCTCCTTCATCA
>SESH01012254.1_pt1 | contig 15734 bp, 9 predicted proteins | sample 3171561 | NCBI WGS metagenome assembly SESH01 (sample SAMN10866947, study PRJNA518727) | freshwater metagenome | biome: subpolar coniferous forest; feature: holomictic lake; material: water; isolation source: holomictic Lake 442 2011 16.5 m and 2014 13 m | place: Canada: near Kenora, Ontario
TTTTAATATGAGTCAACTGGCTTGGCCGCGGACGAACGCTGAACGAAGAGCGAGAAACGAAAAAAACGCGACAGCGTATGTTCATCGTTCTCCGCCTGGCGTCTTCTGCCAGGTCCCCGTGGGATTCAACGTTCGCCGGTTTCCATGATAGAATGCCGCCATGTTTCGCCACTACAAGGAAGCCTTCATCCGTCTTTTCTATCCTGCGGCGTGTGAAGTGTGCCATGCCATGCTCGACCTTGAGGAAAGGATCCTCTGCCAACACTGCGCCGAAGACCTAGACACCCTCGCCTGGCCCATGGAAGAAGCCCTGGTTGACGAGCGTTTTGAGCATCTGGACCATGTTTGGACCGTTTATGCCTATGGCTCTCCGGTCAGGGAGCTGCTCCACGGCGTCAAGTACGCGCGCAAAGACTATCTTCTCAAGGCTTGCCAAAAGCGCGCCATCGGGCTTGCTCAAGCCGTCACCTCCGACTGTTGGTACAACGCCATCCTTCCCGTCCCGATTGATCGCTTAAAACTCATGAGGAGACATTTTAATCAGGCAGAGGTCCTCGCGACGATCTTAGAGCCTTGGTTGACGCCCCCCGTCGAAAGGTCTTTTTTGATCAAGCATCGCTCTATTCCCAGTCAAACTTCCCTCAGCCAGTGCGAACGCGCGATCAATGTCTATGGCGCCTTCAAACTCAAGCGCCCCGCGAAAATCCGGGGCCGGTCTTTTCTTCTTTTGGACGATGTCCTGACCACCGGTGCGACCGCGAATGAAGCGGCCCGTCTCCTGAAACTTCACGGCGCCCGCCGCGTGGATTTCCTCGCGCTTGCAAGGACCGTAGCTCCTGACGAGAAAAACAGTTTGAGATTCCCCGCGCGCGCGGATAAGATACTCAATCTGTACACAAATCCAAAGGAGTAACCCTTTTGAAAGTTCTGGACCGGTATATTGTGCGGGAATTGATCTTCCCGATCATCTTCTGCTCCCTCACGCTCATTTTCTTGATCCTGGTGGCCGATCTCTTCGATAACCTGGATGAGCTCCTGAGGAACAAGACCCCGACCCTGATCATCCTCCGTTATTATTTGTCGCTCATCCCAATCTCATTCACGCAAACCATCGCGTGGGCCGTTTGGCTCGGGACTATTTTCCTTTTGGTCCAGTTTGGCCTTCATAACGAGCTCATGGCCATGAAAGCCGCCGGCCTGAAGATCCTGACCATTGTCCGGCCGATGATCTTCCTGGGACTTTTGCTTGGCATCGTCACCTTCCTCGTCGCCGACCGAATCGTGCCGAAAACTTCCCGTACCGCGAATGAGTTACTGGAAATCTATATCGAGAAGAAAAAAGACAACAAGGATCGAAAGGTTTTCAAGAACGTCACGTATTATTCGGGGGGCGACACACTCTATTATTTCCGGAAATTTTCCCCAAGGCCCAAGACCGTCGAAGGCGCGATCATCATCTGGCTGGATCCCGTGACCCATCACACCGCACAAAAGGTCTTCGCCGAAAAAGGCGTCTGGGTGGACGACCGATGGCTTTTTGAAAGCATCCAAGAATATCAAACGGACGTTCAGGGCGACGTCCTAGGGAAACCCTTGATCATCCCGAAAAAAACTTATTCGGATATTGCGATCACGCCACGCGATTTGATCAACACGGCGAGTGATAGCGCTTTTCTTTCTTATCACGAACTCAAATACACAATCGACAATCTCAAGAGGAACGACATTCCCGTCTACGCAGAGAAAGTGGATCTTTACAACCGGATGGCCTCGCCCTGGAAGGGGCTCGTCATGCTGCTTCTCGCCATCCCGTTCCTGGGGACTGTCCGCAACCGCAAGGCGATCGCGATGAGCGTTCTGATGTGCGCAGCCATGGTGTTCGCATTCCATGTAAGCGACGCGATCTTGCTCGCCATGGGAAAAGCGGGAAGGCTCTTTCCGTTCTTAAGCGCGTGGGGTGGGAATATCATCTTCGCGACATACGCGCTCTTCAAGCTGGAAAAAGCTAATTATTAAATTCTCAGGGGAACGGGAAACGTTCACCGGGAAACGCAAGCGATCAACCTCAGCCGTTCCCCTCGGAAGGATCCCCTCGTTCGGCAGCACGCAATGCCCCTTCATCGATCGTCATTCCTGAACTATCAAAAGAAGGAAGCGCGATCGTTCCGTTGATGCGCGGGATTCCGGGCATGCTAGCCCCCCGGCCGAAAAGAGATGCCATCGTCGCCTGCGCCTGCGTCGCAGAGGCTTCTTGCCCGCGTTCTTCGGGACCGGCCTTCTGCTGAGCAAAGGCAAGGAGAGAAAAGAAGAGAGAGCCCATGATGCAGAAAAAGAAAAAACTTATCAGCCTTCTTGATCGTTTACCGTTCATGGTTTCCAATGCGTTCAAACAGGATTTTTTCTAGATCTTCGTGCCTGACGGGATATGGACGCCCTTCGGGATGATCACGATCCCGTCCCGGATGTAATAATGATCGCCGTCCTTCTCATCGATTGCCTTGGCATTCGTGATGCTGACGCCATCCCCGATCGACACATTCTTATCGATGATGCAATTCTCGATCACGCAGTTCTTGCCGACCCCGATCCGGTGATCCTGAGCCGGGTCTGGCCACTCGTAATAGTCATTGCCCATCAGAACGCTTTTGCGAACCACGGTCCCCTGGCCCACAACCGAACGAAGACCCACAACGGAGTGTTGGATCTTGGCGCCCGTGAGGATACAGCCTTCGGACATCACGACATGATCCAGTTCCGTTTCAAGGATCTTGGAAGGTGGCAAAAACCTCGGGCGGGTGAAAATTCGACCCTCGGGGGACATAAAGCTAAAGGGCGGATTTGTATTCGTGAGCTCAATGCTCGCCTCGTAAAAACTTCCGATCGTCCCGATATCGCGCCAATAACCCGTGAACACATGGCCGAAGACCTTGTAGTTTTTGATCGCCTTTGGAATGATCTCTCGACCAAAATCCTTTTCGCCTCCGGCGAGCACGTCCAAAAGCACATCGCGGTTAAAAACATAGATCCCCATCGACGCGAGATACATCGGGCCCTTCGCCTTCACGCGATGAAGATCGCAAAGAGGTTTGGGCATCGCATAGGATTCCACGTCATCATTCTTGCTTGGTTTTTCAAGAAAATCTGTGATCTGTCCGTCCTTCTGAAGTTTCATGACCCCGAACCCTTTGACAAGACGCTCCGGGACCGGAACTGTCGCGACGGTCACATCCGCCCGTTGCATCTCATGGAACCCCAGGATCTCCCTGTAATTCATCCGGTAAAGATGGTCCCCGGAGAGGATCAGAAAAACATCCGTGGCATCCGCGCGATAATGCGGCATACATTTCCGGACCGCGTCGGCAGTCCCCTGAAACCAGTCCGTGTTCTCAGTCGTTTGTTCGGCGGCGAGAAGCTCCACGCTCGTTTTGGTGAACGCCTCATACGGGTAGGTCCGGTGGATATGCCGGTGGAGCGAAGCGGAATTGAATTGCGTCAGGACAAAGATGCGCCGGAGAGCCGAATTGATGGCATTCGAGATCGGGATATCGACCAGGCGATATTTACCGCCGATTGGAACGGCGGGTTTCGAGCGGTAACTTGTAAGCGGGAAAAGCCTCTTCCCCTGTCCACCGCCAAGGATCAGGGTCGTAACGCGCCGGCTCATGTAAGGTTCGCTCCTAAGTTTTGGTATTGCTTCCACAAGACTTTTCGAAAAGTATCGTTCTCTTCCATCAGGACAAAGAGTCGTTCATGCAGTCGCTCGATCAATCCCTCGCGGGACGAGTGCCGCTCGTGGTTCACGAAAAGATCAATCCGGCGGATGTGCTCGTCGATCACCGCCATGTTCTTGCGGATCTGGCTTTTAATGATGCGCATCTCTTCTGAGGTAAAAGCCGAAGAATCGCAATCCATCGTCCGGACTTCTTTCACTGGAAGATCATGTCCCACATGCAGGATCATAGAGCATACCTCGCGATCAGGTCCGGCAGTTCCCTGCCGAACTCCGTTTTCATATAGACCCGAAAACAACCGGCCTTTTCGGCCTCGGGTTTTACCATCACCTTTTCCTGCGTCACAAACCCTACCGAAGGGATACTCTTTAAATCGGCACTTTTATGCAATTCGTTGAGCGCCCGGAACGCCTCGGCCTCGTTTTTTTCAAAATCGAGGATTACGAGAAAGGGCCGCTCGATCGCGGCTTGCTGGGCCAATTTTTCGGCATTATCAAAATTCCTTACCCCGACATGAAGTCCCGTCGCACATTTAACGATCTGGGTGGCCGCCGCCATATTCGCCACAAGAGCGAAAACACTTCGCTTCGCTTTGAGTACCCCGAACCCCAGCATATCGCGGCTCATGAAAGCCTCCTCTGAAATAGTACATGGTACTTGGTACATAGTACATGGTAAAAAAACAAAAAGCCATGCTCTGAGTTCGCCAAGAACTAAGGACCGTGTGCTAGGGACTGCTTTTAGTACTGTTCTCTATTAAATTAGGGGTTACCAGTACTATACCGCATACCCTTAAATTTAGATGTTATGCGGCATTAGTTATTTTTTCAAGAATCGCGATCTTCCCAGCCGCATCCTGCTGCAACACTTGCGGCCCCTGAATGGAACCCAAACTCTGAACCGCGTCTTGCCATTTCTTTTCACGGATCATTCCCAGAGCCGCGCGATAGATCGCTATGGCATTCATCAGATAGGCTTCCGTGAAAGTCTCGATCACTTCTTTTTTCTCGACCAGGTCCTGCTGCAGAGGCTGAAGATCGGCCGTGGTGGAGGGACTGGGCGACATCAATTCCATCAGCGGTCGCTGTAGATCCAAGTCGATCGTTCCGAAGGCCGCCGGATAAGACGGTGGCACTTCCTGGGGCGTCGCGTTCTTGCGCAGCTGATCAACCTCCAGGCTCATTTGAGCGATCAACGACAAAGCCTCCTGCCATTTTTTTTGAACGATCAGCCCTGTGAGCTTCTGATATTCCATGCTCAGAGCTTGTTCCTTGGCCTTTTTCCCTCTGTCCAGCACGCTCTGGTTCATGGCGCTTACTTTTGCGAGGGTGTCATTGATGAACGGTCGGAGCATGGTCAGGGCAACCGCGCGGTGTTTTTTCAGGTCCTGGGAATAGAGCGGGAACGCCAACGATTCCACCCAGAGATTCCGCGCGAGCAACACATCTCCCTTTGTGAACGCGTCCGCCGCCGCAAGGTACTTGGCTGCAAAGAGTCCCTCGAGCTTTTTCCTATAGCTTCTCGCAAAAGGCATTTTATAGAAGGCTTCTTGGTCTGCGATCATTTTTTGGTATTGCTCGAGCGTCCACACCGCCGAGGGCAATTTCTCGACCCATCCTGTCTGAAAGGGAACGGACCGGCCAAGAATCTGTTGTTCGACTGAGTCCGGTGCCCGATCCGCCGGGACCGTCACTTCTCGGGAAAGCAGCTCTTTTTCCTGGGGCGAAAGCAACGCCCAAGGATCCGTCACTACTTTCTCGACCGGTTTTTCATCCTTTTGAGGCTTAATCGAAAATGATTTCCACGCCTGAGGCGGGGATGATTTAAATATTTTGTAGGCCTTATAGGCCAGAAATCCGACCGCGGTGAGAATGACGAGGAAAAGCAATGTTCGAAAGAGAAATTTCAAATTCCCGGAAGAAAATCCTGGGCCTGGTTTTGCGGTGACTTCCTTGGCAGAACGAGGAAAAACTTTTTTCTCTGCGACGGATTCGTCTTCCCGCTTCACGGAAGAGCTCCAAAAACAGAAGGGGCACTCCTTGGCCGCGGGGGTCTCGAGTTCGAATTTCTTTCCGCAATGATTACAGACGAAGCGATAGGACATAGGAGGTCATTATGACTTTTTTTGACGAAAATTCCAGCGAATCTTAAAGGCCGTATATGGTACTTGGTACTTGAAAAAGGCTGCGGGAATGTTGGCGGCTCACTATGTGCTATGTACCATCAATCATGTCCCTTGCCCCACGCAAGGTGGTGGGCTGATTTAGGCCGATTTGCCAATAGCTCGCTCGGTAATGACCAGCGAACCCAAACGGTTTAAAGCCGCATTACAGGAGGAAGCAGGCTTCGTCCCCATAGAATCGAAAAAGAACTTCTCCACGACGGAAGGGCCCAAAGGCATTGGATTGAGAGGTCCCTGGAAAGAGACACTAGGGGGCGCAAAAACAGCTCCTGTAGAGAGAAAACATCCGCAAAGAACCACAACCAAAACTATCCACCGGGAAAGGACCGATTTGAAAGTTGCCATGGCTTTCCTCCTCGTCCAAGTCTTTATGTTTTTTATGAACGGCGACTTGGACAGCACTGATTTCCAATTGAGTTTTTAAATCGAAAATCAGGCACGGTTAAGCGCACACCACAACTTTGATGCTGGTGTACATTTAATATCGGTGGAAAACCACGGGGACTTGAGACGACAAAAGCAGTATATAGCACTTGGCACATGGTACTTGGAAAAAGCTAAGGGGAACCACGGTTTGCGATGTCCTACGTATATAGGCTATGTACTGCTTTAAGATTTTTCCTTCACCGTTACTTCAAAAAGGGTGCCGCGAACACCGGTAAGCGCGGTGGGAGTGCGGACCTCAAACTTGGAATTGCCCTTCAAGGCTTCCACCTTCACCAGGATCTTCCCAAGGGCGAGATCAAGGATCGTGGTCCGATCACCCGTCACAGTATCCGTCTCCGCCTTTTGGATACGGAATAAACTCCCTTCCTTAATCTCCACGCGGCCGATCTTGCCGCCATCCATCAAAACTTCAACGGAATTTCTCTCCGCCGTCTTCACCTCATCCCCGGGGAGGATCACCATGCCGTCGATCGCCGACTTCCATTCCCCGCCACGGCTCTTCACAAAAACATCTTTGCCGGGGTTCTTCAAAGTACCGTAACGATCCCCGCTCTTCGTATGCTGTGTCACAATCGGTGAAGCGGATTTGAGAACGCGGGTCTCCGGCGATGGAGCGACTTCGGGTTCTTCCTGTGTCTTTTTCAGGATCTTCTCCAGAGCCTGGTTCAGGGCCACGGGGGTAGGCTCCCTGGAAACTGTCATAGGCACCAGATCGGATTCTGGATCGGCTTTCTTCAAGATATCTCCCAAAGGTTGTTTCATCGTCTGAACCACCGGCTCTTTCAAAGCTTTTATCTGTTTTTTAGGGCGCTTCTTAAAAAGCACCCTCATCGAATCCCCCATCCCTAAAAGGGACATCGCGTTAGCTCCATCGATCACATACACCGCTCCTTCGATCACCCGCACATCCGTCAGGAATTTCTTGGAATCTTCACCCCCCATAAATTTCTCGATTGGGACATCACGCCATTGCACATCTTTTCCGCCGTCTTTATCTGGAGTTACTTCCTCTTTTTTCCCGGAAGCTTCGGTCTCCTCAGTCCCAGATCCTTTTTTGTCGCCTCCCACGATCTCCGAAGACTTCGTTTCAACGCTCTCATTTTTCACAGGAACGGGCTCACGACCCAGAGGCGATTCTTCTTCAAAAGAAACATCCGCTTCATCAAGCGTATCCTCGACAGCCATTTGGGCGGCATTGTCCGTACGATTCTGAGTTGCGGAATCAATCACCGGGCTATGAAGCTCGGACACCGGGAGTGTCACAGGTTGTAACGGAAGACCGAGAGGATTCGTCACAGGCGTCGAGGGAACCCCGCCGATCAGGTTTTGGTTCAGATTCGTATTCCCGATCCCTGTCTGATCCACGATCGTCACGATCGGGATCGTAGTCACCACGGTGGGTATGATCGTCGTCGGGGGTATGATCAACGTTGTATCCACACCCGTTCCCCCGGTGGGAGGCGGTGTCACCACAATGATCGTAGGAACGACGGGCTGAACCAGCGTACGACTCTGGCTGCCAAAAACATCCAACGGATAAATGCTCCTTGTCCCCGCGGCCATCTTCGAACTACCGTTCAAACTCTTTGCAATCACGAGAGTAGAATTTCCGACAGAGCTCCTGTCGAGCACTCCATAATACCGGCTCGAAGCACCCGTCCCGATGGAATAATTAAGACTGCTCTCCGTCACACCATCGTTTGAATAATAAAGGTTAACATTTTGACCCGCTCCCGCGCCGCTCTGCGTTGTAACACCATCCAGCGAAGTGATCAAATACACATGCCCCCCCACTCCGCGCACTCCGTTCCCATACCGGAATTGGAAGTGAGGATACGTCCCGCCTTCATCCATCACCCAAGTGTTACTAAAGTCCCAGCCGGAGTAAGTGGTAGAACTCATCATGTTCGCAGAGGTTGCATCCAAAGCCGTTTCAGGATCTTCGACCGCAAAACCCTGGGCATCGGCGGCCATGAGAACCGCCTTGCCTGCCGTGCCACCGCCCACGCTTGTCGTCTGTCCGGTCATCTTCTTATCCCAGAAAGAATTGGTCACAGTCCCGGTGCCCGAACCGACTAAACCGCCGGTATTCGTCGCCCCAGTGACATAACCCATCGCATAAGTTTTATTCACCGTTCCGTTATTTTGACCGGCCAAGCCGCCCACATGTTCGCCCGTCCCCGCCACACGAGCGCTGGAATAAGCATTCGCGATGCTTCCGGTATTAGCCCCCACCAGGCCCCCCACAAAACTGACGCCGCTCACGGTATGGGAACCCGTGGTGTAAACATTCGTGAGAACCCCCGCGTTAAAACCCGCCAACCCGCCCGTGTACTGCCCTCCGGAGATATTCACATTCTCCAGACCCAAACGATTCACCGCCCCGGTCACATAACCAAAGAGGCCGGAATAAGCTGCGGAGTGGTTCATCGTAAGATTGCTGATCACTTGCCCGTTCCCATTCAGACTCCCGGTGAATGCAGAGCCCAAAGTCCCGATTGGTTCAAAACCGGCATTCCCGTTCCAGCTTGCAGCCCCACTCAGATCCAGAGAACTATTTAACTTAAAATGAGAGGACAGATTGTTCTTCATCGCCTGAAGATCATAAATATTGCGGATCACATAAGGATTATTCGCGGCACCATTCCCAGTGTACCGGATGAAGGACACTCCATACGGCACCGAAAAATTGCCCGTCACCGTGAAGGTGTGACTCAGCGGATCGGTATCCATAAACGTACCGCTCGTCTGAATATAATCTCCGGCGATGGCAAGACCGGCGCCCTGGGTCAGCGTGCCGTTCGTCAAGGTCAGGTCGCCCGCCACATTCATCGCATCCCCAAAGCTGTAAGTCCCTAAAACCGTAAGATCATTGATCGCTTTTCCGGAGGAAATGATCGCGCCCGAACCCTCAAGCACCACGTCCCGGGCCCCTGAAATATTCGTAAGATCGAGACTTCCGGCAAGCGTCATGGCTTTGCTCGCAGCCTCCAGCGCCCCCGTCACATTGAGCGCTCCGTTCACATGCAGCGCATCCACAAGTGAATAAACCCCAGAGATCGTAAGATTTCCGAATTGATTCGGGCCGGAAGTGATCATCTTGCCGGAACCCGTGAGCGTAACATCCCCAACATTGGAAAGACCGTTAAAAGACCAATGGCCACCTTCACGGATCGCGTTCGATGCGGCATTCAGTGTTCCTTGAACGTCCAGATCCCCTATCACGGAAAGCGCATCCACCAAAGAATAAGCCCCGGAGATCACAAGACCCGCGACGGCTTTACCGTCCGAGGTGATCGAGCCTGAGCCATCAAGCGTCACGTTCCCGGCGCTGGAAATATTCGTGAGATCAAGGCCCTGAGCGAGTGTCATCGCTTTATTCGCCGCATCCAAATCGCCCGTCACATCCAACGCGCCGTTCACGTGAAGCGCGTCTGCCAATGAATAAACCCCGGAGATCGTAAGTTTTCCAAACTGATTCACGCCCGAGGTGATCGTCTTACCGGAGCCCGTCAGAGTAACATCGCCCACGTTGGAAAGACCGTTGAAGGACCAATGCCCCCCTTCACGGATCGCCTGCGAAGCAGCATTGAGTGTCCCGGTAACATTCAGCTCCCCGATCACAGCAAGCGCTCCCACGAGCGAATACGCCCCAGAGATCGCTAGGCTATTCATGCTCTTTCCGGCGGAGGTGATCGACCCTGCTCCATCGAGCGTTACATCTCCGGCATTCGAGATCTTTGTAAGGTCAAGGCTTTGAGCAAGCGTCATCGCCTTACTCGCCCCATCCAAAGTCCCACTCACATTCAGGGCGCCATTGACGTGCAGCGCATCCACGAGCGAATAAACCCCGGAGATCGCAAGGTCGTTCAATTCTTTACTGGCCGAGGTAAGAGTCCCCGCCCCATCCAAGGTCACATCCCGAGCATTCGAGATGTTCGTAAGATCCAGGCTTTGCGCGAGCGTCATCGCCTTGGTTGCGGCGTTCAACGTTCCCGTCACCGAGAGCGCGCCGTTCACATGGATCGCGTCCACGAGCGAATAGGCCCCCAAGATCGCAAGATCATTCAATTCCTTGCTGGCCAATGTGAGAGTGCCCGCACCGTCCAAGGTCACATCCCGCGCATTCGAGATCTTCGTCAGATCCAGGCTCTGGGCAAGCGTCATCGCGTTACTCCCCGCATCCAAAGTTCCCGCGACATCCAGGGCGCCATTCACGTGAAGCGCATCCACAAGAGAATAAATCCCGGAGATCGTAAGATTGTTTAATTCTTTACTGGCCGATTTGAGAGTGCCCGAACCGTCGAGCGTCACATTCTGCGCGTTTGTGATACTTGTAAGATCAAGGCTCTCGGCAAGCGTTATCCCGTTACTCCCCGCATCCAAAGTGCCCGCCATATCCAACGTGCCGTTCACGTGAAGCGCATCCGCAAGAGAATATGATCCAAGGATCGAAAGATCGTTAAGTTCTTTGCCCGCAGACTTCAGGGAACCGGAACCCTCGAGCATCACATCTTTGGCGTTGGAAATATTCGTAAGGTCAAGACTCTGCTGAAGGATCATCATTCGATTGGCTGCATCAAGAGTTCCCGGAACGCTTAGCACTCCACTCACGCGCAGTGTATGCGTCAGCGAATAAGCCCCGTAGATCGTTAGATCATGAACCGTTTTTCCGGATAAAAAGAGAGTCCCAGAACCCTCGAGCGTTACGTCACGAGCATTTGAGATCTTTGTCAGATCAAGGCGTTGCGCGAGCGTCATCGCGTTATCCGCCGCATCCAGCGTCCCGCTCACATTCAGGGCTCCATTGACATGAAGCGCGTCCGCCAAGGAATAAGCTCCGGAGACTGTAAGATTGTTCAATTCTTTGCTGTCCGATGTGAGCGTGCCCGAACCATCCAAGGTCACATCAAGAACATTCGAAATTTTCGTCAGGTCAAGACTCTGAGCCAGGGTCATCCCCTTGCTCGCCGCATCCAAAGTTCCCGTCACCGTGAGCGCGCCATTGACGTCCAATGCATCCACCAGGGAGTAAAGCCCGGAGATCGCAAGAGTATTCACGCTCTTCCCAAAAGAAGTGATCGAGCCTGTTCCATCCAGCGTCACATCTCCGGCGTTGGAGATATTCGTAAGATCTAGGCTTTGTGCGAGCGTCATCGCGTTACCGGCCGCATCCAGAGTCCCCGCCACATCCAGGGCCCCATTCACGTGAAGTGCGTCCGCCAAAGAATAAGCTCCGGAGATCGTAAGTTTGCCGAATTGATTCAAGCCGGAGATTCCGGAGGTGATGGTTTTTCCTGATCCTGTCAGTGTTACTTCGCCAAGATTGGAGATATTGTCAAAACTCCAAGACCCGGCCTCCGTGATCGAGTGACCCTGCATATTGAGAGCACCCAGGACCTGCAGATCCCCCGTCACATCCATGTCGCCGCCCGGAGCATAAGTGACCAGAGAAGGGACCACCATATTGATCCCGTTCAGGAAATTCACATCATTGCCGGACACAAGATAATGAACGTTGGAATTTCCGGGCAAATAGGCGGCGGCGAAATCCGCATTCGTGTAAGACGTGAGAAGATTCGCATGATTATTCCCCACCGAAAGAACATCCTTCGAAAGAGAAAGACCTAGAACATTGTCCGAGGACCGTACCACACCCACCATATTGACTGGATACGCCGCATCATCAACATAGATGAGGAGGCGTTCTCCGCCATACAACAATTCAGGATCAAATTCAAAGGAGCCGTCTGCGGCAGTCGTAGCTTTCGTCACAGGCGCACCACCATCAATAGAAAGGGAAACAGGCGTGCCGATCGCAAGACCGCCGCTGATCGTTCCGGAAACCCCCGCCCCCACCTTTAAGGCCCCGTCCACAAATGTGATCGCGTAGTTCCCGGCCGTCAAGCCTCCGGGAGTGATCGTATACATCCCGATGCTGGTCGCGCCTTGTGAATCACCGCCATAGGCAAGCGCCCCGCCAAGAACGGTCGCATTTTCACCGGCAATAAAACCGTTATAACTCACACCGCTCCCGCCGCTGTAAGTCAAAGCATCATAACGCTTTACAATATCATTCGCGGTGACGGTCAAACCTTTCGGTGTGATATCCGCCAAGAGTCCCACCGGCTGTGTGAGCGTGTAGTTCCCGATCGCAGTGCCTGTCAAAATCATCGGCAATGTCGAGACCGGGATCCCCGCACCGGCATCTTTTTGTGAGAAAGTACCGGTCGCGGCGTTGGCAAGAACGACGTCTTCAGCGCCGAGCACGCCAGTTAAGGTCGCGCCCGAGATCGCCGCAATGGCATTGCCGTCATAAACTTTTCCCTGAGCAACGGCGCCAGTGACCGTTAATTCTTTGGCCGTGATGTTCGCACTCAACCCAACAGGCTGAGACAAAGAGTAGTTCCCCGCATCCGTTCCGCTAAGACCTAGCCCAGAGACCGTCACACCTTTTCCAATGCCGACGTTCTTATTAACAAATGCGCCCGCTTTCGCAGCCGCATCGAGTGAAACCACATCAGAACCAAGGACGCCAACAAGTGACGAGCTTCCCGTATTCACCTCCGCAGCGGTGGTCGTGTCATAAACCTTATTGCTCGTTGTTACTCCACTCACCGTAATCCCAATTGCCGTGATATTCGCCGTGATTCCGACCGGCTGAGAAAGTGAATAATTTCCGGCATCCGTTCCGCTAAGACCTAGCCCCGAAACTGTAACTGCTTTACCGGTACCAACGTTCTTATCAGCAAATACTCCGGCTTTCGCAGCCGCATCGAGTGAAACTGTATCGCCACCGAGCACTCCTACTAATGAGGCTAAACCTGTGTTCACCGCCGCAGTGGTGGTTGTGTCATAAACTTTATTCGAAGACGTTACGCCTGAGACTGTGATCCCAAGCGCCGTGATGTCCGCGCTCAATCCCACCGGTTGAGAAAGAGTGTAGTTTCCGGCATCCGTTCCGCTAAGACCCAAGCCTGAAACCGTCACGCCTTTGCCAACCCCGACATTCTTATTAGCGAATGCTCCGGCCTTTGCAGCCGTATTAAGTGAAACCACATCAGAACCGAGGACGCCAACAAGCGCTGCGCTGCCTGTATTCACCGCTGCAGTCGTGGTCGTGTCATAGACTTTAGCCGAGGAAGTTACACCACTGACTGTGATCCCGAGCGCTGTGATATTCGCAGTAATACCGACGGGCTGAGAAAGCGAATAATTTCCGGCGTCGGTTCCGCTCAGCGCAAGCCCCGAAACCGTCACACTCTTCACATTCCCAACGTTCTTATTAGCAAAGGTCCCGGCCTTTGCAGCCGCATCGAGTGAAACAACATCAGCGCCGAGCACCCCTACTAAAGAAGCAGAACCGGTATTCACCGCCGCAGTGGTTGTCGTGTCATACACTTTACTGCTCGATGTCACACCACTCACCGTGATCCCAAGAGCGGTGATATTCGCAGTAATACCGACCGGCTGTGACAAAGAGTAATTCCCGCCATCCGTTCCACTAAGACCTAATCCAGAGACTGTGACCGCTTTTCCAGCACCGACGTTCTTATCAGCAAATGCGCCCGCTTTAGCAGCTACATCGAGTGAAACAGTATCACCACCGAGCACGCCTACTAAAGAAGCAGAACCGGTATTCACCGCCGCAGTGGTTGTCGTGTCATAGACTCTGTTGCTTGATGTTACGCCGCTCACTGTAATCCCGAGTGCGGTGATATCCGCAGAGATTCCCATAGGTTGAGAAAGAGCGTAGTTCCCCGCGTCTGTCCCGGAAAGCGCAAGCCCCGAAACTGTAACTGCTTTACCGGTACCAACGTTCTTATTGGCAAATACCCCAGCTTTAGAGGCCGCATCAAGTGAAACAGTATCACCACCAAGCACGCCTACCAAGGAAGCAGAGCCTGTGTTCACCGCCGCAGTGGTGGTCGTGTCATAGATTTTGTTGGAGGACGTCACGCCTGAGACTGTGATCCCGAGCGCTGTGATATCCGCACTCAGTCCCACGAGCTGAGAAAGCGAATAATTTCCGGCATCCGTTCCGCTAAGACCGAGACCTGAAACAATAACTACTTTGCCAACCCCAACGTACTTATTGGCGAATGCACCGGCTTTTGAAGCGGCATCAAGTGCAACAGTATCGCCACCGAGCACTCCAACAAGTGATGAGCTGCCGGTATTCACCGCCGCAGTGGTCGTCGTGTCATAAACTTTGTTGGAAGACGTCACGCCCGAGACCGTAATCCCAAGTACCGTGATGTCCGCGCTCAGTCCCACGGGTTGCGATAGCGAATAATTCCCAGCATCCGTTCCACTAAGACCCAAGCCTGAAACGGTAACTGCTTTTCCGGTACCAACGTTTTTATCGGCAAATACACCGGCTTTCGCGGCAGCATCGAGTGAAACCACATCAGAGCCGAGTACGCCGACAAGTGATGCGCTGCCTGTATTCACCGCAGCAGCAGTGGTCGTGTCATAAACTTTATTACCCGTTGTTACACCACTCACGGCAATCCCGAGTGCCGTGATATCCGCACTCAATCCCACGGGTTGAGAAAGCGTATAATTCCCAGCATCGGCCCCGGAAAGTGCAAGACCCGAAACCGTAACCAATTTGCCTGTACCGACATTCTTATCGGCAAATACCCCGGCCTTCGCGGCAGCATCGAGTGAAACCGCTTCAGCGCCAAGCACGCCGACTAAGGAAGCAGAGCCCGTATTCACCGCCGCAGTCGTGGTCGTGTCATAAACTTTATTCGAGGTCGTCACGCCACTCACCGTGATCCCGAGAGCCGTGATATTTGCATTCAACCCCACCGGTTGTGTGAGTGCGTAGTTCCCGATGTCGGCGCCCGTCAGGGTCATCGGCAATGTCGAGACTGCAATCCCCGTGCCAATATTTTTTTGAGCAAAAGTTCCGGTCGTTGCATTCGCCAGCGCAACATCTTCAGATCCCACAACGCCACTTAAAGTAGTGCCTGAGATCACCGCGACCGTATCCCCGTTATAGATCTTGTTCTGAGCCGCAGCACCCGTGACTGTTAATCCCTTCACCGTAATGTCAGCACTCAACCCAACGGGCTGTGACAACGAGTAGTTCCCGATGTCGGCACCCGTAAGAATCATTGGCAAGGTCGAGACCGCAATCCCGGCGCCAACATTCTTGTCAGCAAAAGTTCCGGCCGTGGCATTCGCCAACACAACATCTTCAGAACTGAGCACGCCATTTAAAGTTGCCCCTGAAATTGCTGCCACCGTGTTCCCGTTATAAACCTTGTCCTGCGCCACTGCGCCCGTGACTGTCAGTCCCTTCGCTGTAATGTCCGCACTCAATCCCACCGGCTGCGACAACAAGTAGTTCCCAGCATCGGTGC
>SESH01008297.1_pt1 | contig 15721 bp, 11 predicted proteins | sample 3171561 | NCBI WGS metagenome assembly SESH01 (sample SAMN10866947, study PRJNA518727) | freshwater metagenome | biome: subpolar coniferous forest; feature: holomictic lake; material: water; isolation source: holomictic Lake 442 2011 16.5 m and 2014 13 m | place: Canada: near Kenora, Ontario
CTGCGGCATCCCGCGGAACACATCCGTGTCCTGGTGCTGGATCGGGGAGGTCTTGACATGCATCAGGCGCCCGGCCCGGACGACCTTGCCCCCGAAATAGTGGCCGATGGACTGGTGCCCCAGGCAGACGCCCAGGATGGGCTTCACCCCGGCGAACGCCTGGATGATGTCGAGGGTGACGCCGGCCTCGCGGGGCGAGCACGGGCCGGGGGAGAGGAGGACGCGGTCGGGATTCAGCGCCAGGGCCTCCGCGGCCGTGATCGCGTTGTTGCGGAAAATGCGCTGCTCCACTCCCAGTTGACCGAAGTACTGGACGAGGTTGAAGGTGAACGAGTCGAAGTTATCGATGACTAGCAGCACGAAGGGGGGAGGGCGGCGGGTTGAGGAGCGCCGACGGAAGCAAGGAAAGCGTCCCGTGGCAAATGCGCAGTTTCCGGCGGCGGACCGGGGGTTTCTGCCCGCCGCCGGCCCTCCTCCCTTGCCAATTTCCGCCGCGCCGTTCCAATCCGCCTGCCCGGACCCGCCGACCCAATTTCCCTCGTGCCCGCCCCTTTCCAGCTCCTGCAGACCGACTCCGCCACCGCCGCCCGCCGCGGCCGGCTGCAGACCCGCCACGGGGTGGTCGAGACGCCGGTCTTCATGCCGGTGGGCACCCAGGGCACGGTCAAGTCCCTCACGCCGGCGCAGCTCCGCGAGATCGGCTCCCAGATCATCCTCGGCAACACCTACCACCTCAACCTGCGGCCGACCGCGGAACTCATTCACGAGCTCGGCGGCCTGCACGCCTTCATGGGCTGGGACGGGCCGATTCTGACGGACAGCGGCGGCTTTCAGGTCTTCTCCCTCGCGAAGCTGCGCGACGTGCGCGAGGACGGCGTGGCCTTCCAGTCCCACCTCGATGGGGCCAAGCTCTTCCTCGGCCCCCGGGAGGTCATGGGCATCCAGCAGAACCTGGGCAGCGACATCGCCATGGTGCTCGACGAATGCCCCCCGTGGCCGTGTGAGCGCGACGCCTGCGCGCAGGCGGTGGCGCGCAGCTACCGCTGGGCGCAGCAGTGCCGGCAGATCGCCACGGACAGCGGGTTTCTGGCGGCCGGCCACCACGTGTTTGCGATCGTCCAGGGATCGACCTTCGACGATCTGCGCCGGGAGGCCGCGGAATCCCTGGCGGCGCTGGATTTTCCCGGCTATGCGGTCGGCGGCGTGAGCGTCGGCGAGCCGGAGCCCGAGATGCTCAAGCAGGTCGGGGCGACCACGCCGTTTCTCCCCGCGCACAAGCCGCGCTACACCATGGGCCTCGGCACGCCCCCGCAGCTGCTCCGGATGGTTGCGCTCGGCGTGGACATGTTCGACTGCGTCCTGCCCTCGCGGGTGGCGCGCAACGGCCTCGTCTTCACCCCCGACGGGCCGATGAACCTCCGCAACGAAAAGTATCGCGCCGACCCGCGGCCGATTGTGGACGGGCTCGACAACTACACCTGCCGGCGCTTCTCCCGCGCCTACCTGCGCCACCTCACCGTGGCGGGCGAGATCCTGAGCTGCACCCTGCTCACCCTGCACAACCTGCATTTCTACCTCGACCTGATGGCGCAGGCCCGGGCGCACATCGAGGCCGGCGACTACGGTCCCTGGCACCGCGGCTGGATCGAGCGCTACGAGGCCGGCGCGGCGGCCCGGCTGGCCGGGTAGGGCGGGGCTGCGCCTAGCCGGCCCCGAACCCCTGATCCCCGCGCTCGCCAACTTCGTCCGTTTCCCTCTCACTGGCACCCTCCCTTTCACCCTATCATGCGCATTCTCGTCACCGGCGGCGCCGGGTTTCTCGGCTCCCATCTTTGCGATCGTCTGGTCAAGGACGGCCATGAGGTGGTCTGCATCGACAACCTGTTCACCGGCCGCAAGGCCAACATCGAGCACCTGCTGGCCAACCCCCGCTTCGAGTTTGTCCGGCACGACGTCATCGACCCCTTCAAGTTCGAGGTCGACCAGATCTACAACCTCGCCTGCCCCGCCTCGCCTCCCCACTACCAGTACAACCCGATCAAGACCATCAAGACGTCCGTGATGGGCTCGATCAACTGCCTCGGCCTCGCCAAGCGGCTCAAGGCCCGCGTGTTCCAGGCCTCAACCTCCGAGGTCTACGGCGATCCGCAGGTCAACCCCCAGCCCGAGAGCTACTGGGGCCACGTCAACCCGATCGGCAAGCGCTCCTGCTACGACGAGGGCAAGCGTTGCGCCGAGACGCTCTTCTTTGACTACCATCGCGAGAACAAGGTCGATATCCGCGTAGTCCGCATCTTCAACACCTACGGCCCGCGCATGCACGAGGCCGACGGCCGCGTCGTCTCCAATTTCATCGTCCAGGCGCTGCGCGGCGAGGACATCACCATCTATGGCGACGGTTCGCAGACCCGGTCGTTCTGCTACGTCGATGACCTGATCGAGGGCTTCATCCGCTGCATGGCGCAGACCGAGACCGTCGGGCCGATCAACCTCGGCAATCCCGGCGAGTTCACGATGCGGCAGCTCGCCGAGCTCACCCTCAAGCTGGTCGGCGGCAAGTCGCAGCTCGTCTACCGGCCGCTGCCCCCGGACGACCCGAAGCAGCGCCGTCCGGATATCACGCTGGCCCGCAAGGTTCTGAACTGGGAACCCACGATCGCGCTCGAGGCCGGCCTGCAGCGCACCATCGGGTACTTTCGCGGCCGGGTGTGACCCGGCCTCCCGGGGGCCTGAGCCCCCCGGACCGGACCGGCTGGGCGCCCCCGGTGGCGGGCGGTATTTGTCGTTTGCCAAGCCCTCCGCCGCACCTATGGTATCGGCCCTTCATGCTTTCCTTTCTGTTTAAACGCTTTGCCGGTCGACACTACAAAAAGTTCCTCGAGAAAGCCCGGCCCACGGTCGCGCGCATCAACGAACTGGAGTTGTCCTACCGGCCGCTCAGCGATGAACAGCTCCGGGCCAAGACCGACGAGTTCCGCGCCCGGCTGAAGGCCGGCGAAACCCTGGACCAGATCCTCCCCGAGGCCTTCGCGACCGTGAAGAGCGCCGCGCGCCGCCTCGTCGGCCGCACCATCGTGGTCTGCGACCACGAGCTCACCTGGGACATGGTGCATTTCGACGTCCAGCTGATCGGCGGCCTCGCCATCCACCAGGGCAAAATCGCGGAAATGGCCACCGGCGAGGGCAAGACCCTCGTCTCCACCCTCCCGCTCTACCTCAACTCCCTCAACGGCCGGAATACCCAGCTCGTCACCGTCAACGACTACCTCGCCCGCCGCGACTCCGAGTGGATGGGCCACCTGTATAACTTCCTCGGCGTGTCCGTCGGCTGCATCCAGCAGCAGATGGCCCCCGACCTCCGCCGCGAGATGTACGGCCGCGACATCACCTACGGCACCGCCAGCGAGTTCGGCTTCGACTACCTCCGCGACAACGGCATGGCCACGCGCAAGGAGGACCAGGTCCAGCGCGACCACTGGTACTGCATCGTGGACGAAATCGACTCGATCCTCGTCGACGAGGCCCGCACCCCGCTGATCATCTCCGGCCCCGCCCCCATCGAGCGCGAGCAGCCCTTCACCCGCATCAAGCCCCCGGTCGACGCCCTCGTCAGCGACCAGACCCGGCTCTGCAACCGCATCGTCTCCGAGGCCAAGGGGCTGCTCGAGAAGCCCGCCGCCAGCGAGGACGACAAGCTGCTGGCCTCGCGCAAAATGCTGCAGGTGAAGATGGGACACCCGAAGAACAAGCTCCTCCTCCGCCTGATGGAGACGCCCGAGTGGCGCAAGCTGCTCGACACGACCGAGACGGAGATGAACTCCGACCTCAACAAGGAGGAGGTCTACCGGCTCAAGGAGGAGCTCTTCTTCGTCATCGACGAGCGCCAGCACCAGGCCGACCTGACCGAGATCGGCCGCAAGACGCTCCGGCCGGACAATCCCGACGCCTTCGTCCTGCCCGACCTCGCCACCGAGTTCAGCGACCTCGACAAGGACCCGGCCTTCTCGCCCGAGCAGCGCGAGGCCAAGAAACTCACCTCCCAGACCCGCTACGCCGAGGTGTCCGAGGACATCCACGCCATCTCCCAGCTGCTCCGCGCCTACTCGCTGTACGAAAAGGACGTCGAGTACGTCGTGCAGGAGGGCAAGGTCATGATCGTCGACGAGAACACCGGCCGCGTCATGCCGGGCCGCCGCTGGTCCGACGGCCTGCACCAGGCCGTCGAGGCCAAGGAGGGCGTCATGATCGAGCGCGAGACGCGCACCTACGCCACGATCACGATCCAGAACTATTTCCGCATGTACGAGAAGCTGGCCGGCATGACCGGCACGGCGGAAACCGAGGCCACCGAGTTCAACGACATCTACCGGCTGTCCGTGCAGGTCATCCCGACCAACCAGCCCTGCATCCGCGTCGACCGGAACGACTCCATCTTCAAGACCCGCCGGGACAAGTTCAACGCCGTCGTCCGCGAGATCGAGGCGGCCAGCAAGCGCGGCCAGCCGGTGCTGGTGGGCACGGTTTCCGTCGAGTCCTCCGAGGTGCTCTCGCGCATGCTCAAGCGCGCCGGGGTCATCCACACCGTGCTCAACGCCAAGTTCCACCAGCAGGAGTCCGAGATCGTCTCGCGCGCCGGCCAGCGGGGCGCCGTCACCATCGCCACCAACATGGCGGGCCGCGGCACCGACATCAAACTCGGCGAGGGCGTGCGCGAGGCCGGCGGCCTCTACGTCGTCGGCACCGAGCGGCACGAGTCCCGCCGCATCGACCGCCAGCTGCGTGGCCGCTGCTCGCGCCAGGGCGACCCCGGCCTGACCAAGTTCTTCCTCTCGCTCGAGGACGACCTCATGCGCCTGTTCCTGCAGGGCAACCTCGCCTCGCGCCTGATGGAGGGCTCGATGAAGGAGGGCGAGGAGCTCGAGCACCCGTGGCTCAACCGCTCGATCGAGTCCGCCCAGAAGAAGGTCGAGCAGCAGAACTACTCGATCCGCAAGCGCCTGCTCCAGTACGACGACGTGCTCAACCAGCAGCGCGAGGTCGTCTACGGCATCCGCAACGCCGCGATCCACGCCGACCGCCCCAAGGCGATTATCTTCGAGCAGATCGAGGAGGAGCTCCTGCTCCGCCTCGAGGCCGCCGGCTACGGCGAAAAGGGCGGCGCGGTCCCCTCCGCCGTCGAGAGCCTCGTCGGCTGGGCCAACGCCCATTTCCCCATCAGCCTCCGCGTCGACGAGCTGGCGGGCGGCGACGCCGCGGCGCTCGCGGCCCTGATCCTCGCGCGCATCCACCAGGCCTACGCGGTGAAGGAGTCCGCCGAGGTTCCCGAGGCCCTCGGCTCGCTCGAGCGCTATGTCGTGATCAACGCCATCGACCACCACTGGCAGGAGCACCTCACCGAGATGGAGGACCTGCGCAAGAGCATCGGCCTGCGCAGCTACGGCCAGAAGGACCCGCTCGTGGAGTACAAGTCCGAGGCCTACCGCTTCTTCGAGGAGCTGATGAACAATGTGCGCCTCCAGATCTGCACCGGCCTGTTCCGCAGCGCGTCCAACCTCGCCTCGTTCGAGAACATGCTCGCCCTGCTCAGCCGCACCGCGCGCGCCGTCGGGCCGACCGACGCCCCCGCGCCCGCCGCGGCCCCCCGGCTCGAGACCAGCACCACCGTCACCGGCGGCGGCGCCACCTCCGCCCCGGCCCCGGAAATCCAGCTCCCGCGGGTCACGATCCGCCGCGACACGCCGAAGGTCGGCCGCAACGATCCCTGCCCCTGCGGCAGCGGCAAGAAGTTCAAGCAGTGCCACGGCGCCTGAGGCCCGCCATGCCTGACCCCGGGCCCCCGGCCGATCCCTACGCCCCCGCGCCGTCCTGGGGACAGCGCCATCCGGAGTCCGTGGCCGCCGTCACGGTCTTCGGCCTCACCGTCCTGCTGGCAGTGCTCTCGTTCCCTCCCTACAAGATGCCCGAGTTCGCCTACGCGATGCTCGTGCCGGGCATTTTCTGGGCCTACCTGCGCCCGCGGTTCAAACTCTACGCGTGGACCCTCCTGGGCGCACAGGCGCTGGCCTGGACCATCATCCTCGGCTGGCTGCACCACGTCACCTGGCTCGGTCTGCTGCTGCTCGGGCCGCTCGTCGGCGCGTGGATCGGCATCTGGTATCTGGCGGTGTGGTGGACGATGCCCCGGCTGCTCGGCCGGCGGACCCCGCTCCGGCTGCTCGCGCTCCTCGGGCTGGCCGGCGCCTGGGTGGTGGTCGAGTGGACGCGCACCTGGCTGCTCGGCGGCTTCCCCTGGCTCCCGCTGGCGGCCACCCAGTGGGAGCGGGCGAGCATCCTCCAGATCGCGGGGTACACCGGGGCCTACGGCGTGTCGTTCGTCCTGGTGATCATGAACCTCGGGTTCGGGGCCTACGCGCACCGGCTGCTCCGCGAGGGCGAGACCGGCCTGGGCAAGCGCAGCCAGGAATTCTTTCTCGCGATGTTCCTGCTGCTGGGGTGCCTCACGGTGCACGTGCAGGAGACGTTCAACCGCCTGCGCTTCAGTGTGCCTCTCGGCCGCGTGGCGTTTGTGCAGCCCTACATCCCGCAGGACGTGAAGTGGGACCCGGCCAAGGGCCCGGGCATCCTCGACGTGTTGGAACGCACGACGCGGGCGGCCGCCGCCACCCTGCCGGACCTCATCCTCTGGCCCGAGGCCACGACCCCCTGGGCCGTGAAGGGCGACGCCGACGCGCAGGGCTTCGTCGAGTCGCTCGCCCGGAACGGGCGCGCCCCGCTGCTGCTCGGCTCGATCGCGATCGAACACCCCCGCGCCCCGAACGAGGAGTGGTACAACGGCGTGTTTGCCGTCGACCCCGTCACCGGCCTGCAGGTCGCCTACTACGCGAAACGCCACCTGGTGCCCTTCGGCGAATATGTGCCGCTGCGCCCCCTCCTCGGCTGGCTCTCGAAATTTGTGCCGATCGGCGATGATTTCGCCCGCGGTCTCGACGCCGCGCCGCTGGTCGTCCCGCTGCGCAGCGGGGCGGTGACGTTCGGCCCGCTGATCTGCTACGAGGACATCTATCCGCGGCTGGCCCGGGCCAGCGTGCGGGCCGGGGCCGAGGTGCTGGTCGTCCAGACCAACAACGCGTGGTTCGGCGAGGGCGGCGCGGCCTACCAGCACGCGGCCAACTCGGTGCTGCGCGCGGTCGAGACCCGCCGGCCCGTGCTGCGCTGCGGCAACGGCGGCTGGAGCGGCTGGATCGACGAGTTCGGCAACGTGCGGGCCACCCTCACCAACGACGCCGGCAGCATCTATTTCCGCGGCACCCAGACCGTCGCCATCACCCGCGACGCCCGCTGGCTGAACCGGCTGAGCTATTACGTCGAGCACGGCGACTGGTTTGTCGCCGTGTCCGCGGCCCTCGCCCTCTTCGGCCTGGGCCTCGTGGGGTGGGGCGGGAAGGGCGAGCCCGCCTGACCCGCCGCCGCGCCTATCCGGCCCGGCGCTTGGGCCGCGCCCCGGCCGTCGCCGGCTCCGCCGGTTTCCCGGCCTGGCGCAGCTTCATCGCCTTCCCCGCCGTCCGCCGGCGCGCCCGGCTGACGGCCGGTTCCGGCAGCCACGGCGTCCCCAGCAGTCGACAGGCGTCACACATAAGAATTTTCACGAGAACGGGGAATTTCACGGCTGACAACCTCCGTTTGCTTTCGCACAAAAGGAGTTCCCATGACCCCGAAACTCCTCCGCCGCGCCGTCGAGGCGCTCGACTCCTTCAACGTGGAAACGCCCTCGTGGGGCTTTGCCGACACGGGCACGCGCTTCGGCAAGTTTTTCCAGGATGCCGCCGCCATCGACACCAACGACAAGCTGGCCGACGCCGGCCAGGTGCACGCGGTCACGGGCTGCTGCCCGACGGTGGCGACGCACGTGCTGTGGGACTTCACACCGGGCGAGGACCCGAAGAAGGTCGCCAAACAGGCGCGGAAGCACGGGGTCAAGCTGGGCGCGATCAACCCGAACCTCTTCCAGGACCAGTGCTACAAGTGGGGCTCCTTCGGCCACAACGATCCGGCCGTCCGCCAGCACGCCCTGCAGCACTGCCTCGACTCCGTCGCCATCATGCAGGCGGTCGGCAGCGAGTACCTCTCCCTCTGGTTCGCCGACGGCACGAACTACCCGGGCCAGGGCAGCATCCGCGAGCGCAAGGGCCACTTCGAGGAGAGCCTGAAGGCCCTGCACCGCAAGCTCGGCCCGAAGCAGACGATGCTCGTCGAGTACAAGCCGTTTGAGCCGGCCTTCTACGCCACCGACATCGCCGACTGGGGCATGGCCTACCTGCTCTCGAAAAAGGCCGGCCCCCGCGCCAAGGTGCTGGTCGACACCGGACACCATTACAGCGCCGTCAACATCGAGCAGATTGTCGCGTGGCTGCTCGACGAGGACATGCTCGGCGGCTTCCACTTCAACGACCGCCGCTATGCCGACGACGACCTCACGCTCGGCTCCATCGACCCGTACCAGATCTTCCGCATCTTCCACGAGATCCACCTCTTCGCCGCCGACCGCGGCCGGATGCCGAAGATCGCCTACATGATCGACCAGTGCCATAACGAGAAGGCCAAGGTCGAGGCGATGATCCAGACCGTCGTGATGGCGCAGGAGCTCTACGCCAAGGCGGCGCTGGTCGACCACGACGCGCTGCGCCGGGCGCAGTCCCGGAACCAGGTGCTCGACGCCGAGCTGATGCTGAAAAAGGCGTTTTTCACCGACGTCACGCCGGCGCTCGCCGCCTGGCGCAAGGCGAACCAGCTCCCCGTCGATCCCCTCGCCGCGCACCGCCGCAGCGGCTACGAGCGCCACGCCGCCGCCGACCGCAAGCGCCGCCGCCAGGCCATGGGCCTCACCCGCGGCGGCAGCTTCGCGTGAGCCGCCCGGGCCGCCCGCGCTGATTGGCGGGCGGTTGGCCGGAGCTGGTCGTCTCTGGGTTCGTCCGTCGAACTGAGGGACTGGCCCGCATCCCAGTCCGGGCAGGGACGTCGACGCGTGACGGGCCGCGCTCCCCGCCGTGGCCCAGGCCGCGCCGGGCCCCGCGCTAGCGCGTCACGGAAAACGTCATCCGGCGGATGACCCGCGACAGCACGCCCGGCAGAAAGCGCTTGAGGGGGATGGCCCAGGTCTCCCGGCCCCCGACCACAATTTCCTCCCGGCCGCGCGCGACCGCCTGCAGCGTGGCCGCCGCGCAGCGTTCGGCGCTGATGCCCTCCAGATGGGTGGCGTCCGTCCGCCCATGCAACTCGCCGCGGGCCCCGAGCGCGTTGGCCGAGACCTGCGTCGCCACATAGCCGGGACAGACGAGCGTGACCTTCACCCCCTCCCGCCAGACCTCCGCGCGCAGCGAGTCAAAATAGCCGTGCAGGGCGTGCTTGGCCGCCGCGTAGGTGGACCGCCCGGGCGTGCCGATGTAGCCCATGACGCTGCTCACGACGACGAGATGGCCCGAGCGCTGGGCCAGCATCGTGGGCAGCACCGCCTTGGTGAGCGCGACCGGGCCGAAATAGTCCACCTCCATCAGCCCGCGCTCGACGGCGAGCTCGGCCTCGGCGGCGAGGGCGCGCTGGCTGACACCGCCGTTGTTCACGAGGAGGTCGATCCGGCCGCAGCGCCCGAGGACCTGCGCGACCAGGGCGGGAAACTCCGCGCTCTGGGTGAGGTCGAGCGGCAGGCAGAGATGGTCGTCGGCGCGGGGCAGGAGGCGGCGCACGCGCTCCAACTCTCCGGCCCGGCGGCTGGACAGCACCAGCCGGGCGCCTTCCCGGGCGAAGGCGTGGGCCAGGGCCTCGCCGATGCCCGACGAAGCCCCCGTGATCCAGACGACCTTGCCGGCGAACCGCTCCATGCCCCGACGCTAGGCCCGGGCCGCCGGACGTCGAGCCCCGAGCCGCCCCGCCGCTCAACCCTGTTCGGCCCCTCGATCCCACCCCGTCCCATCCGCCCCGCTCCGTCCCGCTCCGTCCCGCTCCGTCGCGTCGGTTCCACCCCCTGCAGCCCGAAATGGCGCCGCCGCAATTGTCACGTAATACGTGACAATTGCGGCGGCGGCCCGGGCGGGCGGCGGCGGTTCCCGCCGCTCCGCGGTCTGCCGAGCGCGGTCTGCCGAGCGCGGTTTGTCGAGAGCGCGGTCAGGTGGGAGCGTGGCCGGGTAGGAGCGTGGGCGGGAGGGCACGCTCTGGCGGGAGCGGGCGGTGGATTTTTAACCAAATCTTATTTCCAACAAAGATGCCGGCGGGCCATTGCCAGACGGGGGAAAAGCTGAGTCATTCGGCGGGCATGAAAGCCCCCACGCCGCTTGCCCCGCAGCAGGTCCAATTTTTTCACGAGGAAGGTTACCTGATCGTGCCCGACGTCTTTGCGCCGGCCGACTTGGAGCCGCTCCGGCAGGCCCTGCACCAGGAAATTGACCGGCGAGCCCGGGAACTGCACGCCGCGGGCCAGCTGACCCAGCTGCATGCGGACCTGGACTTTGACCGCCGGCTCGCGGCGATTTACCGGGACTCCAAGGAGAACGGCGAAGCCCTCATCCGCCACCTCGAGGGGTTGCGCGGCGGCGGCTTCCACGCCCCCGAGATGTTCGAGGTGATCGCCAGCCCGCCATTGCTGGCCAAGGTCGCGTCCCTGCTGGGGTCCGAGGAGATCGTCGCCTCCTCCGTCTACCGCATCCGGCCCAAGCTGCCCAACCTCGGCCGCGGCGTGGTGCCGTGGCATCAGGACAGCGGGTATTTCGCCGAGCACTGCGACCAGCACCTGATCATCACCTGCTGGGTGCCGATGGTGGACGCCACGGTGGAGAACGGCTGCATGCAGATCCTGCCGCGCACGCACCTCGGCAAGGTTGTCACCCATCACACGGGCGGCAACGCCGGCTTCCTCGTCATCAAAGATGAAAACCTCCCCGACGACCCGCGCAAGGCGATCACCGCGGCCTGCCCGCGCGGCGGCGTGGTCTTCATGAGCAATCGCGCGCCGCACTGTTCCACCCCGAACCATTCCGACCACATCCGCTGGAGCATGGACCTCCGCTACCAGTCGGCGGACGCGCCGAGCAACGTCGGGCTCTGGCCCGAGACGATCGACGCCGCCGGCCGGGCGGACGCGGCCTTTTACGAGAAGGGCAATGTCGCCTGTTATCCGCCGGAGGCGGACTTCCTGGTGCAGAGCAAAAAGACGCCGGAGCTGGTCACCGATTATGCGGAATATGCCCGCCGCCGGGAAACGTACGACCGCGCCCAGCCGAATTTCTCCGCCTTCCGCCGCTGGCCGGCCTCGGTCTGAGCGCGGGTGGCGGGGTCGTCCGTCGCCCGGGGCGGGTGGGCTCCGGGAGCGCGCCATTCAGCCCGCCGCCTGCCGCCAGGCGCGCGGGGTCACGCCGTAGGCGCGGCGGAACAGCGTGCTGAAGTGCTGCGACGAGCTGAAGCCGTGCTGGAGCGCGGCCTTGGTCACGTCGAAGCCCGGCTGCCGCAGCGTGAGCCGCGCGGCATCGAGCCGCAGCTGCAGGTGGTGCGCCGCCGGGCTCGTCCCCACCTCGCGGCGAAACTGCGTGCAGAAATGGGGGACGCTCCGGGCGGTCGCCATCGCCGCCAGGTCGCGCAGCGGCAGCCGCCGGTCGAGCTGCTGCTCCATGTAGGCGACCGCGCGCTGCACCGCGTACGAATAGGGCAGGGCGGTGCGCACCGGCGCCGGGCGCGCCCCGGCATGCAGCCGCTGGGCCACGAGGGTGATGAACAGCTCCAGGTAGGCGAGGATGGCGCGGCGCCGGTCCGGGTGGTGGGCCACCACCTGCGCCACCAGGCCGCGCAACACGGGCTCGACCTCAGGACAGCCGGTCAGGGCGCGGCGGCGCTGCTGGCGGAGCTCGGCCGCGAGCCGGGCGGCGGCCGGCCCCAGCTGATCGAGCTTCAGGCCCACCCACAGGTGGTGATTCTCGGGATTGGGCGCCGGCCCTGTCCCGTGTTTCACGCCGGGATAGGCCAGGTAGAGGTCGCCCATCGCCTGGGTCGTGACCACGCCCTCCGCCCGCCACGAGGCCTGGCCGCGCGCGAGATAGAGGAACTCGAAGCCGGGATGCGCGTGGGGCTTGCGCTGGTGGCCGCGGCAGCACAGCGCCTCGCCGCAGTGCGTCAGCGCCGGCAGGTCGTCGACCGGGTGCTCGTAGACGAAGCCACTGATGATCTGGGGATCGCGGAGAACTTTCATGGGCGGACCGGTGAGTGCACTTAATTCACCGTTGTGTAATATCCTGTACAATTCCACGTCAAAATCTGAACGCCGCCCGGCGTGTTTCCCGCTAGTCTGAGCCTTTGCCCGCACTCCCGTCCTCCCTGCCACCCTCCGCCATGCCCGTCCCCTCGACCCCGTCCCACCGCCTCTCCGCGGCCCAGCAGAAATTCTACCACGAGAATGGCTACCTGCTCGGCCTGCCCGCGATCTACACCCCGGCGGAAATGGCCGCCCTCAACGCCGAGCTGCCCAACCTGCTCGCGCTGCTGCAGCCGGGCGAGACCTCCAAGGACATCCGCGAATGGCACGAGGCGAGCACCTATCTGCACGAGATCGCGATGAACCCCAAGATCCTGGACCTGGTCGAGGGCATCCTCGGGAAGAATTTCTATTTCTGGGCGAGCAATTTCTTCATCAAGGAGCCGCGCAACGCCGCCACCGTGGGCTGGCACCAGGACGCCTATTACTGGCCGATGGCGCCGCATCACTCGGTCACGGTCTGGCTCGCCTTTGACGACGTCGACGAGGTGAACGGCGGCATGAAGCTGCTGCCCGGCTCGCACCTCGGGGGCATTATCAAGCACAAGCGCTCGATGCAGACCTCGTCGGTCCTGACCCTGGAGCTGGAGGACGGCTCCGATTTCAACGCGGATGCGGCGGTGCAGTTCCGTCTGAAGGCCGGCGAGTGCTCGCTGCACGACGACCGGGCGATTCATGGCTCGCCCGCCAATCCCTCGGACCGCCGCCGGGCGGGCCTGACCATCCGCTATTCGGGCACGGAGGTGAAGAACGACCTCACGGTGAACCCGAACTTCAAGGTCTATCTCTGTCGCGGAACCGACGAGTACCGGCACAATCCCTATGGGACGCCGCCGACCCGGCGTTACGGCCGGCCGAATTTCAAGCCGGTGAGCAACGAGGAAGCGGGGAAGGTCTGAGCCGGCCGGCGGCGCCCGGCCGTGGTCACGGCGCGGACGCACTCCAAGGTTGAGCTGGGCCGGGGTTCCTCGCGATAGTGCGCCCATGCCCCCGACGCAGCTGTTTGAACTCACCCCGGCGGAATCGATCTTTGCGCCGTTCAACGACCCGGCGATCGCCGCCCAGCTGCCGCTGCGGCTCGAGCCGGGCGCGGCCCGCGGCCTGCAGCAGGCCTTCGGCTGGGACGGCCTCAAGCTCTCCTGGGAGGCCGCGCCGGCCGGCCAGGTGGCGGCGAGCCTGGAGCTGCCCGTGCGCGACCTGCCGGAGCGCTTTGACCACTGGGTGTTCTGCCACGTGGCCCCCGCGGAGGTCCGCCTGGCCTTCGCGGCGCGGGTCCGCGGGCAATGGGCGCCGCTGGGCGCGCCGGCGGTCGGGACGGGTGGACGGCAGGAGCTCACCCTGCCGCTCGGCGCCCGTCCGGTCGAGGCGGTGCGGGTGGTCTTCACCGCGCTGGCCGGCGGCCACGTGATGCTCAGCCTGCAGTGGTGGGGCGTGGCTCGCGCGGCGCTGGTGGCCGAGCTGGTGGCGGCGCGCCCGCGCTACGACGGCGGCTGGGACGGTCTGATCCTGCCGCCGGAATCCTGGCCGGAGCCCAAGCTGGCCTGCGGCCTGCTCTTCAGCGCGGACGACCTGCCGGCGCTCCGGGCGAAGCGCACTGCGCCCTACTGGGAGGCGCACTGGCAGCTGCTGGAGGAGCGCGCCCGGCAGTTTCTGTCGCGCCGGCCGGAGGACGACCTCGACAGTTTCCTGCCGCAGACCGACCAGCGCTACATCCGGCCGCGCGAAGGCGGCCGCGCCACGTACTTTTCGGAGCCGCTGGTCCTCGGGTTTGTCGGGCTGGTGAACGGCGACCGGGCGCTGGGCTTCCATGCGCTGCGCTACCTGATGTGCCTGGTGCACACGACGTGGTGGGCCCAGTCGGCGGAGAGCCGCGCGCGCGGCAGCAACTGGGACCAGCGCTGCTTCAACGAGGAGATGGCGACCACGGCGGCGGCGCTGCTGCTGGACTGGTATGATTTCGCGCTGACCCCGCGCGCCCGGGCCCTCGCGCAGCAGATGCTGTGGGACAAGGGCGTGGCCGTGATCGAGCGGGACATGATGAAGTGGGACTACGTTTTCACGATGAACCAGGGCCCGTGGTTCTGCCGGGCGCGCCTGCTGGCGGGCCTGTATCTCGAGACCGTCTGGCCGCGGATGCGGCCGCACACGGAGCTGGCGGCGGCCGACATGCACACGGGCCTGGCGAACTACCTGCTGGCGGACGGCGGCACCGACGAGGGCCTGGGCTATTGCTTCCTCACGCTGCACGCCGTGCTGCCGGGGTTGCTGGCCTATGCACGGGCGCGCGGCGTGGACGTGCGGACGCTGCTGCCGGCGCAATTCGCGCAGACCGGCGGGTTTGTCGCGGCCCTGTCGGCGATGGAGCCGGGCCGGGTGCTGACCGAGGGCGACAACACCACCGACCTGGTGGTCGGCGACACGATTCCGCTGCTGGCGGCGATCTACCCGGAGGCGGTCTACGCCCGGGTGGCGGCGGCCTGCCTGATGCGGCGGCGGCCGCCCGGCTATTACGACCAGTATTTTTGCGAGGGCGTCTTCGCGTTCATCGCCGGTCCCGACCGGCTGGCGCCGCCCGAGACGATCGTGCCGACCTTCGCGGTGCTGCCGCACACGGGGCACCTGACGAGCCGGCGCCACACCCCGGCGGGCCGGTCGGTTCGCCTCCATCTGGTCGGCGCCAAGGCGGGCGCGTCCCACACCCACTGCGACAAGGGCGCGCTGCTGCTCGAGCTCGACCGCGAGCCGGTGCTGATCGACCGCGGGCAGGTGCGCTATGACGACCTGCGGTGCTACACGCTCAAGCGCACGGAGCTGCACAACACGCTGACGCCGGTCCAGGCGGACGGGGTCTACCTGAACCAGGCCAGCGTGGAGGTGGCGACCGCGCCGACGGGCGAGGGCGACGAGCGCCGGCTGCGGGCCCGGATCGACCTCGCGCACGTCTGGCGCGGCGTGATGGCCAGCTACGTCCGCGAGCTGACGGCCGACACCGCGGAGGAGTTCCGCGTCCGGGACGGCGGCGAGCTGCGGGAGGCCGGCACGCTGGCGTTCAACCTGCACACCCGGGGGCCCTGGGTCATCCGGGGCCGCGAGGCGTCGCTGCGGCTGGACGGCTGGGAACTCGTCCTCCGCGCCCCCTGGGCGGACGAAATCACGCAGCGGGAGGACCAGATCGACTTTCGCCTCCAGCCGGTCTGGCACCTCGAGTGCCGGCTCCGGTCGGCCACGACCTTCGCGCTGGAGACGGCCTTTTCCTGCCGGCCGCTTTGAGCGGGCCGGTGCTCCGGCGCCCTACTTTTTCTGCTCGGCGGCGCGGTGCGCCCGCTCGGCGGCGTCGAGCTTGCCGTCGTGGTTGCGGTCAAAGCGGGCCAGCTCGTCCTGGGTCGTGATCAGCGCGCGGGCCTTTTCCTCGGCGGCGGCGGCGGCCAC
>SESH01105338.1_pt1 | contig 15720 bp, 14 predicted proteins | sample 3171561 | NCBI WGS metagenome assembly SESH01 (sample SAMN10866947, study PRJNA518727) | freshwater metagenome | biome: subpolar coniferous forest; feature: holomictic lake; material: water; isolation source: holomictic Lake 442 2011 16.5 m and 2014 13 m | place: Canada: near Kenora, Ontario
AGGTCTCCCTCAGCCAGAAGAGCCACCAGCATGGCGCTGATAGCTCTTTCAGCATAAACGGGCAGTTGCTACCATCGAGCGGCAATAACCTCGGCAATCTGCACCGCATTGGTGGCGGCACCTTTGCGCAGGTTATCGGCCACAATCCACATATTCAGTGTCTGCGGGTGCCAGTAATCGCGGCGAATGCGCCCGACAAAAACTTCGTCGCGCTCGTAGGAGGTGAGCGGCATGGGATAGAGACGCGCCGACGGATCATCCTGCAGGATAATGCCTGGCGACGTACGAAGAAGCTCGCGCACTTCGTCGATGTCGAAATCGCGAGCCAGCTCAATGTTGAGCGACTCACCGTGGCCACCGTACACAGGGATGCGGACAGTCGTGGGAGAGACGCTGAGAGCTTCGTCGCCCATGATCTTGCGGGTCTCGTTCACCATCTTCATCTCCTCCTTGGTGTAGCCATTCTCCGTAAACGCATCAATCTGCGGCACGGCATTGAAGGCGATCTGGTGAAAATGGGTAAACTCATCCTGCTTCTCGCCAGCAAGTTCGCTCTCAAGGGCATCGCGCCCCACCTTCCCCTTGCCGGTAACAGACTGGTAGGTCGAAACAACAACCCTCTTCAACCCGAAGCGGTCATGCAGCGGCTTGAGCACCACCACCATCTGAATGGTCGAACAGTTGGGGTTGGCAATAATCGGCTCAGGGGTGCCATCACCCTTGAAAATATCTCCGGGGTTGACCTCAGGGACGACAAGCGGCACATCGGTATCCATGCGGAATGCCGACGAGTTATCGATCACAATGGCCCCTTCGGCGGCAGCAACCCTGGCCCACTCTTTGCTGGCGGTTGCGCCTGCGGAAAAGAGTGCAATATCGACACCACGGAACGCTTCGGCTGATGGTTCACGGATAATGTACTCCTTGCCATTGAAGGCCACCGACTGACCGGTGCTTCTGGCCGAAGCGAGCGGCACAAAGTCCGTGACAGGAAAATTTCTCTCTTCCAGAACCTTGATCATGGTGCGGCCAACCAGGCCAGTTGCACCAAGCACCGCCACTCTGCAGCGGAAATCCGAACTACTCATAACACGCTCTTTTAATAATTCAAAATTAGTTTCTCTGAATGATCATTGAGATATTCTGCGCCATCGTGAATCTTTCCCTCCAGCGCATATCCCTCGCACTCCTGACGGTAGGCCAGAAGAATATCAACAACCTGCTCCCATCCATCCTCGCGCACCAGTTTGTTCCGTGCTCGCGATACCATCGGGAGCCCTTTCAGGTAGGTCGAATAGTGGCGACGCATCTCAAGCACGCCATATTTCTCTCCCTTGAACTGCACCGAGAGCTTCAAATGCTCTATGGCCGCCTCTATTCTCTGCCGAAAATCGGGCGGCGGCATAGGCTTGCCGGTTTGGATGAGCTGCCTGGCCTGTTCAAAGATAAAGGGGTTGCCAATTGAGCCTCGGCCAATCATCACCCCGTCCGCTCCGGTCTCGGCAAACATCGCCACCGCATCTTCGGCTGACCAGATATCGCCATTGGCAATAATCGGAATCCGCGCCTGCTCTTTTGCCGCACGAATCCAGCTCCAGTCGGCCCTCCCCTTGTACATCTGGCTCCGCGTGCGCCCATGCAGTGCCAGTGCCTGAATGCCAGCATCCTCAAGTCGGGGAAGAATATCAAGAATATTGATCGATTCCAGATCCCAGCCAATTCTTGTTTTGGCTGTAACCGGAATGCTCACCGCCTTCACAACCGCTTCGGAAATCTGCGCCATCTTCTCCGGCTCCCTGAGAAGCGCGGCACCAGCTCCCTTGCCAGCCACCTTTTTGGTGGGGCAGCCGAAATTGATATCGAGATAGTCGGGCCGATACTCTTCGGCAATCACCGCAGCTTCAACCATCGATTCCACACTGCTGCCGAAAATCTGGATGGCAAACGGCCTCTCAATGTCGTCAGTCTGCAACTTGCGCAAAGACTTTTCAACACCCCGGCGCAGGGCTTCAGCGCTGATAAACTCGGTATAGACAATATCCGCCCCGTGGCGCTTGCAGAGTTGCCTGAACGCCCTGTCGGTTACATCTTCCATCGGCGCAAGCATGACAGGGCGGTCAATATCAACACTGCCTATCTTCATTCCTTAGCACTGATAATCTCTGCTGGCCCGCTCATCAACTCCTTGACCTGCGCATGAATTGTCCTGTAGAGCGCAGGATCTTCACGCAGCGCTTTTTTCACCGTTTCACGGCCTTGACCAAGCTTGTCCTGACCATAACTGAACCATGAGCCCGCTTTTTTGATTACCCCAAATTCAACTCCCAGATCGATAAGCTCGCCTATGGCCGATATACCCTCTCCATAAAGAATATCAAACTCGGCAGTCTTGAAGGGAGGCGCCACCTTGTTCTTGACAACCTTGACCCTGGTGCGGTTGCCGGTGCTTTCATCACCATCCTTGATCTGGGCAATTTTCCGAATATCGAGACGTATTGATGAGTAGAATTTCAGCGCCTTGCCGCCGGTTGTTGTCTCCGGGCTGCCATACATGACACCGATTTTATCGCGAAGCTGATTGATAAATATACAGACCGTGCTCGATTTTGAGATAGCGCCGGTCAGTTTGCGTAGCGCCTGGCTCATCAGCCTGGCCTGCAACCCCATCACACTGTCGCCCATCTCCCCTTCAAGCTCAGCCTGGGGCACCAGAGCAGCTACAGAATCGACCACCACAACGTCAATGGCGCCACTTCGCACCAGCGTCTCAACAATGGAGAGCGCCTGCTCGCCCGATTCCGGCTGGCTGATGAGCAGCGCGTTAATATCAACACCGAGCTTGCGGGCGTAGGTCGGGTCAAACGCATGTTCAGCATCCACAATAGCCGCAATGCCACCCTCTTTCTGCGCCTCGGCAATAACATGCAGCGCCAGAGTGGTTTTGCCCGATGATTCAGGGCCATAAATTTCTGTTACCCTTCCACGGGGAAGACCCCCAACGCCAAGGGCAAAATCAAGCGCCATGGAGCCGGTCGAAATCGACAGCACCTTCATACCCGCTGAATCGTCTCCCATTCGCATGATCGCTCCTTTGCCGAACTGTTTTTCAAGGGCTTCAACGGCCAGATTCAATTGTTTGAGTTTTGCCGGATCAACAGCGACAGGCTTCTGTTCAGTTTTCTGAGTATCCATAATGTGACATAAGATAAAAGTGAAAGAAATGGATCATTCAGGCTATAATAGTCTTGAACGTCTCCGGCAGATCCCGGTACTGCAAGTGTAACTCCTGTATTGACCTCATATTATTGTAGACAAGCCTCCTCGATGACGTGCGAATGCTTTCCAGACTGATAAAGGAGGGACGGTTCAACACCATCGACCAGCACTCTCCGCCCAGAGCAGCGAGCAAACCCAACCCTTTCGGCACCATGAACGTGTGGCCAACGCTGCTGCCCTCACTGCGCCCGATTCGGGTAAAAAGCTCCCTGAACGAAAGATTGTGGCCAACAATGAGGTACCGCTCTCCTGATCGCCCCTTTTTCCATGCCTCAATATGAGCATCAGCCACATCACGCACATCAACAAAACCGCTGCCTCCCAGGGGAGAGAAGGGCAATTTCCCCTGATAAATGAGACGTAACACCTTGTTCGATGAGCTGACCGATGCCGGGTTATCCCTGTCCACGCCAATCACAACGCCGGGATTGACAAACACAACGTCAAGTCCCTCGGCAAGACCGCGAAGCCCTTCAAGTTCAGCAAGATGCTTGGCCTCCATATACCCGTTCCTTCGTTGCCACTCCTGGAAGGTTGTTGACTCGCTGGCCGAGGAACCATCTTCCGTAGCTCCGACCGCAGCAATAGAGCTGGTCATAACAAGCCGCCGGACATTGTTGAAAAGTGAGGCATTGACAACATTCCTCGTTCCGAGCACATTGGTTTCATACAGCGCATTACGAAAGTTTTTTGTATAGGAGATCAGCCCTGCGCAATGAAAAACCGTATCTACCCCCCTGAACGCCTCATTGAGGGAGAGAGGATCAAGAATGTCAGCCCGTACAACTTCAACCGGCAACCCCGCAAGAAATGAGCAGTCCGAACTTTTGCGGGCAATCACCCGGCATTTGACCTCACCGGAAAGCTGTGAAAGCAAGGCAAGAACAACCTGAGAGCCTATATACCCGGTGGCACCAGTTATGACAATCGATGACTTGATCATTACATTTCCGAATATTTCCCTTTTTTTGCTCCCGACACCTGGCCTTATGAAAAATCGGGAAACACACACCGCCCTCACCCCAAGCAGAATACCTTTTTTTTTCACCAATCGCCAAATAAAAAGGAAGCCAAGCGGTAACGAATATAAACAACAGCGGAACCCCACTGTTCCTAAAAATAAGAATTAAAACTACATTGCATTCAATTCAAGAGACAAGCACAAGAAAATCATTCAGCTATGACTAAAGAAAATCAGCAGCGCCCTGTAACTCCCTTTTCAGAAGGAACTGTCCATCAGGGTGTTCTTGGAAACGGGCTGAGAATTGTCACTGACGACGTGCCTTCTGTCCACAGCATTACGCTTGGTATTCAGATTGATGCCGGTTCACGCGATGACCCCGAAAAGAGTCCGGGACTGGCCCATTTTATTGAACATGCAATCTTTAAAGGGACCCGGCACCGCACCTACCTCGATATTGCCAAAAACATCGAAAAAAATGGGGGCTACCTTGATGCCTACACCACCAAGGAGCATACCTGCATCTATCTTCGCTGCCTTACTGAGCACCTGGAGCCATCCTTTGAGCTGCTCTCGGATCTTGTCTGCGACCCGATTTTTCCCCCTGAAGAGATAGAAAAGGAGAAAGAAGTTGTCATTGAGGAGATCAGCAGCGTGAATGATACGCCGGAAGAGCTTATTTTTGAAGAGTTTGACCTCCGATCGTTTCCCTGCCACCCTCTTGGTAAACCAATCCTCGGCACTGAAGAGAGTGTCAGCGGATTCACGGACGGTACCCTGAAGAACTTCATGCGGCAACACTATGTACCACGAAAAATGTTACTCACCGCTACCGGCAAAGTGAATTACGACAAAATTATGCGGCTCAGCGAACGTTTTCTTGGCCCGCTTGGAGATTCATCCGGCAACGAGTACGTTCGCCAGCCATTCCTTCCGGAACACTACACGCCCTTTACCGTAACACTGAAAAAACAGCTTTATCAGGCTCAAATTGTGCTTGGCACCGCCATAACGCGTCAGGATAAGATCTTTTACAGCCTGATGGTACTCAACTCGATGCTTGGCAACGGCATGAGTTCTCTCCTCAATCTGGAATTACGGGAGAAACGGGGACTTGCCTACAACATCTACTCATCGGTCACCTTTTTCGACGATCAGACCGCGCTCAATATCTATGCTGGCACCGATCGCAATAAGGTAAAGCTTACGCTTGAGCTTATCAGAGAACTGCTCAAGAGCGATGCGCTGCTACATCCCGATCCGGAAGAGCTTCTGGCTGCAAAAACAAAACTGCTTGGCTCACATATCATGGGTCAGGAAAAAATGACACGCAGAATGTCACAAACCGCTTCTGACCTCTCCTATTTCGGACGGTACATAGAGCCAGAAGAAAAAACAACCGCCATCGAAGCAGTCACGGCGGAAGAGATCTCCGAAACCGCCCTGAGGATATTGCACGATACCCCTTCAACGCTGGTCTATAAACCGAAACGATGAACCGCAACACGGGGAACACTCTATTTTAATAAACAGGATTAATTAGTATCTTGTTCACTTTTATTTTTTCACAATGACCAATTAACCGAAGAGAGCCTTGCAAAAGAATATCAAGAACGTCAGCGAAACCGAACAGGTACTGGAAATTATTCTGTCTGCGGAAGAGTTTGGAACCGAATATAATAAAGAGCTTGAGGAAGCCAAGAGAAGCGTACAAATCAAGGGATTCAGAAAAGGGCATGCTCCAGCAAGCCTGATAAAGAAACTGGCTGGCCCCTCTATCGAGACGACCGTGGCTGAAAAAATGGCATCGAAATATTTTGGGGAAATTGCTGATTCAGGAGCCATCAAACCGATAAACCGCGCAGAGATTATCAGCTTCTCTTTTGAGGATGATCAGTTGATTCTCAAGCTTGCTTATGAAATTCAGCCCGAATTCGAACTCAGCGATTTCAGTGAATATTCATTCACCAAGGCACTCTACACCATTACCGATGAAGATGTCGAGCGCGAAATACAACAAATTCTCAAAGCACAGGCGACACTGATCAGTGTCGATGAAGCCGCATCAACAACCGACACAGTGATCGGTGATGTCTGGAAACTCAACGACGTTGGTGAACCAAAAGAGGATAGTATTACAGAAAATCATCATTTCAGCCTGGAGTACCTTCCTGAAGAGAACCCTTTCCGCATGGCGCTTCTTGGGAAAAAGAGAGGGGAGAGCATTGACGTCGAAAACAAAAAGGAGGAGGCCAATGCAGAACCATCTATTTTCCGCGTCATTGTCAGAGAAATCAAAAGACTTGAACTACCGGAGCTCACGGACGATTTGGTCAAAGAGGTCACCGAACAACAGTTTGAGTCGGCAGCAGACCTGAGGAGTGATATCCGCAACCAGATTGAAGCTAATTTCATAAAGTTGGCAGAAGAGGATCTTCTCGAATTGATCTCTGAAAAACTGATTGAGGCAAACCCGGTATCCGCACCTGAATCAATGGTTGGCTCCTTCACACAAATGCTTGTTGATAACGCCAAACGTCAGATAGGCGGCGCCTTCCCCTCCAGTTTTGACGAAAAAGATTTTCTTGAAACCTTGCGGCCAAATGCTGTAAAACATGCCCAATGGATGGTTATCTCAAGGAAAATAGCTGAAACCGAAAATATTACCGTCTCGGAAGATGACCTTAAGGCTTACGTTGAAAAAGAGATTAGCGAGAATCCATCCCTGGATAAAGAACGACTGCTTGAATCTTATAAAACTGGCGAAATCAGGGATTTCATTGCCGAGTCCGTTATCAAAAAGAAAATCTATGACCTTCTTAAATCAAAGGTAACAATCACCGAAGAGGAGAGGCTGACCTCAACGCGAGAGGTGTAGTTTCCGATAACAACCCGTTTAAAGCAGGAGTTCTTTGATGAACCCCTGCTTTTTTTGTACCGTCATACTCATCCCCCTTTACAGCTCAATCAGCACTGTAGCAATTGCTGCATGTCGATCGTGAGCAATCGAAATTTTAACCAAACATCCTGCAGGAAAACAGTCTGGATCGACCTGGCGTACATAGGGTCGACCCCGCTCGTCATTCAGTATTTCAAAGCTTTTCCAGTGCACAGTGCCGGAAAATCCGGTACCAAGCGCCTTGACAACCGCCTCCTTGGCTGCAAAACGACCGGCAATACTGGCAATAACCTGAGGTTTTTGAAGGCAAAGGGTAATCTCCTCATCCGAAAGAATGCGCTGGAGAAACTTCCTGCCATAACGACGGTATATCGTTTCGATCCGGTCAAGGTCAACAATATCCACACCGACTTCCATAACCATCCCCTCAGTCAAGTTTTATGGTCATGGAAAGATCGAGAGCCTTGACGCTGTGCGTCAGTTCACCGACAGAGATATAATCAACTCCGCTTTCGGCCACAGCAATCACATTGTGCAAGCCGATATTACCAGAGGCTTCAAGGAGCACCCTGATGCCAGAGTTCCTGACTTGAAGAACGGCCTTTTTCAGCAGGGCAGGAGTAAAATTATCGAGAAGAATAATATCGGGCATGCACGACAGCGCCTCACTCAACTCCTCCAGGGAACGAACCTCGGTTTCGATCTTCACCTTCAGCCCATGCTTTTTGCGGTAGATTTTGGCATTTCCAATAGCCTGGGCAATACCGCCAGAGGCGTCAATATGATTATCCTTGATAAGGATCATGTCAAACAAGCCGAAGCGATGGTTCTCCCCACCACCTATCCGAACAGCCTCCTTGTCGAAATAGCGCAACCCCGGGGCTGTTTTTCGGGTATCAAGAATTTTTGCCCCCGTATGGCTGATTTTGTCAACATAGGCCCTCGTTCTGGTCGCAATCCCCGACATACGCTGCAAAAAATTAAGGGCTGTGCGCTCACCAACAAGAATAGGGGCGAGCTTCCCCGTCAATTCAAGAATCAGGTCACCAACGCTCACCGTTTCGCCATCCCTGCGGTGCAACACAACCGAAAGCCCCGGATCACAGCCCGCAAAAACCTGCGAAGCAACACCAACCCCCCCTATAATACCGCTCTCCTTGGCCCGAATAACAGCACTTCCCCCCTGGTGGGGATCAATGGTTGCGAGTGTGGTAATATCCCCCGTATAACGATCCTCCTCAAGGGCAAGCATAATAGCCCTGGCACGGCACCCCTCATAAAAGTCGTTGAGAGCCTTGTTCTTCATATTCACAGTAGTTGAAACATTAAAACACACCCGCGACGGCTATAACATCCTGTACTGCGCAAGTGCAAAAGAAAGATATGCCAAAATAGTAACAATCTTCTATGATTATTGGCTGCTCTCCGAGGAAAAAAGCTGCTCCGGAACAAGTGGAATAACACTGGTACTCTGCCAATACACGGCAAAAACCTCCAAAGCCTTTGGGCAAGCAAGCTCTTCAAGATTTGTCGCTGCCTTGTGCACCAGCACCCGTAGTATTGATAAAGTGAAGATATTTCAGAACAGAGACCCGGTATTGAGTGATGCCGCCTTTGGTTGATACCACACTTTCCAAACCTGGTCATCCGTGCCCTCTATACCGCTCCGGAACCGGGCTTCTGCCTTAAACCAACCACCCCAAAATAAACACCCATCCACCAGCCAGAGAAGAGGCCGAGGCGGGGGCGGGCCAGACTTTGGTGGCTACTTTTGGAATTGTTGTCGCAAACGCATAGCCTCCGGGGGGTGAGATCATTTTTCAACCACCAACCTCTGGAGAATATCATGTCGTTAGATCAAGCAAGAGCGTTTATCGAGAAGATGAAGTCGGACGAGGCATTCAGGGAACGCATCATAGCAATTGAAGGTGTTGATGCAAGGCTGGCTGCGGCCAGGGACGCAGGATTTCAGGTTACCGAAGCAGAGTTTAAGGAGATGCAAAGCGAGCTAACAGACGAGGAGTTGGACGCTGCGGCGGGGGGGCGTGGACGGATGTACACGATAGATCGTTGGTGTTAGGTGATTGGTGTGGGGTAGGCTGTAGAAAGAGTCCACACCTTCGGTCAACCCCGTTCGTGGGGCACGTTTTTGCCAGGTTACCTTTGCTCTGCCGGAGTGGTCATAAACCGCCCCGGCATCAGGGTTGAACCGTGGCCCCGGTGATGTGAAGATGTTTCAGAACATAGACCCAGTATTGAGTGACGCCGCATGCCGGTTGATACCATGCCATCCAAACCGCCATGGAGCCAGCGGTGCCAGCGGATGACGTACTGCCGGACTCTCTCTTCTGAGACTCTTCGCTCATAAAGCCGGCGGGCACGTTCCGTAAGGCGATGCAGGCTTACCGCCGAAGGGCGGAGCTTGCGGTTTGGATGGACGAAAAGCATCGCAATCTCAGACAGACAAACATGATGTCCACTGACAGCCTTGTCAGGTAACCCTCATTTCAGAGCATCCCACTGTCGAAAATAGGGAATGACACCAAGGTAGCCCTTTGCAAGAAGAGCGGGTGTGCCATCATAAACAATCTTGACATGAAATAATTTTCGGACGAGAAACATCCTGCAGGCACCGTTCAACACTTCATTCTCTGATGACTCCTCCATAATTCGCTCAAACCCTGAATATGCACCATGTCCGGAGTAGGCAAGTAACCCCTCCATTTTAGACTTGCAACACAACTTTGTTTCAACCAGATAATCAAGAAGAGCCTGCCAGCGAGATTCACGAAGAGGGTCACGACGACAGTTAAAAGTCAACTCAAACCCGAGTTTCATCCCGATAGCTTCACCGATATCGACATTCATACGAACACTGTCCACCATCGAATACCACTTCTCAACAAGAGGTTTGAGCGTCTCAAAAGAGCCCGGCCAACCGACACTCTCCAAAAAAGAGAAGAGGAGGCCCGGAGCAGCAAAATCAAGCACCAGTCGCAAACCATCCGATGCGCGTGACAGCATCATGGCGACATGAATTCCTTTTTGCGTCTGATTGCCCGCCGCATCAGCAACAAGGCACTTCTCAAGCAGGTCGCGCAACTGCCTGGAGGGCTGCTGTTTTTTAGCGGCAGCATAAGCCTGACAAACAAGATCAATTATCACATCCTGGTGTCCGGTGCCTTCCCCATTCTGCTGTTCGACATAAGGTTTAAAAAAAATACCGGGCACCGGCAGCTTTGCAGGGTTGTCTATCAAATCATATTCGAGCCACACATCATTCATCAAAAGAGTTCTGTCACTTTTCTCTCTTGAGACAAGCTCTTTCCAAAAAGCGCCAAACTCGCGCACTCTCTCAAAACCGGAGTCATCAAATTCACTCCCGGCAGCACTGGCACGCATCATTATTGATGGCCCGTCCATGGTAATGTCGGATGAAACAAGAAAATCCGCATCCGCACACGCATCAGTCAAAGGGCACTCAAACCCGAATGTCCTCAAGGCATACTCTTTTGGCAAAACATTGACGATATGCCGGATTCTTTGCCTGCTCTCCGCTGACACGATCTGCTCCGGCACAAACGGAATCACACTCTCATAGACCTCGCTGAAATATGACATTAATTTTATCCTTTAGTTGTAAACGTAGCAAGTGTCATCTGCCAGTAGCCGACAAACTGCTCAAGAGCCTTCGACCCGGCAAGCTCTTCGAGTGTCATTCGTGCAAATGCAAGCACAACCAGTGCCCGGTTATCCTTATCAGTGACCGTACCGGCTATTGAGTGCTCAATCTCTTCAAGATTTGTCGCCGCCTTGTACACCAGCGTCTGAAGTATTGATAATGCACCCGCCGACAGCGGTGGCTCACCCCTGTAATTCTCAAACCGTCCACCTGCACGATATTCCGGGTAATTTTCAAGCCCCATAAACGTCAAAAAACGTGTTGCCCGGTACGCACCAAATGCCGCAACGATTCCACGGTAATCGGCAAGGAGTTCGTCCAAAAGATTGTTCTGCATCGACCCTAATAGCCGTCTTGTCATGTAGTGAGTGCACTCATGCTCAAGGCGAATAATCAATGATTTTTTCAGCCACTCCTCCGTATCAAGGCCCATAGACGCGGCACTTACGTTACTATATGGCCCATCGCTCAACAGTATCAGTCTGTCGCGATAAAGCTCCTTTTTCTCCTTGAAATCGAAAAACTCCAGCGTCCAATCACCCTCAGGATGCAGGCGAAGCCACTCTGCTTTAGCCTGATGCACCCTGTCCCAGTTATTATAGCCCTGCACCATGCAGGCGCCCATGGAGGGTGGAACATTTTTTGGTTCATTTCGACAGGTAATGGCCTGCACAAGCCTCACAAAATCGCTCCTGTCAGGAATCACAATCACCGGTATTCGACCTGCCGCAGTAGGATGAAGAAACAGTTTCATGCTCTCAGGATGGTTCAGTGCCAACCCTGTTGCTTCTTGACAAGCAGAAACATCTTCCCCCCTGAGCATCACTGCCCGATAGCCATCGCTCTTGCTGATTCCCTCACGCACGGGAAAAGCAAGCTGTACCACTTTTTGCTGAAGAGTATGGTAAACCCCGTTCTCTTCGGCCTCACACACATAAGCATCCCAGACCGCAGCAAATGGTTCATCAATGAGCGGCAGAGAGATATCCTGACCGAGAAAAATGTGGTTAAAACGATTGGTATTATACACGAGTAACTCTTCAACTTCGCTCTCTGAAGCTCCAAAATCAAGGAGAAACCGCTTCCGTTGCATCAATTGTTCCATTGTCAAACCTCCATGCTGTCTGCTGGCTTGCCAGCTCATTGAAATATCCATTCAGCCATTTGACGGTCAAAAGTACTGTTCGCCTAAAGTGTTATGGCTTCTTTCATTGGTTTCATCGCCTCTTTTTGCAGCAGCAAGGTTGTTCTTCGTGATTCATAGATTTCATGGCAATAGGGAAACAGCCTTTTTCGAGCAAAGTTAAGCTGTTTTATTGCATTGCATGAGGTACCGAAAACACCATTTGGTCGTTCTTCCCGAATGTGGCTTGCTGCATGAAGATAAAACGCTTCTCTGGCAACAAGTGCCCCGAATCCGTTGGCAGTCCGCATGGCTGGATGCACAAAAAGGCTACGGTAACAGAGAGCATCCGAAATAAAAGGCGAGCGGATCAGTGTCATCCATGCAACAACATCTTTTCCGAATCGGATACCAACGCTCAACTCCGGCACCAGATACTCCTCATCAGCAAAAGGTGAAAGCCCTTCGGGTATATCGCCAGCAGCAACACCTGCTTTGAGTCGGGCAGACTCTTCATCCCTGAGTTCGCTCAAGGGAAACAGTTCATAACCTCGAGGCCGAGAAAGAGCAAAACCCTGCCATGAAGCTTTCTGCATATCACTTACCCTGAACAGCGACAGGTGCATGGATGGTTGTGGAGCACTCCATCCTGTTGAGGCAAGCAGGTGCTCAAATGCAGCCAGCGACTCCATTTTTGTTGTGTAACCCACCTTCAATCGCTGAAAACCAAGTCGCCATCCTTCCTCTTTCAAAGCTTGCAGTAACGAGGTGGCAACACCACAACGATGCCACAAAAGATCGGTCATGACTGAGAGTAAAGCAAGCTGCTGCGGATGTTCGGCATCGGGACTGCTACCATCTGTTACTGAGTATCGTGCAAGAACCAGGCCAACAGGTGTTCCTGCCGACCGGGCCACAAGGGCAATAACCGTCTCTTCACTCTTGTTATCAGCAATCGCCTGTTCAAGCAAAAAGCGATATGCCGGAAATGTCAAAGAAGAGACCGCGCTTATATCCTCTCTACCCAGTGGCGTAATCATGACAGGAGCTTCAGTAGAACGATCAGAGGCGTTGAATTGGCCCTGGAATATCGATAAAACTGACAACAGAATGCAAAATTAAAGTGAATAAAACCCCTTTACTATAGTCACAGATACTCACAAGTGTCCGGTTATTGAGGAAAAAAATCCATGTAAAAGATACTTACACAACCACCTGCAAGGATATTATGGCATAATCAATCTGAAAAGCATTCAAGTTATAGCTCCGAATGATAAATATACATTAAAGAAAAACTGAAAATTCATTGGACACGTCAGTTTCTCTTCGCTGGCAAATCTCCCGCTGCCCCTCGAGGGGCATCCATCTACCAGCCAGAGAACAGGCCGGTGCGAGGGCAGGTCAGACTTGGGTGGCTGCGTTTGCAATTACTGTCGAAAACGCATAGCTTTCAACTGGTAAGATCATTTTTCAACCACCAACCTCTGGAGGATATCATGTCATTAGATCAGGCAAAAGCGTTTATCGAGAAGATGAAGTCGGACGAGGCATTCAGGAATCGCATCGCAGCAATTGAGGGTGTTGATGCAAGGCTTGCTGCGGCCAGCGGCGCAGGATTTCAGGTTACCGAAGCAGAGGTTAAGGAGGTGCAAAGTGAGTTGACAGACGATGAGTTAGACGCGGCGGAAGGGGGGCGGGGCGGGGTGCGGAGGGAAGTCTGTTGAAAGAGTCCACACCTTCGGTCAACCCCTGTCGTGGGGCACGTTTTTGCCAGGTTACCTTTGCTCTGCCGGAGTGGTCATAAACCGCCCCGGCATCAGGGTTGAACCGTGGCCCTGGTGATGTGAAGATGTTTCAGAACATAGACCCAGTATTTGGTGATGCCGCCTTTGTATGATACCATGCCATCCAAACCGCCATGGAGCCAGCGGTGCCATTTGATGACGTACTGCCAAAGTCTCTTGATTGAGGCTTCTCGCTCATAAAGCTGGCGAGCACGTTCCGTCAGGCGATGCAGGCTTACCGCCGAAAGGCGGAGCTTGCGGTTTGGATGGATCTGGTAGCTTTATAGATTACAAGAATTACTACAATCACAAGCAGGAACGCGTGATACCAGCCATCACTCACGCCTCCTGCGCTATGGCCGTTATGGCTGGACGACCTTCTTCACCAGCTCTCTTTTTCTCCGGTGAAATATCCCGATACCCACGGGTTTCCTTTTTGTCAAGACCCAGGCTGAGCACCGAGGCGCAAATCTCCTTGCTTCTGAAGGCATCGATATAGGCTTCGAGGTGTTGCGTGAGATTATCCCTGTAGGGAGAGCAAAACTCCACCCCCTTTTCGCCAAACTGTTTTGCCCGCAACCGCTTGTTGGCACATCCGCCGCCGCAGATGGGAAGAACAGGGCACTCCCGGCAGTCAGGGTCATTGTAGGCATCAGTGCCGATAGAGTAGCTCGCTTGCAGTGCAGGGTTGGTTATGGGCTCTTCTTTGTGAATGGTACCGATAACCATATCAGGCTTGCCGACATCCTCCCAGCACTGGTAGAGTTCCCCATCGGGGCCGACCACAAAACCCTGATGGGTTGTGGCTACACAGATACTGTCGAGATTGCCTGATGGATAAAAGCCTCCTCTGGCCTGGTGGCCACCCTGGCGGTGTGTGTTGAAGGTGAAGTCTGTCCACTCCTGCAGGTCGAGGCTGCAATTATGATCGTAGTGGTGATCAACGCTGGTGTTGACATGGCCAGCATAAACCGTGAGTTTTTTCCCCTTGAATCGCTCCAGCAGCGCTGCACGAAGGGCAAAAAACTGATCCTGGTTGGTTTTGTCGATATTGACCCGGATAGCGCAGGTGCCCTCATAGTTCGAGTTCATGAGGGCATCCACGTTTGCAAGAATGCGCTGAAAGGTCGGCCCGCCTCCGGCAAGCACCCTGCGTGTGTCGTTCACCTCCTCGGAGCCGTCAAGTGTAATCTGAATAGAGTTGATCTTGAGGTCGTTGAGCCGGGCGATCTTTGCGCTGTCGAGCAGATAGCCATTAGTCACCATACCAGCTCCCTCAAAATCAACATCCAGTGCCTTGATCTTTTCGGTAATGTCGCAAATGATGTCAAAGGCAAAAAGAGGCTCTCCGCCGTACCAGGCAATGGAGAGATGACGAATATCTTTGTAACCTTTGATGAAGCAGATCAGACGATCGACGCTCTCGGGCGACATGGCGCTGGACTCACTCTGGCTGTGCTCAAAGCAGTAGGGGCAGCGAAAGTTGCACTGCAAGGTTGGGCAGATCGTGAGCCCGAGTCGTGAAGTGTCGAAACAGAGGGCGTGCCGCTGGTACTGGCGGGCAAGAAGCAACCGGCTCTCCTCACCACTCTCTACCATCACCTTGTTCCGGCGCAACAGTGTCAGAAAGTCGCTCTCTGTGGCAGCATCAGGTTCAAGATTGCTGTCACGAAAGCACTCCATGGCCTCATAGTGTGCCGAGTCGAGTTCAAGCAGCGTGTTCGTGAGTGCGTTGTAGAGAAAACAACCGAATCGCTGCGACTGAAAGAGAGTGTTGTAGCGTGACCAGAGCATATTTTTCCTTTTGGTAAAAAAAGTTTACTTGTATTTGGGCACCAAATCCATCCTGCCCGAAAACTCCGCCCCTCGGCGGTCAGCCTGCAGTAACAGCTTGTCTCATCGTGACAATCCGGAGAATTCCAATATACTAAAGTTGAGCTGGCCCGGCAGGCAGAAAGTGGCTGAGTTTAAGTTGATAATCTGACCTGTTCATGC
>SESH01014449.1_pt1 | contig 15715 bp, 15 predicted proteins | sample 3171561 | NCBI WGS metagenome assembly SESH01 (sample SAMN10866947, study PRJNA518727) | freshwater metagenome | biome: subpolar coniferous forest; feature: holomictic lake; material: water; isolation source: holomictic Lake 442 2011 16.5 m and 2014 13 m | place: Canada: near Kenora, Ontario
ATAGTGCCCATGGGTTCCTGGTTTATCCTCTTGCTGCTCGCTCGGTCGGGGCCACTCCCGTTTCGGTTCCGGAGCGGGCGTTGACGGCGGATGTTGACGCCATGCTTGCGGCTGTGACGCCACGCACCCGCATCGTCTATCTCGCCAATCCCAACAACCCGACCGGGAGTTACCTACCGCTTTCGGAGCTGAGGCGGTTGCGAAGTGGCTTGCCTGGGTCAGTCCTGCTGGTGATCGATGCTGCCTATGCCGAATACGCGACTTCGGCAGATTACGACGCGGGGGCCGTACTGGTCCTCGAGTCGGACAATGTGGTTATGACTAGGACCTTTTCTAAGGCCTATGCCCTGGGTGGTTTGCGGCTGGGCTGGGCGCTGTGTCCGCTGGCGATCGCTGGAGCCCTTCACCGTGTTCGCGGTCCTTTCAATATCAATTGCGCGGCCCAAGCCGCTGGCGTCGCGGCCCTTGCCGACGCCGAGTTTGTTGCGGCGGCCGTAGTACACAATGGGCAGTGCCGCGAGTGGACCGTTAAGCGGCTGAGGAAGCTCGGGCTGACCGTTTATCCCAGTGAGGGCAACTTTGTCCTCGTGTCGTTCGATGGCTGGGGCGATGCTGAATTGGTGCGTCTGTTCCTCAAGACCCGTGGCGTCCTGGTCCGGCAGATGGGCGTTTATGGCCTGCCCCGCTGTCTGCGCATCACTATTGGTCAAAACGATGAAATGGTCGCAGCTGTGGACGCGATTGCCGCCTATTCGCGCTAGTGTTGTGACCGAGACGCTTCATTCCCGATGATCGTATCTCGGTCACGACACAACATATAGACCAAGCTAGGGTTCCGGGCCGACGGGACGGAAAGGTCCTTCTGAGTCGGAACACTAGAATATTTCAAAAGGACGGGGCCGGTGTTCGAGCGCGTTGCGCTGATAGGTATTGGGTTGATTGGGTCCTCTTTGGCCCGGGGTATCCGCAAGCACGCACTGGCCCGCAGGATCGTCTGTGTCGACCGTGATCCCGACCATGTGGCGATAGCTCTTGAACTTGGCATCGTCGATGAGGCTACAACCGAACTCGCAGCGGCGGTGCGCGGAGCAGATTTGGTCGTGCTATGCACGCCAGTCGGCACCTTTGTCGGATTGGCTGCGCTTTTCGCTTCCCACTGCGCTTCTGGCGCTATTGTCTCCGATGTCGGTTCGGTAAAGGAACTGGTGGTGCGGGAGGTTAGGCCGTTGCTGCCGGCCAATGTTCATTTGGTGCCCGCCCACCCGGTCGCCGGTACCGAGCATTCCGGCCCGGCCGCCGGTTTCGCCGAGCTGTTTGAGGGGCGCTGGTGCATCCTTACCCCGCCTGCCGGTTGCGACGAGACGGCGGTGGCCAGGGTCGCTGCGTTGTGGCGGCAACTGGGTTCGATGGTTGAGGTCATGGATGCCGCCCACCATGACCGAGTGCTGGCCATTACCTCGCATTTGCCGCACCTGATCGCCTACTCCATCGTAGATACCGCAGTTGGGCTGGAGCAGTCGACTCAGTCGGAGGTGATCAAGTTCTCGGCCAGCGGCTTTCGTGATTTCACCCGAATCGCTGCGTCGGACCCGGTCATGTGGCGCGACATCTTCCTCAATAATCGCGAAGCGGTGTTGGATATCTTGCAGCGTTTCACCGAGGATCTGACCGCCTTGCAACGCGCCATTCGTCATGGCGAGGGCGATCGACTACAAGACGTGTTCACCCGCACCCGGGCCATTCGCCGCAGTGTTATCGACGCCAAGCAGGCTTGAATGGTTTGGGAGGTTTGGGAGTGTATCACGACGGCGCGGCCGGCTTCGCTGGCTGGTTTGTGGCGTCTGGCTTAGGTGGTTGGTTTGTGGCGTCTGGCTTAGGTGGTTTTGGCGTAACATTAACTACCGGTGCAACCGGAACCGACACCGCTGGCACGACCCTGATAATCGGTCCGTCAGCGGGGGCGAGGTAGTAGTTCCCGACATAGAAGCCACAGTCGCTTAGCCCCAAGGCCGTTAGTATCATGCAGGCGGCCAACCGCGCTTGTTTCGTCACCGTTTTCACCGTCTTCACCGTTTTCACCTTCGTTAAAGTTTTTACCATTGGCCGGAAATTGGTAGCAGCACCAGGGTGCCGGCGGGCAGCTTGCGGTCTATGGCCAGGGCAGGGTTGAGCAGGAGAAGGTCGGCAAAGCTGGTGCCTGTGCGTTGGGCAACCACGAACAGACGCGCTCCTTTCTTAATGGTGTAGCTTCCACGGGCAACCGGCATGGCCGCGCCGGTTGTGGGTTGAATAATTAGGGCCCGCGTCGCCAAAGCTGGCGTCACCGGTGGTGATATGACCAAAGCTTGCGTCACCGGTGGTGACATGGTGGGGGAGGGGTGTCGGGAGATTGGAGTGATTAGCGGTTCTGGTTCCCCCGGTGCAAGCGGGGCTGGGGCCGGCAATAAGGGTTGAGTGACGCAGCAGGCCGCGTCGGTTTCGGCGGTGTTGCCCGACGTTCCGCCAGTAAGGGCGATAACGGCAAGGGTGGCGACGGCAATGGCGATAACGGCAGGGGCCTTTCCGGCCCAACTTGTGATGGTCATTGGTATAACACCATTAACGCCGGATAATTGACGCCGGATATCGGCATTAGTCGGGGCTTTCGGTTAAACGGCGCGCCCAGACTATGCGCTTGTGGATGCCGAGGCGGGTGGCAATGGTGGCGTCGTCGACGCCTGCCGACAATAGCCGCTGCAATTCCTCCTCGCCAATGGAGGTCAGGCGCTTGCGGCTGCCGATGCCGCGGGTGAATGGGCCCGGCGGCGGTTCAAAGTTTTGGTCTGCGGTACTCTGATTAGGCATTGGTGGCGGATTTGGCCCCCGGAAGCCCCGGCTCTCTAAGCCCCGGCTTTCCAAACCCCGGCTCTCCAAACTATCAAGCCGTTGCAGCAGGGTGGAGATGCGGCCATCGTGACCTTCGTCGCGGTGCTCCAAGCCGTCAACGCGGAACTCCATGCCTTGACTTCGGCTGTCGATGCTCTCGATCCGCCGTTCCAGCTGAGTGAGACGCGCTTCGAGCCCATCCAGTCGGGCGGTGGCTAGACCATCGTTGCCGCGAACCGTGCCTTGAGGTTCACCGGCCAGCGCGACATTTAGAGCCGTTGCGGTCCATTCCCCCAGAGTCTGCCGGGCCGTCTTGGCCGCTACCGAAACCGAGGTCTGTAACTCAGCCGGTATGCCGCGTACTGTCCAAATCTTAGATCCGACCGCCACTTGCCAGCCTCCGTCATACCCCGGCCCCGTCATCGGCCCCGCCATCAGTCGACGGCCTGTACCACCCCATGGCGGCACTATGGATTCCGGTTATCCACCGTCAGTCATATCGTATGACATCCCCCGTCGTCAAATCCACAAGCAAGGGATGAGGTATGCTTGCGGTATGACCATGGCTGGTCGCAGAGCTTGGCGCTGCGGCACTGCGATTAAAAGAGACGAAGATTGCGCTTTTGCCGTGGAGCGATTTTTGTTACGGTCCTCAATCACACTGATCCATGAAACTCCAACAATGCCTTTCAGGGCAAAATCTATTTCGGGCATAAGATGCACCGAAGCAACTGGGGGAAAGTCAGATGGCCGATACCAAGCAAATCCTTGCCGAACTGAATGGTTACTATTTGGAAGATCTCGTAGTCGGCATGACCGCTGTATATGCCAAGACCATCACCGATGCGGATATTGTTTTGTTTGCGGGTGTTTCTGGGGACAGCAATCCGGTCCATTTAAATCAGGAGTACGCAGCAGAAACCATGTTCAAGGGCCGGATCGCACACGGAATGCTGTCGGCCGGTTTTATCTCGACCGTGCTGGGCACCAAGCTGCCCGGACCGGGCTGCATCTACATTGCCCAGAATCTCAAGTTCAAGGCGCCGGTCAAGGTTGGCGATACTGTTGTTGCGCGAGCGACTATCAAGGAAATCATTGCCGAAAAGAAGCGCGTCACCCTCACCACCGTCTGCACGGTTGGCGTGACCGTCGTGATCGACGGGGAAGCTACCGTGATGGTCCCGACTCGCGGCTGATTTTCAATTGCCTGATCGACTTCTGGTGGGGCGCTCGGTTCCTTGAAATCGGGCGTCGCAAAATGCTTTGAACCGGAACGCCAGATGGGAAGCACCGGTATGCGGTTGTTTCGAAGCTATCTCCAACTTCCCGATTCGCTGAGAAATTCGGTCGTGGTGCTGGGCAATTTCGATGGGATGCATCGCGGCCATCAGGAAGTCATCCGAAGGGGGGGAGAGATCGCCCGGGGGTTGGGGGGGCCGCTTACGGTTCTTACCTTCGAGCCCCACCCGCGAGACTTTTTTTGCCCGCAAGACATCCCGTTCCGCTTGACGACGTTCCGGATCAAGGAGCGTCAACTTGAGGCGCTCGGTGTCGATGCGCTGGTGGTTGTTCATTTCGACGAGTCGTTTCGGCTCCGCAGCGCAGGAGATTTCGTTTCCGAGGTTCTGGTGGGGAGCTTGGCTACTCGCCATGTCGTCGCGGGTGCCACCTTTCGCTTTGGTTTCGAGCGTACTGGCGATATGGCGCGGCTAGCGGCGTATGGCGCCGAGTATGGCTTTGATGTTACCAGCGTCGATCTGTTGGCCGACCGCAACGGCAAGCCGCTTTCCTCGACCAGGGTTCGCAACGCCTTGATTGGGGGGAACCCGCGCGAGGCCGCCTCAGTGCTTGGCCGGGCTTGGGAGATCGAAGGCCGGGTCGAGCTTGGCGACCGGATCGGGAGAACATTGGACTTTCCCACCGCCAACATCCATTTGGGTGAGCATCTGCGGCCGGCCAACGGGGTGTATGCAGTACGGGCCGGAGTCGATACCGGCCTGACTACGGTATGGCATGACGGCATCGCCAACTTTGGAATTCGCCCAACTGTCAGCGGCACTGACGAAAGGCTGGAGGTTCATTTTTTCGACTTCAGCCAGGACTTGTACGGCCGCCATCTGCGAGTCCAGCTGATTGATTATCTGAGACCTGAGCAACGCTTCAACAGCATTGGTGATCTTAGAGTTCAGATCGGTCTTGACGTCGCCGCAGCCCGTAATGTTCTTCAACAAGACCGGGGAACAAGTCTCGAGGGGTGATTACTCGGACGGCGGCGCCATGGCATCAGCGTTAGTAATGAGCGCCGACACATCGACGGTACCGCCACGCTCAAAGGTCAGAGTAAACGGCAAGGACTGGCCCTCGACCAGCAGTGCGGTCAGCCCAGTCAGCGTCAGTTGCGGCCCATCGGGGGCCAGCATTACCGTTTCTCCCGGAGGAATTACCAAGTTCGTGCGGGGGTTAAGCTGAACATGCTTGGCCATCGGTGATGATGCCCGCACCAGCCGGTCTGCATAGTCGCCAGTGTTGCTGAGCTTCATGTAAACTTGACTGATGTCTTGCCCCGGCGTGGTCGCCCGCGTCCACGGGAAAATGATCTCAATGTCATACGCGCGGAAGTCATCGCCGCTGGCGGGATTTGATACGACCAAAAGCGCAGCCAACAACAAAACAGCTCGCCGCATCGCGTCCCTCCATTGTTCAGTATATGTCCAGCAAATGTCCGGCAAAAACATCTAATCCCGCGCCGACTGATGCCGACGCGGCATTGACGGTGACTAGTTCTTATTCTTGTCGACCAAGCGGCGTTCCTTGATCCAGGGCATCATAGCACGTAAGCGCTCACCGACCTGCTCGATTGGAAGTTCGGCGGCGCGGCGGCGACTGGCCTTGAAGTTTGGTTGGCCGACTTTGTTTTCAAGCATCCAGTCGCGGACGAATCGGCCGGATTGAATGTCGGCCAGCACCCGCTTCATCTCGGCCTTGGTCTCGTCGGTGACGATGCGCGGGCCGGTCTGATAATCACCATACTCGGCGGTGTTAGAGATCGAGTAGCGCATGTTGGCGATGCCGCCCTCATAGATAAGGTCGACGATCAGTTTGACCTCGTGCAGGCATTCGAAATAGGCCATCTCGGGGGCGTAGCCGGCGTTGACCAGGGTTTCGTAGCCGGCCTGGATCAGGCTGGTCAAGCCACCGCACAACACTACCTGCTCACCGAACAGATCAGTTTCGCATTCCTCGCGGAAGCTGGTCTCGATCACTCCGGCCCGGCCGCCGCCGATCGCCGAGGCGTAGGACAGCGCAATTTGGAGGGCGTTGCCGCTGGCGTCCTGTTGTACCGCGACTAGACAAGGTACGCCGCCGCCTCGTTGATACTCACTGCGCACGGTGTGGCCAGGCCCCTTGGGGGCGATCATGAACACGTCTAGGTCGGGGCGCGCTTCGATCAGGCCGAAATGGATGTTGAGGCCGTGGGCGAAGGCCAGCGCTGCTCCCTGCTTCATGTTGGGTCCGAGATGATCACGGTAAAGGTCGGCCTGCAATTCATCGGGGACCAGTATCATGAGCAGATCGCAGGTCAGCGCCGCTTGGGCCGGGTCTAACACTGTGAAGCCGGCCGCTTCGGCCTTCCTGATGCTGGAGCTGCCGGTCCGCAACGCGACCGCGACATCGGCCGCCCCACTGTCCCTCAGGTTCAAGGCATGGGCGTGCCCCTGGCTGCCATAGCCAACGACGGCAACCTTTTTGCCCTTGATCAGATTAACGTCGGCATCTTGGTCGTAATAAACGCGCATGACAATTCCTCGAATGGTTTGGTTGGCGAGTGGCCAAGGCTAGGGGATTTTCAAAAAACCGTGGACAGCCCTCAAGTCATGTCAAGTTCAGAAGCCACTGGCACCCCGGGAAATCGCAACGACGCCGGTGCGGCTGATCTCGACCAAGCCGAGCTGGCTCATTAGCTTGATAAAATCCGACAGTTCGTCGGCGGTCCCGGTTAGTTCGAACACAAATGAGTTCAGCGTGACATCAACCACCCGAGCCTTGAAGATCTCGGCAAGCCGCATCGACTCGATGCGCTTTTCGCCGGTGCCGGCAACTTTGACCAACGCCACTTCGCGCTCAATGCTTGGCCCATCGTCTGTAAGGTCATGGACCCGATGCACCGGTACCAGCCGGCCGAGTTGGGCCTTGATCTGTTCGATGATCATATTTGTGCCAGAAGTGACGACGGTTATGCGCGACAAGTTGTTTTCCTTGTCAACCTCGGCCACGGTCAAGCTCTCGATATTATAGCCCCGCGCCGAGAACAATCCGATCACCCGGGCTAAAACGCCAGGCTCATTGTCCACCAGCACGGCTATGATATGTTTTTCACTCTTGTCGGTCGGGTCATTGGACATGGGTCACGTCTTCTTTCATCAATTTGGCGACACGCTGTTTCATTCCTGATGCGGCATATCTCACCGAGTCGAATAATCGAAACACAATATCCTCGTTGGTAATTTCCTGGACGCTGTCTCCGTCAGCATCCAGAATCTCGAGGACAATGTCCATTGCGGAAATGAACTCGGGATTATGTCCAGAAAGATTAAAAAAACGCTTTCCTGTTATTCTGTACATCCTAAAGGACATGCCTTCATAACTGGCGGTGTAGATCGCTGAAGACAGTTCGCCTGGAATACTGGGGGTAATCGGGTGGCAGTCTTTGTTCCATGTCAGGCGTCCCTCAATGGTCAATCTGATAAGTTTAGACGTAAGGCGGATTCCGTCTTCATCGATTCTTTTCTCATAGACCATCATTGAGACCTCCCAGGCGTCGGTCGGCACTGGAGTTCCGGATATGCATCAGGACAATATCGATCTCCGTAAGGAAATTCCATAGGTCGCCTCTGCGAGACTCCAGTTTATTTTCGTCATCAAACCAATTCGTTTTGAAATACTGTGTTTCAAGAGCATGCAGCGTTCGGACATGCGCCTGGGCGGCCAAGGGAGCCATCGCCTCGACGCGATAGATTAGAGCGAGGCAACATCGTACCCGGGAATCCATTTCGTGATGGTTTTCCGGAAATTTCTCTATATTTTCGGAGAACCAGTTCGAGAAGGCCGCAATCTCGTTGGAGATTTCGTCAGCCCGCGCATTGAATAGTATGTCCCTGCCGATCGCCCGAACCTTTATGGCAGCATATCCCGCCGCGCCGAACGACGCCATCGACGCCACGCTTCCCACCACGTTCAACCAGTCGGCCCAGTTTTGCGGGGAGGTCCAGTCTTGCGGGGAGGTCATGACGCCGGTTCCGCGAAATCGTCCGTCAGACCAGCACCATTCCGTCCTCAGGTGTTGCTTGTTCGGGTTTATCGCCGGGTCCGAGCAGCATTTCATTATGGGCTTTGCCGCCGGGGATCATGGGGAAGCAATTTTCGGTCGGATCAACCGCCACGTCGACGATTACCGGCCGATTGACTGCGATCATCTCCTGAATGACACCATCCAGCTCCGAAACCTTGCTCGCACGCAGGCCGACTGCACCGAATGCTTCGGCTAGCTTGACAAAATCGGGCATAGAGGTCAGCTGGCTCTGGGAATAGCGGGAGCCATGCAGCAGTTCCTGCCACTGTCGCACCATGCCCATGCTTTGGTTGTTGAGTATGAAAATCTTGATCGGAGCGCCGTACTGGACCGCAGTGGATATTTCCTGAATGTTCATCATTATCGACGACTCGCCGGATATGTCAATCACCAGCGACTCGGGATGGGCAATCTGGACCCCGATGGCCGAGGGCAGACCGTAGCCCATGGTGCCTAGTCCGCCCGAGGTCATCCAGCGATTAGGCTCGTTAAACGGCAGAAACTGGGCCGCCCACATCTGGTGCTGGCCGACTTCGGTAGTGATATAATAATCCTTGCCGCGAATGGCCTCGCGCAGTCGCTCCAAAGCGTATTGCGGCTTGATAATCTTGTCTGTCTTGATATAGCGTAGGCAGTCACGCTTTCGCCAAGTATTGATCTGTCCCCACCAGTCGCGGAGTGCCGCTGCATCGGGGCGTTGCTGTCGCGACTTCCATAGGCGGATCATTTCCTTGAGGACATGCGCGGCATCGCCGATTACCGGTATGTCAACGCGAACGCTTTTATTGATCGAGCTGGGGTCGATATCGACGTGAATCTTTTTGGATCCCGGCGAAAAGGCAGAAATCTTGCCCGTTACCCGGTCATCAAAACGGGCGCCGATTGCGATCATGACATCGCAGCCATGCATGGCCAAATTGGCTTCATAGGTGCCGTGCATACCCAGCATGCCGAGAAACTGCGGATCGCTGGCCGGGAAGCTGCCAAGTCCCATTAGAGTGTTGGTGCAAGGGTAGCCGGTCATGCGAACAAGTTCGGTCAGCAATTTGGATGCGACTACCCCGGAATTGATCACGCCGCCGCCAACATAGAAGATCGGCCGTTTAGCTGAGATCATCAGTTCGACCGCCGCCTCGACCTGGGCAATAAGGGGTTCAATTCGGGGCTTATAACTCTTATGCACGACTTCGTGGGGAGCCAGATAGGGTCCTTCAGCAACTTGGATATCTTTGGGGCAGTCGATTAAAACCGGCCCCGGCCGTCCCGTGCGGGCGACATAGAACGCCTCGTGCAAGGTCCGGGCGAGTTGATTGATATCCTTAACCAGATAATTGTGTTTAGTGCTTGAGCGGGTGATTCCAGTTGTATCAGCCTCTTGGAAGGCATCATTGCCGATCAGGTGAGTCGGCACCTGTCCCGACAGACAGACCAGTGGCACGCTGTCAAGCAGTGCGTCGGTCAGGCCGGTTACGGCATTGGTGGCTCCCGGTCCGGACGTCACCAGCACGCAGCCGACCTTGCCAGTTGAGCGCGCATAGCCTTCGGCGGCATGGACAGCCGCTTGCTCGTGACGCACCAAAATGTGGCGAAGGTCATTTTGCTTGAACAGGGCGTCGTAGATCGGCAGAACTGCGCCACCTGGATAGCCGAATACGGTATCGACCCCCTGATCCTTCAGGGCTCTCAGGATGATTTCGGCTCCGCTCATCAACTCTTGGGGCATTGCTACCAACCTTCGTCGCGAACCTACATAGTTCTCGACCGCTGTCGAGAATCAAACTTTTTCAGTTCTCGACTGTTGTCGAGAATCGATTTACCGGAAGCGCAGCGAACACCCGACCATCCGGCGGCCCACGCTGTCCGAAGTCTGGCAAGCTAAACGCCCCTCCGGGCAAGGTCAAACCATTTCAGCGAATTCCCGTACCGAAAATCCGCGCCATTGCTTAAGGGCAACGAACCTCACCGTCCTGAACCTAAGGGGCGCGGGTGGGGCAGTGGCCACATGTTGCGGCCAAGCCCGGCCGCAAACTCGGGCGCTAGGCACCGATCAAACCTTGATGGAGAATGAAGCCACAGCAGCTGCTTGACCGGAGCTGGCGCCCTGGCCGGAGCTGGCGCCCTGGCCGGAGCTGGCGCCCTGACCGGCTGCTGTGACACCGGTTGATGTGACTCCGGATGCTGCGACTCCGGATGCTGCGACTCCGGATGCTGCGACTCCGGTTGATGCTACACCGGGCGTCGCTCGACCAACCTGACCCGGCGGCTGCAACACCCGCGTCCGGTATTTCTGAACGATTTGCTCGCTTGGGTATTGGCTGAGCACTTTTCCCGAGGTCGGATCACGAAACACCTCAATTGAGACGTTTGCCACCGGGTCAAAATTGTAAATCGGAGTTGTGTAAATCGGCAGCTTCGGGGCAGGGCTAACATTCGAAGGCGTTGGCGTGCCACCGGTCGGCCCATTAACCTGGCTAAGCTGGAGAGGTGTCAGCTTGGGCAGTGGTCCCAGTGGTGCCAGTGCTGATGTTGAATTGATCTCCATGGCGTGGCACCCCTGCGGCGTGGCAACCTTTTCGCCTCTGCACCGACGATATTCGTCACGATTAAGCTTAATAAAAGAAAAATTAAAGCCTTTTTGCCGTAAACAAGACCAGCGAGAGCTCCGCTCACATGGCAAAACGCCACAAAATCCCCAGCTCGATATAGTCCCCCGCCCCCTCAATGTCAATACTAAAAGATGCCCTGGAAGGCCGCAGGATAGGGAGCCACGCATATGACACAAGTACTGGATTCGGTCGAGTCCGAGTTGGTAAAAGCACTCAAGGTTGCGGTGCCATATGTTTTGGCTTGCGCACATCGAAGCGAGCGCATGGGCTTAGTCGAGGAGGCCGCTTTGGCCTGGACGGTTTATCGCCGCGCCCTGTGGTCCTTGCGCGCCTCCGAGGCGGGCGGCGGGGCCGCTGCTTCGGCTCTAGCTCACTCGGGGGGAGTAAACTCGGGGGGAGTAAACTCGGGGGGAGTAAACTATGAAGACTGAAGCTGGTGTTGTTTATACAATCAGCGCCACCAGTACCGCGTTTAAACGCTGGCGCCCGGCCGGGGTGGCGCGGAGCGCCGTGTTGCCCAGTTCCAAAAAACCGCCGTCGATAAGCCGAGTCAGGGTGGTTTCATTCAGCATTTGGGTCAGATCGCGGCCGAATTCGGTTCGTATCCGGGGCAGCGACACTCCTTCGGCCAAACGCAGACCGAGCATCAACAGTTCCTCCAATCGGGCCTTTTCGTTGATGGCCTCAGGGGGTTGCTCGCCGTGGCCGAACTGCTCGACTCGGGTCAGCCAATCATTCGGATCGCGGCAGGTCTGGGTGGCCCAGCGGCTGCCGTTTTCGTGCCGCAGCCGGCCGTGAGCGCCCGGGCCGATTCCGATCGAGTCGCCACCCCGCCATGTCATCAGATTGTGTCGGCATTCCTGGCCGGGTCGGGCGTGGTTGGAAATTTCATAGGCGGGCAAACCGGCGGTTGCCAGGACTTCGTTGGTCGCTTCGAATAGATCGGCGGCCATGTCCTCGTCGGGTAGCGTCAGCTCTCCGCGCTCCAGCCGGGGGTACAGCCCGCTGCCGAACTCGATTGTCAATTGATAGGCGGAAAGGTGGCCGCAGCCCAGCATTATAGCCCGCGCCAGCTCTCGCCGCCATGCTGTTACCTCCTGGCCCGGGCGGGCATAGATCAGGTCCAACGAAACGCGCTCGAAATGCTGTGTCGCTAATTCCACCGCTGCGGTCGCCTCGGCGGCGCTGTGCTTGCGTCCGAGTGCGCGCAGGGCGTCGTCATCCAGCGCCTGAACCCCCAATGACAGCCGGTTAACGCCGGCGGCACGGAATCCGGCAAAGCGCGTCGTCTCCGCCGAGGTTGGGTTAGCCTCGAGGGTTACTTCGAGGTCAGTGGCAACCGCCCAGCGCGATTTGATGCCTTTGAGCAGTGCCGCCACAGTTTCCGGGTCCATCAACGAGGGCGTGCCGCCGCCGAAAAAGACCGTATCCACCCGCCGTCCGGCGGTTTTTGTTGCGGCATGGCCCAGCTCCCGCAGATACGCAGCTCGCCAGCGCGGCTGGTCGATCGCGGGTACGACGTGGCTGTTGAAGTCGCAGTACGAGCATTTCGTAAGGCAAAACGGCCAGTGGATATAAATGCTAAAGCCGGGGTCGGTCAAAGCAGCGCTCCACCAGTTTGCGGAAGGCATCGGCGCGATGGCTAAGCGCGTGTTTGGTTGCAGCTGGCATCTCTCCGAAGGTTTGGTGATAGCCATCCGGGACGAAGATCGGATCGTAGCCAAAGCCGTAACAGCCTCGTGGCGGCCATACCAGTGTGCCGTAAACCCGGCCCTCAACCGTTTCGCAGTGGCCGTCGGGCCAAGCCAAGGCAAGGGCACAGATAAAATATGCCGAGCGGTCGGGGCTTTCCCCCAGTTCATCGTTAACCCTGGTCATCGCCAGGATGAAATCTCGCCCTGCCCCGCCCCAGCGCGCAGAATGGATGCCCGGCCGTCCACCCAATGCCGGCACGACCAAACCGCTGTCGTCTGCCAGAGCGGCGAAGCTGCCGGTCGCAGCGGCCCGCGCCTTGATCGCGGCATTGGCGACGAAGCTCGACCCGGTCTCTTCGGGCTCGGCCAGTCCGAGATCGGCGGCGGAGCGGAATTCACTGACGTAAGGGAGCAGCAATGCCGCAATCTCGCCGACCTTGCCCTGGTTATGGCTGGCTATTACCAACGTCTCGCCGCTGAAACGGCGTGGTGAGGCTGCGATCATGGGTAAGTTCCCTGCCTAACCCGAATGGGGTGAATTATCAGCCTACCCCGAATGGGGCGAGCCTGATATAAAATACCGTCAACGGTGTCCACGACACAGGGTAAAATAGCGGGATGACGCCTTTGATCTCGGCCGCTCTTCTGGTGATCAGTCAGGCCATGAGCCAGCCGTCCAAGATAGGTTCCAACGAGGATCTAATTAGCCAAATCTCTCGCCAAATCGCCGAGTTGACACCTACCGAACGGATGGTGCTTCGGTTGAAGGCGCTGATTGGTTGGACCAACGACCGGGGTGCCTTGCTGTCGGTAGTGACCGGCACCCGCGCGCCCGATGGTCGGCCTTGGTCTGGCAAGATGCTCGGTGCGTTGCTTGACCGGCTGAAATCGCTGGGGTTGTTGGATGAGTCCCTGTCCTGCCCAGCGCCGCTCCTTCATTGGTTGACGGTGGAGGCCTTGGCGGCACCGGAAGGGCAGGACTTGCTCGCGTCCGTACTTAGGTCATTTCCCGAGCATAGCCGCCTAGCCCATGACTACAGTTATACATTCTATTCAGATTTAAACGTGCTGCGCCGAATTCGGCTGGCGATCTATGCCAATGACAGTGAACTTTTTGCCAAATTGTTGGCTGCGTATAATAAAGGGTTTATCGTGGGCCTTTGCCCACACATTTTGGAGGCGATGTTCGTTGATACGCTCATTGAAGTTGAGTGGCTATCCTCCCGCGCTTTGGATATCCAGTACGCCCTGTTTGCAGTCAGGCTGGACCGATGCCTTTTGACCGGACGGCCTACGTCAGATACGGCAGCAATAATCGCTCATTATCGGGCACGGGAATACGATACGGGATATGAGCAGTTTAAGTGGCTTTTGATGACAACTGATATCCCGGCGGGTCGCATCGGCGCCGCTCGCCGCAAGGTCGATGCATCAATTATTGAGAGGCCGGATATTTCCCGTTACTTCTGCCCATTATTTCTGGGCACGATAAACTTTCTTGAGGGCCACAATGACGAGGCCCTAGTCAACTACCAAATGGCGATCAAGCTTTACCGCAAGGAGATTGGCAAGCGAAAGGTATTCTTCGACGGAGCCAACGGTATTTTTTATCTGCTGGCGCTGATCCGGGCTAATAACCCGGAGCTCTACCCCGAGATACAGGCTAATTTGTCCGCAGTCTTCCTCGTGAACACCCATCATTTCACTGGCTTCAAAGCCATTCAGGCTTTGTTGTGGCATTTGCGCGGCCAGGAACTCAAAGCGCGCGAGATTTTGAGTGAGTTGCGCACAATCAGCGAGTGTGAACCGCTGTCTGCCGCCTGTCGTGCCATGGTCGGGTATTTGGTCGACCCGAAATTGGCTATGGACTCTATCAATGACACTATCGAACGCTTTGAAACCATTAAGGGGGTGTTCCCGCTGATCGCCCGCATCTTTGCCGAGGTGCTGGAACGTATTTCGGATCAGCCCGCCCCCTATGACACATTTTTGAGCACTACGCCCGACGGCTCCCCGTTGATCGATTTCGTCGGAATCGTCTCGCTGCGTCATACTTGGGAGCGCACTCTCGATAGTCTCGCCGCTTTCCTCAAGACCGGAGGTTCCCGTTCGGCGACGGTTGCCGCCGTTGGCAAGTCTAAGCGCTTGGTGTGGTACGTCGATCCCGAGGTCAGTCAGATTGAGGTGCTGGAGCAAACCCCCAAGGGCCGCGATGGTTGGTCCTCTGGCCGGGTGATCGCCATGAAGCGGCTATACGAGCAGGACCCGCGCCTCGATTACCTCAGCGACCACGACCGCCGAGTGCTGCGCACCATCCGCAAGGATGTTTCTGGGTGGTACGGCGAGGAACACTTTGATTTCGATACAAATCGCACCTTGCTGGCGCTGATTGGTCATCCGCTGATATTTGACGCTAGGCGACGCGAGCAGTTGCTGGAACTGGTTGCTTACCCGGTCGAATTGGTGGTGAGCGATCGGGGCGGTGGCTACAAATTCGCCCTTTCCCATTATGCCGAACGTCCGACGGTATTCTTGGAACCCGAAACGCCAACGCGCTGGCGGGTGATCGACTACTCGTCCAAGCTGCAAGCCCTGTGGGAGATACTTGGCTCGGGCGGCCTGTGTGTACCCTTCCAGGGCCGGGAGCAGGTTTTGGCTTTGCTCAAGGAACAGCACCCCAGCTTGCCGATCCGCGCCAATATCGCCGAGGCCGACTTGCCGGTGATTGAAGGCCGGTCCGAGCCGGTGCTGCAAATCCAGCCTCTCGACGAAGGGCTCAAGGTGGCGATGGTTGTGCGGCCGTTCGGTGCCGCCGGTCCCTATTACCTTGCCGGCCAGGGTGGCCAGTCGGTGCTGGCGGTGATCGACGATATACGTCAGCGCGCCAATCGTGAGCTGGAGGTGGAGCGGGCACTGGCTGCCGCCGCACTGGCTGCCTTACCCACTTTGCACCGCGAGGCGGCTTGCGGTCACGAATGGGTAATCGGTGACACCGAGTCCGCGCTGGAGTTTCTGTTAGAGGTCCAGGCCGCTCGTCCGCCACTTGCGGTTGAATGGCCTGAAGGCAAGCGGCTGGTCGTCCATCGTGAGGTCACAACTTCCAGCCTGTCGCTTAAGGTCGCCCGCGCCCGCGATTGGTTCCAGATGGAAGGCGAGGTCAGGGTAGATGAGGAACTCGTGCTTGACATGCAGGACCTCAT
>SESH01004133.1_pt1 | contig 15663 bp, 16 predicted proteins | sample 3171561 | NCBI WGS metagenome assembly SESH01 (sample SAMN10866947, study PRJNA518727) | freshwater metagenome | biome: subpolar coniferous forest; feature: holomictic lake; material: water; isolation source: holomictic Lake 442 2011 16.5 m and 2014 13 m | place: Canada: near Kenora, Ontario
CTCGGGTGATGGGGTAGACAGTCTCCAGTATTACACAGACAACGCGATTCTTAAACACGGCGCGGACACGCGTGAAACCAGCATTGACTTCCAGGGCAAATTCCTTATTGGCAAGTTCGTTGATCGCCAGAAGCCCACTTATCTAGATGCGGTTAACCAGCGCTACGCCAAACTGATTGGCGACGACTACCAGCTTTATGGCAAGACCGAACCGGAGAAAAAAGCCGAGCAGGAACAGGCTGCGCAGCAGGAGGCGGCTGGCGCATGAGTACCCGGGAAATTCGGTTTTCTGGATTCGGCGGTCAGGGCATTATTCGCTGTGCCCTGATTACGGGCAAGGCACTGTCTATCTACGATGACAAGTACGCCACCATGACCCAAAGTTTTGGGCCAGAGGCACGTGGCAGTGCTTGCTCGGCACAACTGGTAGTCTCCGATGAGCGTGTCCTCTACCCCTATATCATCCATCCCTCGGTGCTGATGGCCCTGTCGCAGGAGGCCTACGAAAAGTACTACGGTGAGCTGTCAGAGGGTGGAATCCTGATCCTGGACGAAGACCTAGTGAAACCCTGTTCCGAACACCCGGCGCTCACTCTGCGACGGGTTCCCGCGACCCGATTTGCCGAGGGGTTGGGCAACCGCCTGTTCACCAACCTCGTAGCACTGGGATTCTTCGCTGCGGTAACCGGTGTAGTCTCAGCCGAGGCCATGAAGAAGGCTTTGCCAGGCCTGGTACCCGACCGCTTTCTGAAAATTAATATCAAGGCCTTCGAGAAAGGCTACCAGCATGGCATACAAATCCTGGGTCAATCCGGTTGACTTCCAGTCAAGCTAAATGGCCTCCTGCATATAACGGCTTAGGTTGAACCATGACCAAAAAGCGTACAGGTGTTTTCGTTTGTCACTGCGGTAGCAACATCGCTGGCACGGTGGATGTCGCCAAGGTAGCGGAGGCCATGGCCGGCGAAGAATCGGTTGTCTGCGCACGGGATTACGTTTACATGTGCTCGGATCCGGGCCAGAACGCGGTTATCCAGGCGATCAAAGACAACCATCTCGATAGTGTCGTTATTTCCTGCTGTTCTCCTAATTTGCACGAGAAGACCTTTCGTGACAATGCCAAAACGGCGGGTCTCAACGATTTTACCTGCGAGATTGCCAATATTCGCGAGCAGTGTGCCTGGGTTCACAAGGATCGAGATCGGGCGACCACGAAGGCGATCAAGCTATCCCGCAGTGCGGTGCGGCGTGTTGCACGCAATCAGCCGTTGGAACCGATCGGGGTTGGTGTCACTCGACGGGTGCTAGTGGTCGGTGCCGGCATCGCCGGTATCCAGGCAGCCCTCGACCTGGCCAATGCGGGCTTCGAGGTCGTTCTGGTGGAAAAGCAGGCGACAATCGGCGGCCACATGCTCCAGTTGTCCGAGACCTTCCCGACGCTGGACTGCTCGCAGTGCATTCTTTCGCCCAAGATGGTGGAGGTTTCTCGCCATCCCAAGATTACCCTGATGACTTCGAGCGAGTTGCAGGAAGTCACCGGCTATGTTGGTAATTTTCGAGCTAAAATTCTCCGGAAGGCCGCCTACGTCGATCCCGACAAGTGTAAGATTTGTGATGATTGCACCACCGTCTGCCCGGTAGTTGTACCCAATCAGTACGACGGAAATCTCACCGCCCGGCGCGCCATCTATATCCCCTTCGCCCAGGCCATCCCGGCCAGCTATACGCTCGATGAGGATAGCTGTCTTGGCCTCAATCCGGTGGTCTGCGGCAAGTGCAAGGATGTTTGCGAGGCGGACGCCATCGATTATGATCGCCAGCCTGCCACAGTGATTGAGCTGGTGGGTGCCATCGTCGTGGCTAGCGGTTTTGATCTCTATGGCATAGAAAAACTTGGCGAGTATGGCCCAGCCGGCCCGGCTCACATTGAGGACGTACTCGATGGACTCCAGTTTGAACGCATGTGTTCAGCCTCTGGCCCCACCAAGGGCCGGGTGTTGCGTCCTTCCGATCACCAGGAACCCAAGGAAGTGGTCTTCATCCAGTGTGTCGGTTCGCGTGATCCGGCGCGACACTGTGCCTATTGCTCCAAGATTTGTTGCATGTACACCGCCAAGCACGCAAGGCTTTACAAGCACCATGTCCCGGACGGCCGCGCCTACGTCTTCTACATTGATATCCGTTCTGGCGGCAAGGGTTACGAAGAGTTCGTGCAGCGTACCATGGAGGACGACGAGACCCTCTATCTGCGCGGGCGTGTTTCTCGAATCTACAAAAACAACGGTAAGGTTCGGGTGCATGGCACAGACACCCTATCTGGGCAAAACGTCGAGATCGACGCCGACCTAGTGGTGCTTGCGCTCGCCATGCAGCCCTCCATCGGCACTAGCGAGGTTGCCAAGATCCTGAAGATTGGGCGTGACAAAGATGGATTTCTGGCCGAGGCCCATCCCAAACTTCGCCCGGTCGAGAGTGTCACCGCCGGCATCTTCTTGGCGGGTGCCGCGCAGGGGCCGAAGGATATCCCGGAAACCGTGGCCCAGGCCAGTGCTGCGGCGGCTAAGGCGATCATCTTGCTGTCCCAGTCCCAGCTCACCCACTCCCCGACGGTCGCATGGGTACGATCTTCTTACTGTACGGGTTGCGAAATGTGCGTTGACGCCTGCCCCTTTGACGCGATCCGTCTGGAGAAGGGCAAGGCGGTGGTCAACAATGTTTTATGTGAAGGCTGCGGTGCCTGCTCGGCCATCTGTGTGCGTGCCGCCATCGAGGTGAAAAATGCTGCCCATTTGCAGATACAAGAGATGATAGAGGCCGTCCTCAACACCTAAAGGAAGAGACCAATGTCAGAACCCCTCGTTTACGAACCCAAAATCGTCGCATTTCTGTGTAAGTGGTGTTCCTCGGCAGGCAGTGACTTGGCCGGTGTATCGCGTATCCAGTATCCCGCCAATGCCACGCCGATCACCGTCATGTGTTCGGGCGCTGTATCGCCGCAATATATTCTGTCTGCCTTCAATAAAGGGGCCGACGGCGTTTTAGTATCGGGCTGCCACATCGGCGACTGTCACTACATCGAGGGCAATTATTTCGCCCGACGCAAGCTTCACTTGGTCAATGAATTACTCCAGTTCATCGGTGTCGAGCCACAGCGATTTCGCATGTCTTGGGTCTCGGCTGCCGAGGGTGCGAAATTTGCCAAAGTGATCAAAGACTTTGTCGAGGATCTCAAACCGCTCGGTCCCCAGGATAAATTAAAGGCGCAGCGTCCATGATTGACATCCAAGACCTCCGTACCCGAGCCCGTGATCTCCTCGTCGCCGGCGAGGTGCGTGCGGTGATTGGCTATCGGCGAGGCAGCCGAGGTATGTTGGCGGAGCCTGTCGTAATCACTGATCCCAGCGAAGCCGCGAGCTTGGTGTGGGATCCCACCTGTTTTCATAACTTGGCGCTCTATCTAGTGGCGGATCGCAAGCGGCTGGCCCGTCGGCAATCGTCGCCCCCCGAGAAGCCAATTGCCATCGTCGTTAAGGGCTGTGATGCCCGAGCTATTGTGGTGCTGATGCAGGAAAATTATTTTCAGCGTGAGGATGTTTATATCCTCGGCGTTTCCTGCGAAACCACTGGGGTGGTGGATGAAGGTAAGCTTTCCCGCCACGTCGGGGGTTCCAAGGCGAAGACCCTGGATAGCGCAGTCTTCGACGGTGACGATTTCTTGTTTAGCAGCGCCGAGGGCGAGTGGCGATTAGCGGCCCGCGAGGTGATGGCGGATCGTTGCCTGGAATGCCAAAATCCCTTCCCCAAGGTCAACAATCAGGTGTTTGGTGAGGAGAAGGTGCGTCAACTCGGCGTTCCTTTCGCTGCTCTCGCTCGTTTCGAGCAGAGGGGTAGTCCTGAACGTTGGGGTTTCTGGCAGCACCAGTTCGAGCGCTGCATCCGCTGTTTTGCCTGTCGTTCAGTTTGTCCGATGTGTTACTGCGATGAATGCGTGGTTGACAGTATTGCCTTTGTGGCAACGCCCGACACCACAGCCGAAGAAAAAGCCAATCGCATCCGTTGGATCGAGCGCTCCGCAGTACAATCGGAGAATATGGGTTATCACCTGACGCGCGCCCTCCACTTGGCGGGACGATGCATCGACTGTGGTGAGTGCGAGCGGGTCTGCCCGGTGCATATTCCGCTGCGTCTGCTCAATAACAAACTGGAGAGGGAGGCGCGAGAAAAATTCGGCTACGAACCCGGTGCGAGCATCTCGGTGCCATCGTTAGTGTCGTCCTTCCGTGACGATGATCCTCAAGACTTCATCAGGTAAAACCGCATGGAACGAATCATCGATAAAGACCGCTTGGGCGACTGGATCGCCGCACTGGAGGGTTGGCGGGCCTTCGCGCCAGTGTGGCGGGACGGTATCTGGAGCTACCAGGCCATATCCGAGGGTAGCGAGAATGCCGTGCGTCTCGACCATTCCAATACCATCCAGCCGCCCAAGAGTTTTGCCTTTCCGCAACGCGAGGTCTTCTTCCGCTTCGATCAGATCAAGGGTGAAGCCCCACGATTGACACCGATTCCTCCAGAAGTGAGTCGCTGTGTGGTATTGGGTGTCCGGCCCTGCGATGGGCGGGCTTTGCCACGCATGGATCGAGTGTTCGCCGAACCGGCTGATCCCTATTATCAGACACGCCGCGAGCAGTTGGCTTATGTGGGTCTGGCTTGTAATCAACCACCTAGCCCGCACTGTTTCTGCCAGTCGGTCGGCGGTTCGCCAGTCTCCACCGAGGGGCTCGATATCCTGATGACCGACTTGGGTGAGCGTTATTGGGTCGTCGCCGTGACCGAGACCGGCACGGCGCTGATGCAAATGGCCGGCCCATTGCTCGCCGAACCGGGCCCGGAGGATCGTGCTATGGCCGGTCGCTTGCGCCTAGCATCCCTCGCCCACCCACAGCGGGCCATCCACCAGACTGCCAGCGTACCCAGTCAGCTAAAGACAAGATTTCATTCGCCGTTGTGGGAAGAACTTGCACAGCCCTGCATCGGGTGTGGTATCTGCACCTTCCTGTGCCCGACCTGCCATTGCTTCGACCTCAATGACGAGGTGACGGGCACGGCCCCCCTGCGGGGTTACCGGGTTCGTACCTGGGACAATTGTCAGTTCCCGGACTTTACCATGCACTCATCCGGTCACAACCCGCGCGGGAACGTCGCTGCCCGGTTGCGCCAGCGGGTCTGTCACAAGTTCCAGTATTTTTACGAAAACATCGGGATGTTGCAGTGTGTCGGGTGCGGTCGCTGTATCAGCGAATGCCCCGTTGGAATCGACATTATTGCCGTCGTCAACCAGGTGGTCGAACATGCTGGATAACATCTACTTACCGAAGTTGGCGCAGATTGTCTACATCAAGGAAGAGGTGTCCGGCGAGCGCGCCATCAAGTCTTTTCATCTCAAATTTGACGATGGCGATGGTTTCGAACACGCCTGTGGTCAGTGCGCCATGCTGTCGATCTTCGGTCGTGGTGAGGTGTTTATCTCGATCGCCTCCTCGCCGTTGATCAAGGAGTACAAGCAGTTCAGCATCATGCGGGCTGGCCGTGTGACATCCGCCTTCCATGAACTGGGAGTGGGCGACGTGGTCGGAGTTCGCGGCCCCTATGGCAACAGCTTTCCAGTCGACGGCTGGCGAGGCAAGAACCTGATATTTATTGGTGGTGGCTGTGGACTCGCCCCGATCTGGCCAGTGATTCAGACGGCTACGCGGCAACGTACCGATTTCAAGGATATTACGGTCTTTTATGGGGGTCGCAGCTCGCGCGACATCATGTTCCAGTCCGAACTCGAAAAACTGCGAGGAACCGCCGAGGTACATCTGTCTGTGGATCGCCAGGAGGAGGGCTGGAACGAGTTCTGCGGCTTTGTACCCGCCAATCTGATGAATAAGGAACCGTCGCCCGATAATGCCATTGCCATCACCTGCGGTCCGCCAGTAATGATTAAGTTCGTGATTCAAAATCTGCGTGCGCTAGGTTTCAGGGATGAGCAAATTTACACAACGATCGAGAACAAGATGAAGTGTGGTCTGGGTAAGTGTGGTCGTTGTAATGTCGGGAAGGACTACGTTTGCGTTAAGGGTCCCGTCTATTCATGGGCAGAACTTAAGGATTTGCCAGAGGAATATTAGGAAATAGGGTTAGGTTCGCGTTGACCTTTTCTTCCGATTCGTGTTACGATACCAGCGTTGAAATCTTCACTGAAGCAAAGTCGATCAGTAGCTAGAGATTGATTGAGATAGGCTATGTCATTCCCCTGCCCGTTTTCCGCCGAACTGTCGATTGGGGCAGAGAAGGTGCGACATCTGCTCCACATGGGTGCAGGTGATTCGCCGTGAATCCCTACACTGTTTTTTTGCTCTACCTGCTGGCTATCTTGGGATTCGTGGCGATCACGCTGGCGCTCAACGCTGTACTCGGCCCCAAGCCGGTGGCCTCTGCTGTCAAGCTCGAGCCCTTCGAGTGCGGTGCCACTCCGATTACCACATTGAACGTCAAGGCAGTGCCGATCAAGTACTATGCAGTAGCAATCATCTTCATCCTGTTCGACCTTGAGACAGTGTTCCTGTTCATCTGGGCACTGGCCGCGCAGCCACTGACCAGCTTCATGCTGGTGACCTTCCTCCTGTTCATCTTCCTGCTGGTGCTGATTCTGCTGTATGTCTATAAGGCGCGGCTGATCGAAGCAGTGACGGAGTAGCCATGTACGCTAGAACCATCCCTATCCCGCCGGTAGACCACAGAAAGGACGGTGCTTTTGAATTCCTGGCCACGCGCAAGGACGAACTGGTCGGCTGGGCACGCAAGTTCTCGCTGTTTCCGTACCCCTTTGTCACCGCCTGCTGTGCGATGGAGTTTATGGCCGTCAGTGCCTCGCCGTATGACACCGACCGATTTGGTGCCGCGTTGCCGCGCTTCTCGCCACGTCAGGCCGACCTGCTGATGGTCGTCGGTACGGTGACGCACAAGCAGGCACCGGTCTTGCTGAAGGTTTACGAGCAGATGTGTGAGCCCAAGTGGGTGATGGCCTTTGGTGCCTGTGCCACCAGCGGCGGCTTCTACCAGAACTACGCCACGCTGCTGGGCATCGACAAGATCATCCCCGTGGACGTCTATATCCCCGGCTGCCCACCACGCCCCGAAATGGTGATCGACGGTATCATGCAGTTGCAGGATAAGATCGCCGGTTCGCGACACCTGATCATCAACGACAGGTTCTGACCATGGCGACGTTTGATTTTGACACCCTGCAGCAGCAATTGGTTCCCACCGCAGGTTCGGCGGTGCTGTCGCACGGCATCTTGGTGTTTCAATTGTCGCCAACTGAACTGGTGCCGACAGTACAGCGGCTGCGGTGTGAGTTCAACTTCGACATTTTCCTCGACGTGACGGCGGTCGACTGGCCCGGCCATGCCTTGCGCTTCGAGGTCGTCTACCACTTCTATTCGACCGTACACAGGGTTCGCGTGCGGGTGAAGACCCGCGTAGCTGAAACCGACCCGTGCGTGGACACGCTGGTGCCGTACTATGGCTCGGCGGCGTTTATGGAACGCGAATGCCACGACATGTACGGCATCGTCTTCTGCGGTAATGCCGACCTGCGCCCGATCCTACTCTACGAGGGCTTTGTCGGTCATCCATTGCGCAAGGACTACCCCAAGCAGCAGGAGCAGCCGATCGTACCCTACCGCCACCGGCACAAGACCGATGTAGTGGCCATTATCTCCAATCCTGTGCGTTCGATCCTCGAGGGTGGTCTGCGTGACGATTCTGTCATCGTCAACATTGGCCCGTCGCACCCTGCGACCCACGGCACGGTGCAGATCATTGCCGAACTCGACGGCGAGCGCGTGCTGCGCACCGATATCCACTGCGGTTACTTGCACCGTGGCTTCGAGAAGGAGTGCGAGGATCACACTTGGCATAACCTAATTCCCTATGTGGATCGTCTGAATTACGTCTCGGCGCTGATCAACGACTTTGTCTACTGTGACGGCGTCGAGCAATTGATGGGCGTGCAGATCACGCCGCGCTGCCGCTACCTGCGTACGCTGCTGTCCGAGTATTCGCGTCTGGTTGACCACCTCACCTGCCTGGCGGCAGGATTAATGGAGTTAGGCGCGATGACGGCCTTTCTGTACCTGGTGATGGTGCGTGACTTCATGTACGAACACCTTGCCGCACTGACCGGTGCACGGGTCACCTACACCTATGGTCGTATCGGTGGCCTGGCACATGACCTGCCTGTCGGCTGGCTGGCGCGGCTCGAAGAGATTCTGGTGCAGTACGAGGAGTTCATCGGTCGTGTGCATGGTTTGGTGGATCGCAACCGCATCTTCATCGACCGCATGCGTGATGTCGGTGTGATCAACACCGCCGACGCCTTGAGCTATGGCTACACCGGCCCGCTGCTGCGATCCACCGGTGTGCCGCGCGACCTACGCAAGGACATGCCCTACCTGGCATACGCTGAACTCGACTTCGAGGTGCCGGTGGGCATCAAGGGCGATAACTATGACCGCTACTACATTCGTATGCGCGAAATGGACGAGTCGGTGCATATGATGCGGCAACTGATGGAGATGCTGCCGGAGGGACCGATCAACGTCACCGACCGGCGTTGTAGCTTCCCCGATAAATCGCTGGTCTATTCCGAAATCGAATCGCTGATCAACCACTTCAAGCTGACAATAGACGGTCCTGCCGTGCCGGTTGGCGAAGTGTATTCAGCGCACGAGGCACCCAACGGTGAATTGGGCTTCTACATGGTCAGCACCGGCAGCGGCATCCCCCACAAGGTGCATGTGCGCTCACCGAGCTTCGTGCATATGGGCGGTGTGCATCTAATGATCAACGGCGACCAACTAGCCGACATCGTGCCAACCTTTGGCTCGGTCAACATGATTGGCGGGGAGTGTGATCGATGAAACACCTGATCGCCGAATTTGATATCATGCGTCGGCGCTACCCTGAAGAATTTGCTTCGTCGCTGGTGCTGCCTTGTCTGCGCCGCATCCAGGAAGACCGTGGCTTCGTCGCCGACAGCGACATCGCCGAACTAACCAGTTATCTGGGTGTGCCGCGCATCCAGATCGAGGAAGTGCTGTCGCACTACACACAGTTCCGCCGCTCGGCCATAGGCCATTGGCACCTGCAGGTATGTCGCAACTTGCCGTGTTCGATGCGTGGTGCCGAAGGCGTTATCGACCACATCAGCCGCAAGTTGGGCATCGCACCGGGTCAAACCACGAGCGACGGCCGTTTCACGCTGTCGACAGTGGAGTGCTTGGGCTCGTGCGGCACGGCACCCGTGGTAATGGTCAACGAGGCCTATCGCGAGAATATGAGTTCCGAGCGGCTCGATGCGCTGATCGAGGATCTATCCCAATGACCGGTCGCAAGCTGCTGATGACCTTCACGGTCACTGCCACCTCACACACGCTGATCGAGGTTCGTGAGCGCGGTGGTTATACCACGCTCGAGAAGGTGCTACGCAAGATGCGGCCCGAGCAGGTTACCAAGGAAGTGGTGGCTTCTGGCATCTTGGGCCATGGCGGTGCGGCCTTTCCGGCCGGTCGCAAGTGGAGCGGGGTTAAGCTCAACGACGGCCAGCCGCACTACCTGTGCGCTAACGCCGACGAGGGCGAGCCCGGCACCTTCAAGGATCGATGGATTCTCGAGAACGCACCGCATCTGTTGATCGAATCGATGCTGATCGCCGCCTACGCGATGCAGGTTCGCCACGCCTTCGTCTACATCCGCGGTGAGTTCGACCTGCCCTACCGCCGGCTGGCCGGCGCGGTGGAAGAGGCCTACGTGGCCGGGCTGTTGGGCGAGCGCGTCCTGGGCAGCGATTTTTCCTGCGACCTGGTAGTCTACCGCGGCGCGGGCTCCTACGTTTGCGGTGAAGCGTCGGCGTTGCTCACCTCGATCGAAGGCAAGAAGGGCTACCCGCGCAACCGTCCGCCCCGCATGACCGTGCGTGGCCTGTACCAGCGGCCTACGGTCGTCAACAACGTCGAGACACTGGCCAACGTCGTCGGCATCGTGGCGCACGGTGCCGAGGCCTTTCGCCAGGTTGGCACGGCCAAGAGCCCGGGCACACAACTGGTGTCGATCTCCGGCCACATCATCCAGCCGGGTGTTTACGAGGTTGAGTACGGCTACTCACTGGCCAAGTTCATCTACGATGATTGCGGCGGGCCATTGGGTGGCGGCAAGGTTAAGTGCATCGTGCCTGGTGGCATCTCGACCAAGGTGCTGACCGCTGCCGAGATCGAGACCGTCACCTACGACCACATCAGCCTGTCGGCGGCAGGGTCGAGCATTGGCTCGGGCGGTATGATAGTCATCGGTGAAGGTACCTGCATGGTTCGGCTGCTGCAGATCCTGCTGCGCTTCTATCACCACGAGAGTTGCGGCCAATGTACGCCCTGCCGCGAAGGTATGGGCTGGATGCACCGCATCATCGACCGCATCGTTGCTGGTGACGGTCGTCTTGAAGACATCGATCAGTTGCTCCGTATTTCGGAAGCCAACGACGGTGCCACGATCTGTGGCATGGGTGACGCTGCGGGCTATGCCACCATTGGCATACTGACCAAATATCGCGACGAATTCGAATACTGGATCTCGAACAAGCGCTCCCGCTTTGATGGTTGTATCGAGATGTCTGTGGACGCGCCAGCCGGGGTGGCGGGTGAGGTAATACACCATGCTTGATTTTTTCATCAATGGCCAACCGGTTCAGGCTGAGGACAACCAGACCGTGATGCAGGCGGCCCTGGCTAACGGCTTCTTCATCCCCTACTTCTGCTGGCACCCGCAGCTATCGGTACCAGGTAATTGCCGTATTTGCATGGTCGAAGTCGAAGGTGACGGCGGCGGATGGACAGACATCGCCTGCAACATGCCGATCACCTGCGGTATGCGCGTACTAACAGATTCGGATCGTGTGCGGGCTCACCGCAAGCAGACGATGCAGTTCATCACACTGAACCACCCGGTCGACTGTGGTATCTGCGACAAGTCTGGCGAATGTACGCTGCAGGATTACCACTACGAATACAACGGCGAGCCGTCGATCTCGCTCGATGTCAAGGTTAACGCCACCAAGTTCTATCCGCTGTCCGAGCGCATCGTTCTCGACAACGAGCGCTGCATCCTGTGTACGCGTTGTGTGCGCTTCACGCGAGAGGTCTCCAAATCCTTCGCATTGGGTGTGCAGAACCGTAGTGACCACTCTCTGATCCGTGCGGTGGAAGACGGTGCCTTCGAGGCCGACCTGTATTCCGACAACGTGATCGACATCTGCCCGGTGGGCGCACTACTGTCGAGGCAGTTCCTGCACAAGGGGCGGGTCTGGTACCTCAAGCCCACGCCTTCCGTTTGTCCCGGTTGCGAGCGTGGTTGTAATATCAATATCTGGCACCGAAAAAGCGAGTGGAGGCTCAAGAACCTGGATCAGGAACAGAATGCCCGCATCGACCGTGTCACCCCCTTGGAGAATCCGTCTGTCAATGGTTCGTGGATCTGCAACAAGGCCCGTGACCTGGCACGGGTCTTCGAGCGGGCGCGTGCCGAGCAGGCGATGCAGAAGGGTCGGCCCGTCGAGTTGTCCGTCGCCATCACCGCCGCGAGAGCGCTGATCGCCGCAGCCAAGCAACCGGTTGCGCTGGTATCGAGTTGGGGTACCAACGAGGAACTGTCGGCGTTCAGTCGTACGCTGGGCAATCGCTTCACCTGCCACGTCAAGTCCGACTGGCAGCCGACACCTGGCGAACGGCTGGAGGATGAACTGTTGATCAGACCCGACAAAAATCCCAATGGTGCTGCGGCGCGTGCGCTGTTCCCGTCGTTGTCGGCGGACGTGCGTGACATCTTTCCGCCCGATACCGATCTGGTGTTCGTGTGGGGTGAAGGCTTCAACTTTGCGAATCTGCCACATCAGGCGAGGATCATCCACCTTGATAGCTGGCTACAACCCGAGAACGGCCATGCCGATGTCTTCCTGCCGATCAGCGTGATGACGGAGCGTAGTGGCCACTACACCAACTTCCAGGGTGTGGTTAGCGGCTTTCAGGCCTGCTTCACCAAGAAGCCAACGGTGATCGATGCGCAAACGTTGTTCGAGGCGCTAGCCACCACCGACGCGAGGGTGCCGTCATGACACGCGATCTGAGCATCTACCTCATCTATATCGTCTATGCGCTGGGTATGCTGATCACCTTTGGTACGCTACTAACCTGGGTCGAACGCAAGCAGGCGGCAGTGATGTCCGACCGACTAGGTGCCAACAGAGCCTACATCCGCATCCCTTTCACGCAGATCAAACTGGTCTGGTGGGGTCTGTTTCACGGCATTGCCGATGGCCTGAAGATGCTGTTGAAAGAAGACTTCAAGCCCCGTGTGCACGATGGGTTGGCCTACGCGGTGGCACCCTGGGTGGTGTTTACGCCCGTGCTACTGGTGTTCGCGGTGGTGCCATTTGGTGGTATGCTGGATCCGGGTCGGCTGTTCCCGACGCTGGCCGATTGGTTTGGTGGTCGCACCTACCCGATGCAGATCGCACGGCTCGATGCCGGTCTGCTGATCGTGTTTGCCTTCAGCGGTCTGACCATTATCGGCACCATGCTGGCCGGCTGGTCGTCGGACAACAAGTTTTCGCTGCTGGGCGGCCTACGCGCCGGCTCGCAAATGATCTCATACGAACTAGTGATGGGCCTCACCGTGCTTGGCCTGATCCTGATCTACGGTACAGTTGACCTGAACGCCATGGTGACCCGGCAGTCAGGCCTAGTATTCGGTTTCCTGCCGGCTTGGGGGCTGGTCTACCAGCCGTTTGCCGCCGTGCTGTTCATGACTGCGGCCATCGCCGAGAACAAGCGCATCCCGTTTGACCTGCCCGAGGCCGAATCCGAGTTGATCGCAGGCTACTACACTGAGTACACCTCGATGAAGATGGGCCTGTTCATGTTCGCCGAATTCATCGAGATTGCGATTATCGGCGCGCTGTTCACCACGTTGTTCTTGGGAGGCTATAACCTGCCGTTCATGAACGACCAGGGCTTCACGCTGCCCGGCGGCATGGTACTGGCGATGAGCCACGGTGCGGTGGTAGTGACGCAGTTGCTGGTGTTCCTGGGCAAGGTGATGGGGGTTTGCAGCTTCCAGATCCTCATCCGCTGGACGCTGCCACGCTTCCGTTACGATCAGGTGTTGAGCTTTGCCTGGAAGTTCCTGCTGCCGCTGTCGCTAGTCAACCTGTGCGTCACTGTCGTACTGGTGTGGGCATACCAGGGAGCGATGCTATGACGACCCCCTACAAGAGCAGGCAGCATGTGCGCAAGGTGTACTGGAACGAACCCACCATGGGCTGGTGGGAACAGGCCTACCTGCCCGAGATCCTGCGCGGACTCGCAATCACCAGCCGCGTATTTTTGCGCAACATGGGACTCTGGATGACCGGCAAGAAGGGTGCGTTAACCACCTTCTACCCCGAAGAGACCCGTGCCGACTACGCGCCAATCAATCGCGGCAAGCATGTGCTGACGCAACGGCCCGGCGGCAAGCCGCAGTGCATCGCGTGCAACATGTGCGCCACAGTCTGCCCGGCCAAGGTGATCGAGATCGAAGCCGGCTTTGATCCGACCGACGCCGCACACCCGAAGTTTCCGGTACGCTTCGAGATCGACTACTCGCGTTGCGTGTTCTGTGGTCTGTGTGTTGAGGCCTGCCCCGAGGATGCCATCCGCATGGCCAAGGAAACGCCCGGCTTGCCGGCCGAAGACCGTCATCAGATGTGGCTCACGCTCGACGAGATGCTGACCTGGCAGCCGCAGAGCGACGTCGCCAAGCCTTACCCCGCGACCGGTGGCAACCGGGGTGTGGTACCCATTCACAAGAGCGAGGGCACACCATGATCGAAACCCTGCTACGGAACCTCGACACACTACTGCTGTTTCTGTTCGGCGCGGGCTCGCTGGCCGGCGCGGTTTTGATGATCGTGGCCCGCCAGCCCATGCGTGTGGCGATGGCGCTGATCACCACCATGGTCTGCCTGGGAGCCATTTACGGCCTGCTGGGGGTGCATTTTATCGCCGCCTTTCAGGTGCTGATTTATGTCGGCGCAGTGATGGTCTTCATGGTCTTCGTGATCATGCTGCTCGAGGTGCGCGAGGCTAGCAGCCCACGTTTTTCCCAAGTGTTGTGGCCGGGGCTGATCGGCTTCGCCGGTCTGCTGGGCACGGCCATTATTAGTGTCTGGCGCGCCTTACCCCTGCCCGTTGGCGACATCGGACAACAGAACTATGGTATCGCCAGCTTCTCGGCCACCTTTCTCAAGGACTATTGGCTGCATTTCGAGCTAACCTCGGTACTGCTGCTGGCCGCCGTTGTGGCAGCGCTAGCGGTCATCAATGTCAGCCGGAGGGTACGTCATGGATAGAACGCAATTTCTGCTAGGCCTGGCCTTGGCCCTGTTCTCAATCGGGTTGCTCGGGGTCATCGTCCGCCGCAATGTGCTGGTGATGCTGATGTGTCTGGAGTTGATGCTCAACGGTGTCAATCTGAGTCTGGTGACTTTCGCCCAGCAGACTGCCAGCACCGTCGGCGCGGTGCTGGTGTTCCTAGTTTTCGTCGTGGCCGCCGCCGAGATCACGCTGGCCATTCCCATCGTGCTACTGCTCGTCCGTGACAAGCGCACGCTGGATATTGACGCCTACGCCGACTTGAGGGGCTGAATTTCGATGTCTTCCATGCTCACCACCATTGTCCTGCTGCCGCTGCTCGGCTTCGTCCTGAACGGCGTGCTGGCCACGTCATTCGGCGGCAACCGCGTCGGCAAGCCGTTTGTCATCGCCGTGGGTTGCGGTCTGCCGATTCTGTCGTTCCTGCTGGTCATCCAGTCACTACTCGACCTGCGGGCCAGCGGCTACGCGCCGATCATCGAAAATGCCTACCGCTGGGCGCGAATCGGCGGTAGCGATTTCGGGATTGCCTTCTACTTCGACCGCCTGACCGCAGTGATGGCGCTGATCGTTACCGGCGTGGGCTCGGTGATCCACATCTACTCGGTCGGCTACATGGCGCACGACAAGAGTTTCGGTCGCTTCTTCGCCTACCTCAACCTGTTTCTGTTCTTCATGCTGCTGCTGGTGCTGGGGCGCTCGCTGCTGGTGCTGTTCGTCGGTTGGGAAGGCGTGGGGTTGGCCTCGTACCTGCTGATTGGCTTTTGGTTCGACGATCTGGCCAATGCCCGCGCCGGCAAGAAGGCCTTTATCACCAACCGCATTGGCGACGCCGGTTTTCTGCTCGGCATGTTCCTGCTCTACCAGGGCTTGGGTACGTTGGACATGGATCGCATCAATGCTGCCTTCAGCACTGCGTCCAACGGCAGTCCGGTCGTGATGATCTCGGCCAGCCTGGTCGGCATCCTGCTGTTCATTGGTGCCACCGGCAAGTCGGCCCAAATCCCGCTGCATGTCTGGCTGCCCGACGCGATGGCTGGTCCCACACCGGTCTCGGCACTGATCCATGCGGCTACCATGGTGACGGCGGGCGTCTACCTGGTGGCGCGCCTGTCGGGCGTATACCTGGCGGCACCAGAGGCTTCGGCAG
>SESH01012257.1_pt1 | contig 15635 bp, 12 predicted proteins | sample 3171561 | NCBI WGS metagenome assembly SESH01 (sample SAMN10866947, study PRJNA518727) | freshwater metagenome | biome: subpolar coniferous forest; feature: holomictic lake; material: water; isolation source: holomictic Lake 442 2011 16.5 m and 2014 13 m | place: Canada: near Kenora, Ontario
GTAGTTCGGGCGGGCACCACTAGAAGCCCTCGAGGATCCTCTGCGCGGCCGGAGTCATGCGCTCCCGGCCGGCCCGGGTCGCCAGGATGACGCTCTCAAACTGCCGATAGGCGGCTTCCAGATCATCGTTCAAGACCAGAAAATCGTAGGCCAGGTAGTGCTCCAGTTCATGGCGGGCATGGTCCATCCGGATGCGGATCTGCTCATCGGAGTCCTTGCCTCGACTGCGCAGGCGCTCCTCGAGGGAGGCGGCGGAGGGCGGCAGGATGAAGATCATGCGGGCTTCCGGAATGGCCTGGCGCAGGTTCCTGGCCCCCGTGGTCTCGATATCAAGCAGCACATCCCGGCCCGTGGCCAGCACCCCATTCAGCCAGGCGCGACCGGTGCCGTAGCGGTGGCCGTAGACCTGGACCCACTCCACAAAGCCGCCTTCAGCCACCATGGCGTCGAAGCGCGCATCGTCGATGTAGAAGTAGTCGCGACCGTCCACTTCACCGGGGCGGGGCTTGCGGGTGGTGAAGGAGATGGAGAAGACCAACTCCGGTACGCTCTGGACCAGTCGCTGCACCAGGGTCGACTTGCCCGCGCCCGAGGGGGCCGAGACCACGAACACATTGCCGGGATGGTGGTTCAAGGTGCCTCCGGCCTCCACTTTAACGGAACCCTTGGGGAATCCACGGGAAGGCAGAGCCTACTGGAATTCCTCAGGCTCGGGTGGTGGCGGCGGGGGAGGCTGCTTGAAGATGGCCGAGGCGCTGCGCCGCCCATCCATGACGATGTGGACAGGTTCCTTCAGTTGGGTATGCACCAGACAGCCCGAGCGGGACAGCTCTGGTTGGGTGCGCAGCCAGTCCCAGTCCAGGATGCTGGCGCCGCGGGGGTAGGGCACGGTGAAGTAGCCGATGTTCAGAGAGGTCACGTTGTGGAAGAAGTGGGAGCCCAGGGAGGCGTCCGCCTGAAAGTTCTCCATGGCGTACTCCACGATCACCTGGGCGCAGGAGATCATCGACCAGGTGATGGGGATCCCGAGGTGGCGGTCGTTGCTGCCCCAGCGGCCGGGCCCCAGCAGCACATACTTGCCACCCTGGGCCCGGAAGCGATCGTTGAGGAGCTCGAGTTGGGTCGCGAGGAGGGGTGTCTCGAACTTGTCGAAGCCCTCGGGATCCACCCACACAATGTCGCGGATGCCCTCCACCAGGCCATTGCCCACGCAGCGTTCAGAGAACAGGAAGAGCGAGGCGGGATCCAGGTCGGCGGCCTGGAGGTTCACTTCGCTGTTATCGATCAGCTGATGCTTAATCTGCAGCAGGGTAAAGGTGGGTTTCCCGTTGTGGGGATCCTTGTCGAGGTTCACAGCGAACTCGATCTCCACAGGCGTTTCCATGGCCACCCGAATCAGTTCCAGCAGGTGCTCCAGGATCCGGGCCAGGGGAAACTGGTCGTACTTGAGGACGTTCCGGAAGTTCACGATGCGGGGACCGGGGCTGTCCAGACCATCCCGGATGCGGTCATCGTTGTTGTCCCACACCGAAGCACAGTGGTGGAGGGCGCCGTCCAGCTCCGCCTGGCGAATATCCAGGGACACCAGGGTGGTGTCGTCACCTTCGTAGAGGTCCACGGAGGTGCGGCTCATATCCAGGGCAATGAACTGCTTCTGGCTGGTCCGGAGCTGCTCCTTGGGGGAGAGCATGTCCAGCTGGGGATAGCTCGGGGAGAAACGGAAGGTCCGGCCGCCCTCAACCACGTATTTGCCAAGGCCCACGGCGAGGTTCGCGATGCCGTCCTGGGGCTGGGTGTAGGCCACGGGATAGTAGTTGAAGGACTGCGCCACGCCGGAGATGTGGGGGTAGAAGTGGTCCCCGAAGCGGCTGCCGGAGACTTCCTGGATGAGGATGGCCATCTGCTCTTCCTCGATCTTGTAGTCGATGGCCTGGAAGTAGGAGCGCGAGGCCTTCGAGTACACCGAGGCATACACCAGCTTGATGGCCTCGATGAGCTGGGCCTCCCGTTGCAGGGGATCGGGATCATTGTTGGGCAGGAAGAAGGTGCTGTAGAGGCCAGCGAAGGGGTGGGAAAGGGCGTCCTCTAGCAGCCCCGAGGAGCGCACCGCCAGCGGCACCTTGGCGTGTCGGGCCAAGAAGATGCGCAGGTTGTCCAACAGCTCGGACGACAGGGAACCCTTGAGGAAGCGGCGCTTGATGGCGTCATCATCCAGCTCGTTGTGGAGCATTTGGCGCAGGCCGATCCGGCTGACGAAAGCGGTGAACTCCTCGGTGCCAATGATGGCGGAGCGCGGGATGCGGATGTTGGCCTCGGGGAGCAGGTTGTCCAGATCGAGGCGGGACAGCAGGGAGTGGATGTAGGCCACCCCGCGGCCCTTGCCGCCCATGGAACCCGGGGACAGACGCAGGATGTTGGGCTCCTCCAGGGGGGTGGACTCGGTGAGGGGAACCACCTTCCCTAGGCTCTTCATGCGCTGCACATAGTCGCCCACGTTGATCAGGTGGGTGCGCAGTTCCTCCTGGTCCGTGTAGTCGCTGATGCGGAACTTCGCGAGCACCTTGGCTACCTGCACCTCGCCGCGGGCCATGATCCAGGCGGAGAAGTGATTGCGGGAGGCGTGGTACACCAGGGACTCGCCCGGCACGCTCCGCAGCTTCTGCCGAAGGTCCTCCATGTCCACCGCTCGGGCTATTTCCTCCCCATCGGAGTTTCGGAAGATGAAATCACCGAAGCCCAGGCGGTCATGGAAGAAGCTGGACAACTCAGCGCCGAGAGTGAGGGAGTTCTTGTTCAGGAAGGCGCTGCCCAGGGCCGTGGCCCAGGATTCCTTGAAGGGGTCCGAGGACTGGAGCAGCGTCGGAAGGTCGGAAATGCGTTCCTTCAGGGCCCGGATCAGCTTGAGTCCCGCTTCCCGGTCCAGCACGCCCTCTTTGGGGAACTTCCGGTCGGTGATGACGCAGAGTAGGCAGTCCTGGTAGAGATCGCAGAAAGCCATGGCCTCCTCGTACGAGGTCGCCAGGATGACCTTGGGCCGGACTCGCATGGACAGGGTGCGCGTCATGCCGTCCAGGTTCTTGTCCTTGGCCATCCGGGTGGTCTGCTTGAGGATCTCGCTGTAGAGGATGGGCAGGTACCGCGAGTAGTAGCGGATGCTGTCCTCCACCAGCAGGATCACTCGGGTGAGGCCAACGGTCGTATCGTTCTGGACGTTGGCCCGGTCCTCCATGAACTTGACCATGGCCATGAAGATCTCGGGATTCCCGTTCCACACAAAAATCTGGTCGTAGTGGCGCTGCAACTCCTGGCGGCGGCGGTCCATGACCCCGACTTCGACATTGTCGTTGAGCAGCAGGTAGATCGGGATGCGCGGTGCCGTCTTCCGGAGGGCCTTCGAGAGTTCCACATGGCCGCCCTGACCGAGGCGGCTCATCACGATGATCATGTCGAAGTGGCGGCTGCTGCACTTCTCCGTGGCTTCCTCGACGGTGGAGACATTCGTCACCCGCGGGGGGTTGCTCATGTTCAGCTGGTAGTAGCCGCCGAACAGGATCTCCGTCAGCAGGCCATCCTGCTCCAGGGTGAAGGCGTCGTAGGCTGGCGCCACCAGCAGGATCTCGCGGGTGCGGAGGGGCATCAGATCGTGGAAGATCTCCTTGTCCGAGGCGTACTTCCGGAAGATCTCGTTGAATTCGCGGCTGAGCATTGTTGGAGTCCCGTCTTCCAGGCAGTGTATCGGTCTGCCCAGAAAAAGAGGGCCGCATGCGGCCCTCTTTTTCTGGAGTGGAGAAGAAACGCGGCCTAGACCAGGCCCTGGTCGATCATGGAATCGGCCACCTTGAGGAAGCCGGCGATGTTGGCGCCGTTCACGTAGTTGCCGGGGGTGCCAAAGCGGTTCGCGGCGTCCACGCAGGACTTGTGGATGTTGACCATGATCTGGTGCAGGCGGGCATCCACCTCCTCGGCGGTCCAGCCGAGGCGCATGGAGTTCTGGCTCATCTCCAGGCCGGAGGTGGCCACGCCGCCGGCGTTGGAGGCCTTGCCGGGAGCGTAGAGAATCTTGTCGCCGTTGGCCTGGAAGAACTCCACCGCCTCCAGTGTGCTGGGCATATTGGCGCCTTCCACGACCGCCTTGCAGCCGCTGGCCAGCAGGGCCTTGGCTTCGTCCAGGTTGAGCTCGTTCTGGATGGCGCAGGGCAGGGCCACATCCACCACCTGCTCCCAGGGGCGCTTGCCCGCATGGAACTGGGCGGACTTGAACTTCTGGACATAGGGGGCGACGGCCATGCGGTCCGTGCGGAGCATCTCTTCCATGTGGACAATCTTATCGCCGGAGATGCCATCGGCATCGTAGATGTAGCCATCGGGACCAGAGATGGTGACCACCTTGGCGCCCAATTGGGTGGCCTTGGTGACGGCGCCCCAGGCCACGTTGCCGAAGCCGGACACAGCCACCTTCTTGCCGTTCATGCTGTCGCCCTTGGTCTTCAGCATCTCCTCGGCGAAGTAGACCACGCCATAGCCCGTGGCTTCCGGCCGGACGAGGCTGCCGCCCCAATACTGACCCTTGCCTGTGAGCACGCCGGTGAACTCGTTGGCGAGCTTTTTATACATCCCGAACATGTAGCCCACCTCGCGGCCACCCACGCCGATGTCACCGGCGGGCACATCGGTGTTGGGGCCGATGTGGCGGAAGAGCTCCATCATGAAGGACTGGCAGAACCGCATCACCTCAGCATCGGATTTGCCGTTGGGATCGAAATTGGAGCCCCCCTTGCCGCCGCCCATGGGCAGACCGGTGAGGCTGTTCTTGAAGATCTGCTCGAAGCCCAGGAACTTGAGGGTGTCCAGGGTGACATTGGGGTGGAAGCGAATGCCGCCCTTGTAGGGGCCGATGGCGCTGTTGAACTGCACGCGCCAGCCTGGATTGATGCGAATGATGCCCTTGTCGTCCACCCAGGGCACGCGGAAGCCGATGGTGCGCTCGGGCTCCAGCACCCGCTCGAGGATGGCGTGCTTTTTGTACTTGGGTTCCTTCTCCAGCACCGGCGCCAGGGAGTGCAGGATCTCGGTGGCGGCCTGGATGAACAGGCTCTCCCAGGGGGCCTTTTTCTTGAGGCCTTCAAGGACTTCATTGATGTAGGCGCTCATGGTTCCTCCAGCAGGGGCGGTGACAGGGAGAGGTGAAATCGGGTGGTCTGATGGGCATCGCTGCGAGGCCTGCCCCGGGGCGGCAGCGGTGAGGTTCAGGGGCCCAAAACAGGACGACATGACTCTAGCCGCAGGAACCGGACAGAGGGGGGGTTAATGCATATTTGGTGATGATTAGCACTTAATTGGGGGCAAGTTGGCTGAGGTTGATTGAGAGAATTGACGGAGTGTAAAGACCTTATTCCAGGGGCCGTGCCCGCCGTTCGCCCCTGGCCGATGCTCTTGGCGCCAGGTGTTTGCCTCTGGACCGGCCGCCTGGCAGGAAGCCTGCAACCAGATCTTCCCTGGTCAGCACCCATGGTCGCGCCACCGCGCCTGGGGGACACTATCCAGAAGCTCCGCCACAGTGCTCACCCAGCTACGAGGTTCTCATGACCGCACCCCTCGACCGCCGAAGTTTCCTGCAGGCCAGTGCCGCTGCAGGCTTGGGAGTGACCCTTTTCCCAGAGGCGGCGGCGACCCCGGCCCAGGCGCCCCAGCTCCGGCGCGCCGGACCGCGACCAATGGTGGTGGCCAGTGCCAATGGGAACCGCTTCACCAATGGCGGGGCCCTCACTTGTGTGGCGCTGGCCTTTGAGCGCATCACCCAAGGAGTGGATGTGCTGGAGGCCTTGATCGCTGGCGTCAACCTCGTGGAGCTCGATCCCGCCGATACCAGCGTGGGCTATGGCGGGCTCCCCAACGCCGAGGGCATCGTCCAGCTGGATGCTTCCTGCATGCACGGGCCCAAGCGCCGGGCGGGTGCGGTGGCTTGCCTGGAAGGCGTGCGCACCCCCTCCCGGGTAGCCCAGGCTGTTCTGGGGCACACGGATCATCACCTCCTGGTGGGGAGGGACGCCCAGGCCTTCGCCCGACAGATGGGCTTTACCATCGAAGCGGATCTGAACACTGAGACCAGCCGGAGACTGTGGCTCGAGTGGAAGCGTCGCGTGGATCCGCAGCACTGGCTGGACCCAGAGAAACGCGGCGCCGCGGGGTTCCAGGCTGGCCTGCAGATGGTGCGGGATGGCCTGATCGATCCCGAGCACTACTACGGGACCATCAACTGCAACGGTCTGAGTGCGAAGGGCGAGGTCTGCGGGGTCACTACCACCAGTGGTCTGGCCTGGAAACTGCCAGGGCGAGTGGGTGATTCCCCGATCCTCGGCGCGGGGCTCTATGTCGACAATGAGGTGGGGGCGGTGGGGTCCACGGGACGCGGCGAGGCGACCCTCTATGGGCTTTCGTCCTTTCTGGCGGTTGAGTGCATGCGCCGCGGTCTGCGCCCCAAGGATGCGGGCCTGGAGGCCCTGCGCCGGGTCCAGCGGGCCACAGTGGAGCCGCGCCTCCTGAACGCCCGGGGGTTGCCCAACTTCAACCTGAACCTCTACCTCCTGAGTGCTCAGGGCGAAGTGTCCGGGGTATCCCTCTACGAGTCCCGCTACGCCGTCTGCGATGCCAATGGTCCGCGGACTGAACCGACAGAGGCCCTGCTACCGGGCAAGGCCATGGACTGAGATCGGCAGCGAGGTCCTGGGCACTGGAGCGCCCAGTGCAGTTCCGCCCCTGGCTTGGTTGCATCCTTCAAGCCTGGGTGGGAGCAGACGATCCAACCATGAAACACTCATGGCACAGTCCAGTCAGTAACTGCGTTTCAGAAAACCAAATTGCTTCGTGGGAGGGGGCATGCCCAGCGCTCCAAGGAACCCGTACCGGCCGGGCGTCCAGTCCGGTCCGGGGAGCAAGGTCGTCAGCGCCTCCGAAGCGGTAGCACTGATCTGTGATGGTGATACGGTCGCCACCGGGGGCTTTGTCGGCATTGGCTTTGCCGAGAACCTGGCCATCGCCCTGGAGCAGCGCTTCCTGGCCACCGCCTCACCCAGGCACTTGACGCTGGTCTATGCGGCGGGCCAGGGCGATGGCAAGAGTCGCGGACTGAACCACCTCGGCCATCTGAGGCTGGTGAAGCGGGTCATTGGCGGCCACTGGGGCCTGGCCCCAAGGCTACAGGCCCTGGCCCTGAGCAATGAGGTCGAAGCCTACAACCTGCCCCAGGGTGTCATCGCCCATCTCTTCCGGGATATCGCTGCCGGAAAGCCGGGAACCATCACCCGGGTGGGTCTCGGGACCTTTGTGGATCCGCTGTTCGGCGGCGGGAAGCTCAACAGCCGCACCACCGAAGATCTGGTGGAGCACCTGAGCCTTCACGGTGAGGACTATCTGTTCTACCGGGCCTTTCCGATCCAGGTGGGCCTGATCCGGGGTACCACCGCCGATGGCGAGGGGAACGTCACCATGGAAAAGGAGGCCCTGACTCTGGAGGCTCAAGCCATCGCCATGGCCGTCCACAATTCTGGGGGGACGGTGATCGTGCAGGTGGAACGGTTGGCGCAAAGCGGCTCCCTATCCCCCCGCCTGGTCAAAATCCCGGGGATCCTGGTGGATTTCATCGTGGTGGCCGAAAGCCCCGAGCTCCACATGCAGACCTTCCAAGAACAGTACAACCCCGCTTACAGCGGCGAGACCCGGATTCCCCTTTCCAGCATGGCTCCGATGGCCCTGGATGAGCGGAAGATCATCTCCCGCCGGGCCGCCATGGAACTGCGGCGCGGCTGCCTGGTGAACCTGGGCATCGGCATGCCGGAAGGGATCGCCAAGGTCGCCGTGGAGGAAGGGGCCTCGGACCTGTTGACCCTCTCCACGGAGCCCGGCGTCTTCGGTGGCGTTCCCGCCGGCGGGCTGAGTTTCGGTGCCGGCTCAAACACCTCCTGCATCATCGATCAGCCCTCCATGTTTGACCTGTACGATGGCGGAGGACTCGACCTTGCCTTCCTGGGGCTGGCCCAGGCGGACCGGGAGGGCAACCTGAACGTCAGCAAGTTCGGCACCCGGCTGGCCGGGGCTGGGGGCTTCATCAATATCTCTCAATCCGCCAAGACCGTGGTCTTCGTGGGCACCTTTACGGCCGAAGGACTCGAGATCGCGATCGAGGACGGGCAACTGCGCGTGTGCAGAGAAGGCGCCACGCGGAAGTTCGTCCAGGAGGTGGAGCAGCGCACCTTCAGCGGGGCAGTTTCCTTTCGCAAGGGGCAGCGGGTGCTCTACATCACCGAACGCTGTGTCTTCCGTTTGACGGGAGAGGGCCTGGAGCTCATCGAACTAGCCCCCGGCATCGATCTGGAGCGGGACGTCCTCGCCCACATGGACTTCCGACCGACCATCGCTGCGGAGCTTCGGCTCATGCCGGATTGCATCTTCCGGCCGGAGCCCATGGGACTGCTGGAGCTGCTGACAGCTTTCTGAAGGCCGCCCTGTCACTGGATTACCGGGGCCGGACCTCGGACGCTGCCCGAAAAAGGTCACGCGATGCTAACCTCTGTTCCATTCCACGAAGCCGTTAAAGACCGGTGTCCTGCCAGAAAGGCACAGAAGGTGTTGACCCAGATTTTCGTCCACAGGGAGCACCCGGCGGGTAGCGGGCGATCCCTCCAGGGAGCTTGACCTGATGGCGGACTACATCCTTGAGACGAAGAACCTTTCGAAGGAATTCAAAGGCTTCTCGGCGGTCAACAACCTGAACCTGCGAGTGGAGCGGGGCCACATCCACGCCCTGATCGGTCCCAATGGCGCTGGCAAGACCACCGTCTTCAACCTGCTGACCAAGTTCCTGACCCCCACCACCGGAACGATCCTCTTCAACGGGACCGACATCACCCGCGAACAGCCCGCCGACATCGCTCTGCGGGGGGTGATCCGGTCCTTCCAGATCTCCGCCGTGTTCCCCGGTCTAACGCCATTGGAGAATGTCCGCCTGGCCCTGCAGCGGGCGACCAACACTTCCTACCATTTCTGGAAAAGCGACGAAGGTCTGCACAAGCTGGATGACCGGGCCATGGCGCTGCTGGATTCCGTTGGCCTGGCCGACATGAGAGATGAAATCACTGGCGAACTCGCCTACGGACGCAAGCGGGCGCTGGAATTCGCCACCACCCTGGCCCTCGAACCGGAGCTGATGCTCCTGGATGAGCCCACCCAGGGCATGGGTGCCGAGGATGTGGACAAGATCACGGCCCTGGTGAAGAAGGTCTCCGCCAACCGCACGATCCTGATGGTCGAGCACAACCTCCGGGTCGTGGAGACCCTGGCGGATCAAATCACCGTCCTGCAGCGGGGCGCCATTCTCGCCGAGGGGCCCTACGCAGAGATCGCCCAGGACCCGCGTGTGATGGAAGCCTACATGGGGAGCACTCATGACTGAGCCCATGGCGAAGGAAATGCTTCGGGTCAGTGGTCTGCACGCCTTCTATGGCGAATCCCATATCCTGCATGGCATCGACCTAGTGGTCGGTGAAGGCGAGGTGGTGACCCTCCTGGGGCGGAACGGGGCGGGCCGGACCACGATCCTGAAGGCCATCATCGGCCTGGTGGGTCGACGCACCGGGTCCATCACCATCCATGGGGTCGAGACCATCGCCATGCCGACCCACAAGATCGCCCGGCTTGGCATTGGCTACTGCCCCGAGGAGCGCGGAATTTTTTCCAGCCTCACCGTTGAGGAGAACCTCCTGCTGCCCGTCGTGGTCCAGGAAGGCGGCCTGTCCCTGCCCGAGCTCTACGAGATGTTCCCCAACCTGCTGGAGCGGCGCGGCAGCATGGGCACGCGCCTGTCAGGCGGCGAGCAGCAGATGCTGGCCATGGCCCGGATCCTGCGCACGGGGGCGAAGCTCCTCTTGCTCGATGAGATCACGGAGGGGTTGGCCCCGGTCATCGTCCAGACCCTGAAGCAGCTGATCGCCCAGCTCAAGCGCCTGGGCTTCACCATCATCCTGGTCGAGCAGAATTTCCATTTTGCGGCGGAGCTCGCGGACCGCCACTACGTGATCGACCGCGGCACCATCGCGGAAATGATCACCCGAGAACAGCTCCCCACCAGCACTGACAAGCTCAACCAGTACCTGGGCGTCTGATAGGAATGTCGGAGGGGGGGAATTGTCTGTATCCTGAGCCAGCCTTCCAGCGCACACCCCCAATAACCAAGCCTTGCCTGGGCTCGCCCCGGTCTTTCCACGGAAAGGGAAACAGCATGAACAAGCTTCTGTCTGCCGCACTCCTGACGGCCTCCTCGCTGACAACAGTGATCGCGGCGGCCGCACCCCCCAAGGACGTGATCTCGGATGGGGTCGTGAAGATTGGCGTACTGACGGACATGTCCGGGGTCTATTCCACCCTGGGGGGGAAGGGCACCCAGGTCGCTGTGGAGATGGCTGCCAAGGACTTCGGCGGCAAGGTGCTGGGCAAGCCCATCGTGGTCATCGGCGCTGATCATCAGAACAAGGCCGATATCGCCTCCGCCAAGGCTAGGGAGTGGTTCGACAACGAACAGGTGGATATGATCACCGGCCTGCTGAACACCGGCTGCGCGCTGGCCGTACAGAAGCTCGGTGGGGACAAGAAGCGGATCACCATGAACACCGGCGCCGCCAGCACTGAACTGACCAACAAGGCGTCCACCCCGTACAGCATCCACTACGTCTATGACACCTATGCGCTCGGGAAGGTGACCGGTCAGGCTGTCGTTCAGGGCGGGGGCAAGAGCTGGTTCTTCATTACCGCGGACTACGCCTTCGGCCAATCCCTCGAGCAGAACACCACCAACTTCGTGACCAAGTTCGGCGGCAAGGCTGTCGGTTCCGTGCGCCATCCACTGTCGTCGGCGGATTTCTCGTCCTACCTGCTTCAGGCCCAGGCTTCTGGAGCCCAGATCATCGGTCTGGCCAATGCTGGCGGCGACACCATCAACGCCATCAAGCAGGCGCGGGAATTCGGCATCGGCCAGAAGGGCCAGAAGCTGGTGGGCCTGTTGATCTTCGATACCGACATCAAGAGCCTGGGGCTCACCGTGGCCCAGGGCATGCAGTTCACCTCCGGTTTCTACTGGGACCGGGATGAGGGCACCCGCGCTTTCGCGAAGCGCTTCTTCGCCATCCATAAGGCCATGCCGACCATGGATCAGGCCGGTGCCTACTCGGCGACCATGAACTACCTGAAGGCCATCAAGGCGGTGGGCAGCGATGATCCCGACGCGGTCATGGCCAAGCTGAAGTCCATGGACATCAGCGATTTCTTTGCGGTGCACGGCAAGATCCGGGTGGATGGCCGGATGGTGCACGACATGTATCTGATGGAAGTGAAGAAGCCTGCCGAATCCAAGGGGGAATGGGATCTCCTGAAGATCGTCAAGACCATCCCTGGGGATGAGGCCTTCATGCCGCTCTCGGAAAGCACCAGCCCTCTGGTCAAGAAGTAGGCCCGCACCGAAAACAGTCATGGGTCTCATCCGAAGGGTTTGAGCATGGGGATGACCATCCAGTCCGTCATGTCGCAGGTCATGCTGGGGCTCAACAATGGCGTGTTCTACGCCATGTTGAGCCTCGGCCTGGCGGTAATCTTCGGGCTTCTGAACATCGTCAATTTTGTGCATGGGGCCCTCTACATGCTGGGCGCCTACGTGGCCCTCCTGGGCTACACCACGCTGGGGCCACTGATTGGGCTGCCAGACTTCCACCTCAACTACTGGGCGGCACTGATCGTGGCCCCAGCCGTGGTGGGCACCCTGGGCATCGTCATCGAGAAGACCATGCTGCGCCGGCTGCGCAAGTTCGACCACCTGTATGGGCTGCTACTGACTTTCGGTCTGGCGCTCATTCTTCAAGGGGTGTTCACCAACTACTTCAACGTGTCCGGTGATCCCTACGAGGCCAAACCGGAAGTCCTGAACGGCGTTGTGAACCTCGGCTTCATGATCTTCCCCAAGTATCGCCTCTGGGTCATCGCCATCTCTTTGGTGGTGTGTTTCGGCACCTGGTTCGTCATCGAGCGGACCAAGCTTGGCTCCTACCTGCGCGCCGGCACCGAAAACCCGGAGCTGGTGAAGGCTTTCGGGGTCAACGTGCCGCTCATGATCACCCTGACCTACGGCTACGGGGTGGCTCTGGCGGCCTTTGCCGGTGTGCTGGCGGCGCCGATCTACTCGGTCAGCCCGGTCATGGGCTCGGAAATGATCATCACGGTGTTCGCAGTGGTGGTCATTGGCGGCATGGGTTCGATCATGGGTTCCATCGTCACCGGACTGCTCCTGGGGATGGTGGAGGGCTTCACCAAGGTCGTCTATGCACCGGCCTCCAGCACCGTCATCTTCTTGATCATGGTCATCGTCCTCCTGGTCAAGCCGGCAGGTCTGTTCGGGAAGGAAGCCTAGGTGAACAAGTACCTCTGGCTAGTTCTTTTCGCCCTGGGACTGCTGGCCCCCTTCGTGGTCTATCCGGTGTTCATGATGAAGCTGCTGTGCTTCGCCCTGTTCGCCCTGGCCTTCAATTTGCTGCTCGGCTACACGGGTCTGCTGTCATTCGGACATGCGGCCTTTTTCGGAGGGGCAGCCTACATCACGGGCCATTTGGTCAAGAACCTCGGGCTGACCCCTGAGTTGGCCGTCCTGGGGGGGACTCTTTTCGCCGCTCTGCTGGGCTATCTCGTGGGCAGCCTGGCCATCCGGCGCCAGGGGATCTACTTCGCCATGGTGACCCTGGCCCTGGCCCAGATTGTCTATTTCATTGCCCTCAAGGCACCCTTCACGGGCGGCGAAGACGGCCTGCAGGGCATTCCCCGGGGCTTTCTGTTCGGGTTGATCGACCTCAACCGCACCTACACCATCGGCGGCAATCCCGTGGGACTCAACCTCTACTACTTCATCTTCATCCTCTTCTGCGGCGGCTTCTGGATCATTTACCGGACCATTCATTCTCCCTTCGGCCAGGTGCTGAAGGCGATCCGGGAAAACGAGCCCCGGGCCATGTCCCTGGGCTACAAGGTGGAGCGCTTCAAGCTGATCGCCTTCGTCATCTCCTCGGCCCTGGCTGGTATGGCCGGCGCCATGAAGTCCCTGGTCTTCCAGTTGGCTTCCCTGACGGATGTGAACTGGCACACCTCCGGGGAGGTGGTGTTGATGACCCTCCTCGGCGGCGTGGGGACCGTCTTCGGCCCCCTGGCCGGGGCCTTCACCGTGGTGACGCTCCAATCGAAGCTGAACTCGGTGGGCCCCTGGATCACCGTGATCATCGGCGCCATCTTTGTTGTCTGCGTGCTGCTCTTCCGGCGCGGCTTCATCGGCGAGTTGGGGCGACTCCTCAAGCGCTCCCTGTAGAAACTCGCATTCCGCGCGCACCGCGCGCACCTAGGAGCAGGTTGTGCTGAAGGGGAAGACCGCACTGATCACCGGCTCCACCAGCGGCATCGGCCTGGGGCTGGCTCGGGCCCTGGCGGCGGAGGGCTGCGCGGTCCTGTTGAGTGGCTCCCGGCCTGCCGAGGCCGTGGAGTCTCTGCGGAGCCAGCTGGCCCAGGACACGGGCGTTCCCGTGTCCTACCATCGGGCTGACCTGTCCCGCCCCGCCGAGATTAAGGCCCTCATGGCTGCGGCGGCCTTGGAGTTAGGTGGCATCGATATCCTGGTGAACAACGCCGGCATCCAGCACACGGACGCTGTGGAAGACTTCCCGCCAGACAAGTGGGACATGGTCCTCGCGGTGAACCTCTCGGCGGCCTTTCACACCATCCACGAGGCTTTGCCCCACATGCAAGCGGCCGGGTGGGGCAGGATCATCAATGTCTCTTCGGTGCACGGCCTGGTGGCCTCGGTGCGGAAGGCGGCCTACGTCACCGCCAAGCACGGGCTGGTCGGCCTGACCAAGGTGGTGGCCCTGGAAACGGCCGGTCTGGGCATCACCTGCAACGCCATCTGCCCCGGTTGGACGCGCACCGCGCTCATCGAGCCCCAGATCATCGCCCTGGCCGAAACCCTTGGCGTCGAACTCGAGGAGGGGGGACGGGCCCTGTTGGCCCAGAAACAGCCCTCCCAGCAGTTCGTCAGCGTCGAGCAACTGGGCCAGCTGGTGGTGTTTCTCTGCTCAGACGCTGCCAACCAGATCACGGGCGCAGCGCTCCCGGTGGATGGCGGCTGGACGGCTCAGTAGATCGGAGCAGGGTGAGAAGGGTCAGCCCGGGCTCACGCTGGGGGGAGGTGCTTTGGGGGCGGCCTTGCGCTTGGTCGGGCCCGGAATTTTGGCCTGGCCCACCAGCCGATAGAGGCGGGGCAGGGTGTTCAGTGTTCGGGATTCCCGGGGCAGCCCCCGCCAGGGCGTGGCCTTGACGTCCCGGGCGCAGACGATGGCGATGGTCTTCTTGACCTCGACCACGAGGACCTGGTGGTGGTCGAAGCGGGGATCCTTCAATACCCAAACCTGGCCCGGTTGAACTCGGCGCGCTTCCGCCGGCAGTCCCTTCCAGGTGAGCAGGTCCTTGACCTCCTGCTGCTGGGCCAGTTCTGCACTGTGGGCTTTCTGGGCAGCCCGCTTGGTCCTTTGCGACTCGAGGGCCTGCTGGGCTTCATCGCGAAGCTTTTGCTGGGCTAGTCGGTGCTTTTCGCGAAAGGGTTCTTCGGCCCACTTCTGCGCGGCGGTGGGTGTGCGGAAGGGGCCCTTGATCCCCTCGAAACCCTTTCGAGAGGCCCACCAGCCCTTCTTGCCCTTCCAGTAGGCGGCCTTGCTCCCCCACTGGAAGATGCCCACGCCAGCCTGGAGCCACTCTGCGCTGAAGGGAGTTTGCGTCATGGGCTTTCCTCCGTGGATGCTTGGAGCAAACGGTGGCAAGAGGATCAGGGTTGGGCGGGAACGAAGGGTTTGGGTCTGCGGCCGCCACCCTGCCGCTCGAACATCCACTGCGGGTATTCAGAAGGCAGGGCACTGACCCCGTCGAGTCGAGCGAGGTCCTCTGCGGTCAGGGTCAGATCAGCCGCTGCCAGGTTGTCCTCGAGCTGAGCCAGCGACTTGGCCCCGATGATCACGGTCATCACGTGGGGCTTGGCCAGCAGCCAGGCCAAGGCCACCTGGGCCACAGAGACCCCGCGGGGTTCCGCAATGGCGCGCATGGCCGCCACACAGGCCCAGGCCCGCTCCGTGTTCACAGGCGGGAAGTCGAAGCTGGTGCGGCGGGCCCCTTCAGGGATGGGGGCGCCCGGGCCGAATTTCCCCGATAGCAGCCCCCCGGCCAGGGGCGACCAGACCATGAGGCCGAGCTTTTCCTCCATCAGCATGGGCACGAGCTCCCGCTCGATATCGCGTCCGGCGATGGAATAGTAAGCCTGCAGGGTCTCGAAGCGGGCTAGGCCCTTCGCCTCGCTCAGGCCCAGGGCCCTGGCGATCTTCCAGGCCGCCCAGTTGGAGACCCCCACATAGCGCACCAGGCCCTGGCGCACCAGGTCATCCAGGGCCCGGAGGGTCTCCTCGATGGGCGTCACAGAATCGTTGCCGTGGATCTGGTAGAGATCGATGTGATCGGTCTGTAGCCGCTCCAGGCTGGCCTGGACCGAGTCCAGGATGTGCCCCCGGGAGGCG
>SESH01108536.1_pt1 | contig 15619 bp, 13 predicted proteins | sample 3171561 | NCBI WGS metagenome assembly SESH01 (sample SAMN10866947, study PRJNA518727) | freshwater metagenome | biome: subpolar coniferous forest; feature: holomictic lake; material: water; isolation source: holomictic Lake 442 2011 16.5 m and 2014 13 m | place: Canada: near Kenora, Ontario
TTCAGAGTTGAATCCGCCAAAGCCAAAAGGCCTCGGATCTTGATATATTCATAAAAGCATCGACAAGCTCAGGGCAGAACCAGTCGCCGCGTTTATCCAGAATCTTCTTTCGAATACTCTCCCTGCCAAGTAGTAAATTGGACTGATCCACCAAAAACGCCAACGCTAATACATCAACGCGATCTACCATGTAAATGCAGTTCGCGCTGAGCTTAACCTCCATAGGCAGATCCATCTCCTTCAGTTCAGACCAATGCGTATGATGGTGGCGGACGACAGGCGCAAGATTTGCCATTAACGGGCAGGCAGATAGCAGGGCCGCACCTATCATGCAATGATCGTTTTCTTTTTCCCATTCGAATTGTGCAAGTCTGCTATGTACCGTTGTCTTTGAAACGCCGCAATCGTGCAACATCGCTGCTTGAAACAACTTTTTCATCCGTTGCCCCGTCCAGCCCATTCCTCTCCCGCATTCAGCAGCCATATAGGCCACATGCTTACCATGATGAATGTGTGTCACACCAACAAGGTCGAGCGCATCAGACAGTGAATAAATGGCTTCATGTAAATTGATATTAAACTTCGACAATTCTCATACCTTTCGATTGAATACATTCACGACAAATTTTGCTCATATATACAGGGTGGCGCAGTCCATCTTAGTCCGCAAAACCCGACTGGATTTTCAGTATCTCGTTTTAACAGATTAATATTGCTGCAACACAATCCGAGTCGCGATTATGGATAAACGGAGCGGCGGTTTTAATGGCTCCACAATGGGTGATAAATTGGCTAAATCCCCTAGCCAACAAGGCCGTCAAAAAATAGGCGATCATATCCAGATAAGTCAGGTTAGATTTATCAAACGCATCGCGCTTCTCGGAATTAAAAAACATGCCAATGAATTGACCATCGTTAAACAACGGAATGGTACAACTTGAACAGAGAAGGAACTTCGCTTAGTTTTTCCGCGTAAAGGGTAAGAGGGTTATTAACCTTCCTGCTCCCAACATAAGTGCGCAGCATGCTGGTCATATTGAGCAATGGCGAGGCGATCAATGTGAGCGTGATACTGGCTAATAACATCATGAATATACGATATTTTTTGAAAGAGTATGCTGACTATCTAAATCACTAAATTGTAATCGATGTTCAAACGCTTGCATTTTTATGCTCTTTGACGTGTCGTTAAGCGCACATCGAAGTTATTACATGTAGCAATATCAAGGGAAGGACAGGCTAAACAAGTGTCCGACACTTGCTATCTCTCTTCATTGTTTAACTTTAGAGGCAACGACCACATTCGTCATCACCCCATGGGGTGATACATGCAAAAAACTCGACCTATAATGCAATGAGTTAGCAAAAACTATCCTCTCTGAATAAGATGACAATCAATTTCACCGGTCACGCCGAAATAGATCAACAGCATGACACTCTGGATGCTCCGGCACTTCACCTAGACTGATGAGGCTGAGGGACTACGCGTTAAGTATGAAGCCGAGAAGCCGAAAGCGGGCAACGTCTGCTTCTTTTGATAGCGGACGCACAACATGGAAGACATCGACAGACTGGCACATGAGAAAGCAGTCGCTCAGACATTCCACTTTGACGATCTGGTTAGTCGCGGGTTATCCAGCACAGGCGGGAAGTCATTTTAAATCAGTGAATTAAACTGCCATGTATTGCTCGTAATGACCATTACGATGGGGAAATCAGCCGCGCAGTTGTTCCCGGTGGTGCGGCGCGTAGATACTGCACCGGCCAACTGGTCGACTGTCCCAGCGCAGCTGCAGCAATCATCGGCCACTGATGATTACGTAACATTTCACGGCCGAGCAGCACCAGATCGGCTTGTCCTGTGCGGATAATCTGATCGGCCTGCTCAGGTGAGGTGATCAGGCCGACGGCGGCGCTCTGAATGAATGCCTCGTTGCGTACGCGGGCTGCGAATTCGACCTGAAAACCCGGCGCTGCCGGAACGATGGCCGCAGGTATCAGTCCTGCGGTTGAGACATCGATCAGATCAACGCCGAGTGTCTTGAGTTGCCGGCATAGGGCAACGGTCTCATCCGCATTCCAGCCGCCCGCCATCCAGTCTGTCGCCGACAGGCGAACCAGCAGCGGAAGATGAACCGGCCAAACACGGCGAACGGCGCTGACAACCTCGCGCACCAGACGGGTGCGATTTTCGAAGCTGCCGCCGTAACCGTCCGTGCGCAGGTTGGAGAGCGGCGAGAGGAACTGATGCAGCAGATAGCCGTGCGCGGCGTGGATTTCCACCGCTGCAAATCCTGCGGTCAGCGCACGCTTTGCTGCGGCGATAAATTGTTCGATTACCTCGTTGATGCCGGTCTCGTCAAGTTCGCAGGGAATGGCATAGCCGTCGTCAAAGCTCACCGGAGAAGGTGCGATGACAGGCCAGCCGCCTTCAGCTGCCGTCAACGTATGCTGCGCCTGCCAGCCGAGCCCGACGCTGGCTTTACGGCCGGCATGCGCCAGTTGGAGGGCGGGGACGCAGCCTTGCGTCTTTGAAAATTGTGCGATGCGCGCTAAAGGCGCGATCTGTTCGTCATTCCATAATCCAAGATCGCCCGGGCTGATGCGCCCCTCGGGGGAAACGGCGGTGGCCTCAACGATCATCAGCGCCGCGCCGCCCGCTGCCAGACTGCCGTAATGGACGAAATGCCAGTCAGCCGCGATGCCGTCCTGTGCGGAATACTGGCACATGGGTGGAATTCCGATGCGGTTTTTCAGGGTGATGTCGCGCAGTGTGAGGGGTTCGAACAGATGATTCATGGCTAACTTTCCGGAACAATGAGTGCAAGCTGTGGCCTTCGGTGGGCGAATCCCCTGATTTTCAGAGATATTGTCGACATAATTAAAATATATTACCTATATAGCAATTATTGGTGCTAATATTTCGAACAATTGTCGACAATCGGAGTCATTTGATGTTGCCCAACACCCCGCAGCAAGGCACGCTCGCAGATATTGCCTCGCATCGTCTCGCACACAGTATCGTGACAGGTGAATTTGCACAAGGCCAGAAGCTCAACGAAGCTGAGCTTGCCGAGCGTTTTGGCATGGGGCGCGGTCCGTTGCGCGAAGCGCTGCGTCACCTCGAAGGCATGAGGCTGGTCAAGCGCATCCCGAATGCCGGTGCGCGCGTGGTGGTGCTCGATTATAAGACCATGTCCGATCTGTATGCGGTGCGCGAAGCGCTCGAAGGGATGGCCTGCCGCCTTGCCGCAACCAAAATGACCACGCAGGAAATCGACCAGTTAAGCCGTCTGCTCGATGCACACGAGATTCAGATTAAAGAAGAAGGCGGCGGCGTTTATGCGCAGAGCGAAGGCGATCTCGATTTTCATTATCAGATCGTGCGCGGCAGTCGCAACGAGATGCTGATGGACATGCTGGGCAGCGAACAATACCAGTTACAGCGCATGTGCCGTTTTCGTACCAGCCGTAACGCGCAGCGCACCTATCCCGCACTGCAACAACACCGTCAGATCGTCGACGCGCTGGCTCAGCGCGACCCGGAGCTGGCCGAGATGCTGATGCGTCGCCACATTCAGGGCGCATGGCGCAGTATCAGTGAAACTATCGCTAAGGAGGAGTAAACATGACACACCCAACACCCGGACAGAAATTTCGCCTCGCAGTTGAACAGAACCCGCCGTTGCAGGTGGTGGGGGCGGTCACCGCCTATTGCGCCATTCTGGCGGAGAAAACAGGCCACAAGGCGCTGTATTTATCCGGCGGCGGTGTGGCGGCCTCCTCGCTCGGCATTCCGGATCTGGGGATTACGACGCTGCACGATGTTTGCGAAGACGCGCGCCGCATCACGGCGGTGAGTTCGTTGCCGCTGCTGGTGGACATCGACACAGGCTGGGGCGGCTCCTTCAATATCGCCCGTGCCACGCGTGAAATCGCGCAATCCGGTGCGGCAGGTTTTCATATCGAAGATCAGGTGATGCAAAAACGCTGCGGTCATCGCCCGAACAAGGCGATCGTCTCTCAGGCCGAAATGGTTGATCGCATCAAGGCGGCGGTGGATGCGCGGGTTGATCCGAGCTTCGTGATCATGGCGCGTACCGATGCGCTGGCCGTCGAAGGCATGTCCTCCGCGATCGAGCGCGCGCAGGCCTGTGTGGAAGCCGGCGCCGATATGATCTTTCCCGAGGCGATGATTACGCTGGAACAATATGCCGAGTTTACCCGTGTGGTGTCCGTGCCTGTGCTGGCCAACATCACCGAATTCGGCGCGACACCGCTCTATACGACAGAGCAACTGGCCAGTGTCGGCATCAAACTTGTGCTCTACCCGCTGTCGGCCTTCCGTGCGATGAGCCAGGCCGCGCTCAATGTCTATCAGCACATTCTGGCGGACGGCACGCAGGCGCAGGTAATCGACAAGATGCAGCCTCGGATGGAACTCTACGACTATCTGGGCTATCACGCGTATGAGCAGAAACTGGACCGTCTGTTTGCCGAGCAAGGCGCCGAGTAATTTATTTCAGGGAGATCAACATGGCAGAAGAATATGTAGCACCTAAACCTAAAAAATCCGTTGCGCTGTCAGGCACCGTCGCCGGCAACACCGCAATCTGTACGGTCGGTCGCACGGGCAACGATCTGCATTATCGCGGCTATGACATTCTGGACTTTGCGGAAAAAGCCGAATTCGAGGAAATCGCCCATTTGCTGATACACGGCACCCTGCCCGATGCCGCGCAACTGATGGCCTACAAGGCGAAGCTCAAATCAATGCGTGGTTTGCCCGATGCGGTTAAACAGGCGCTCGAAGCGATTCCGGCGAACGCCCACCCGATGGATGTGATGCGCACCGGTTGCTCGGTGCTGGGTACCTGTGAACAGGAACCGGAAGCGCACAGCGAGGCAGTCACTAAAGAACTGATCGACCGTCAGCTTGCCTGTTTCGGTTCGATGTTGCTGTACTGGCATCACTTCACGACCGGTGGAAAACGCATCGAGGTTGAAACCGACGATGACACGATAGGCGCACATATTTTGCATCTGCTGCACGGCAAACCTGCGAAAGCCTCCTGGGTGCGCGCGATGCATACCTCGCTGATCCTGTATGCAGAACACGAATTCAACGCCTCGACCTTCACCGCACGGGTGATTGCCGGCACCAATTCCGATTTGTATTCCTGCATCACAGGTGCGATCGGCGCGTTGCGCGGCCCCAAACACGGCGGCGCGAACGAAGAAGCGTTCCGCATCCAGAGTCGTTACAAAGATGCTGACGAAGCCGAAGCCGATATCCGTGAGCGCGTGGCAAGAAAAGAAATCGTTATCGGTTTCGGTCATCCGGTCTACACCATCGCCGATCCGCGCAACGAAGTCATCAAGCGCGTGGCAAAACAGCTGGCAGATGAAGCGGGTGACACCCGTCTGTACGACATCGCCGCGCGTCTGGAATCCGTGATGTGGGAAACCAAGAAGATGTTCCCGAATCTCGACTGGTTCTCTGCCGTGTCCTATCACCTGATGGGTGTGCCGACCATGATGTTCACGCCGCTGTTCGTGATTTCGCGTGTCACAGGCTGGGGCGCACATGTCATGGAGCAGCGCGCCGATGGCAAGATTATCCGCCCGAGCGCCAATTACATCGGGCCTGAGAATCTGGCCTGGACGCCGATTGAAAAGCGTTAACACCTAAAATCAATCAGTCCACGAAAGGCACGAAATTAAAACCAGCTGTCAAATTCCAACCTGTTTTTTGACTTTTGTTCGTGCATTTCGTGTTTTTTGTGGACAAGGTTTTTGACTTTGACAGCTCACAGAAGGACATTATGAATACCCAATACCGTAAGCCTTTGGCCGGGACCCGACTGGACTACTTCGACACCCGGGAGGCCGTCAACGCCATCGCGTCCGGTGCGTATGCCAAACTGCCCTACACCTCCAAAATCCTAGCAGAACAACTGGTGCGCCGCTGCGAACGGGAAGCCCTGACCGATGCGTTGAAACAATTGATCGAACGCAAGCGCGATCTGGATTTTCCCTGGTATCCCGCCCGCGTCGTTTGCCACGACATCCTGGGTCAGACTGCCTTGGTGGACTTGGCCGGTCTGCGTGACGCGATTGCCGATCAGGGCGGCGACCCCTCCTTAGTCAACCCTGTTGTACCGACTCAGCTGATCGTGGATCACTCTTTGTCTGTGGAAGCGGCGGGTTTCGACCCGGATGCCTTTCGCAAGAACCGTGAGATCGAAGACCGTCGTAACGAAGACCGCTTCCACTTCATCGAGTGGACCAAGACCGCGTTCAAGAACGTAGACGTGATCCCCGCCGGTAACGGCATCATGCACCAGATCAATCTGGAAAAGATGTCACCGGTGATTCAGGCGCGTGATGGCATCGCCTTCCCGGATACCTGCGTCGGCACAGATTCCCACACCCCGCACGTCGACTCGCTGGGCGTGCTGGCGATTGGTGTCGGCGGTCTGGAAGCCGAAACCGTCATGCTGGGTCTGCCTTCTATGATGCGTCTGCCGGATATCGCGGGCGTCAAATTGACAGGCCAGCGTCAGCCGGGCATCACCGCCACCGACATCGTGCTGGCTCTGACCGAATTCCTGCGTAAAGAGCGTGTGGTGGGTGCCTATGTGGAATTCTTTGGCGCAGGCGCGGATAGCCTCACCATCGGCGATCGCGCGACCATCTCCAATATGTGTCCCGAATTCGGTGCGACGGCGGCGATGTTTTATATCGATGCCCAGACCATCACCTATTTAAAACTGACAGGCCGTGAACCTGAACAGGTAGCGCTGGTGGAAAACTACGCCAGAACCACCGGTCTGTGGGCGGATCAGATGGTTGCCGCCGAATACGAGCGCGTACTGGAATTCGATTTATCTACCGTGGTGCGCAACATGGCGGGACCGTCCAATCCGCACCGCCGTCTGCCTACCTCCGCACTGCATGAGCGCGGCATTTCTGACGAAGCAAAGCTGGAAGCTGGTCGTGTCAGCGAAGCAGAAGGCCTGATGCCCGATGGCGCCGTTATCATCGCGGCCATCACGTCCTGCACTAATACCTCCAACCCGCGCAACGTGGTTGCCGCTGCCTTGCTTGCCAAGAAAGCCAATGAACTGGGACTGCTGCGCAAGCCTTGGGTCAAGACTTCCTTTGCGCCCGGCTCTAAAGTTGCCGAGCTGTACCTGAAAGAAGCGGGTCTGCTCTCTGAACTGGAGAAACTGGGCTTCGGTATCGTTGGATTTGCCTGCACCACCTGTAACGGCATGTCCGGCGCACTCGACCCTAAGATTCAGCAGGAGATTATCGACCGCGACTTGTACGCCACCGCCGTGCTGTCCGGCAACCGTAACTTCGACGGTCGTATTCACCCCTATGCGAAGCAGGCCTTTTTGGCGTCCCCGCCGCTGGTCGTGGCGTACGCGATTGCGGGTACGATCCGCCTCGACATCGAGCAGGATGCACTGGGCACGGACAAGTCGGGCAAGCCTGTCATGTTGAAAGACATCTGGCCCTCTGACGAAGAGATCGACGCGATTGTGGCCTCCTGCGTCAAGCCTGAACAGTTCCGGCAGATCTACATTCCGATGTTCGATCTGGGCAAAATTGAAGTGGCGAAAAGCCCGTTGTACGACTGGCGTCCGATGTCCACCTATATCCGTCGTCCGCCCTATTGGGAGGGCGCACTGGCGGGCGTTCGTACCCTGAAAGGGATGCATCCGCTGGCCGTACTGCCGGACAACATCACCACCGATCATTTGTCGCCATCGAACGCGATCATGGCCAACTCGGCTTCCGGTGAATATCTGGCGAAAATGGGCCTGCCGGAAGAGGATTTTAACTCCTATGCAACGCACCGCGGGGATCACCTGACTGCGCAACGCGCCACCTTCGCCAATCCTCAACTGGTCAACGAAATGGCCGTGGTTGATGGTGTTGTGAAAAAAGGTTCACTCACCCGCGTCGAGCCGGACGGGAAGGTGATGCGTATGTGGGAAGCGATTGAGACCTATATGGCGCGTCGGCAGAACCTGATCATCGTGGCCGGCGCCGACTACGGCCAGGGCTCATCGCGTGACTGGGCGGCCAAAGGCGTGCGTCTGGCCGGCGTGGAAGCTATCGTTGCAGAAGGTTTCGAGCGCATCCACCGCACCAATCTGGTCGGCATGGGCGTGCTGCCGCTGGAGTTCAAGGCGGGCGACACACGCAAGACCTACGCCATCGACGGGACTGAAACCTATGATGTGGAAGGCGAGATTTCCCCGCGCGCCGACCTGGTCGTCGTGATGACCCGCGCCAATGGAGAAAAGGTGCGCATTCCTGTCACCTGTCGTCTGGATACCGCCGCTGAAGTACGTGTGTACAACGCAGGCGGCGTACTGCAATGCTTTGCGCAGGACTTCCTCAAAGGAGCCGCATAATGTCACGAGTAGCGCAAATCAAAATCCCCGCCACCTATCTGCGCGGGGGCACCTCCAAGGGCGTGTTCTTCCGGCTGGAAGACCTGCCTAAATCAGCGCAGGTGCCGGGTGCGGCGCGTGACCGTCTGTTCCAGCGCGTGATTGGCAGCCCCGACCCTTACGCCGCGCAGATCGACGGCATGGGCGGCGCGACCTCCAGTACCAGCAAGTGCGTGATCCTGTCGAAAAGCACTCGCCCCGGTCACGACGTGGATTACCTCTACGGCCAGATCTCCATCGACAAGGACTTCGTCGACTGGAGCGGCAACTGCGGCAACCTGTCCACTGGTGCGGGCGCTTTTGCGATTCATGCCGGATATATCGATCCTGCACGTCTGGCGCAAGATGGCACTTGCACCGTACGCATCTGGCAGGCCAACATCAGCAAGACCATCATTGCCCATGTGCCGATCGCTAATGGTCAGGTACAGGAAACCGGCGATTTCGAGCTGGATGGCGTGACCTTCCCTGCAGCAGAAATCGTGCTGGAGTTCATGGATCCGTCCGATGACAGCGAAGGCGGCAGCCTGTTCCCGACCGGCAATCTGGTTGACCTGCTCGATGTCCCCGGTGTTGGCAGTTTTCCCGCCACCATGATTACGGCCGGCATTCCGACCGTGTTTGTGAATGCAGCTGATATTGGTTACACCGGCACCGAATTGCGCGAAGCGATCAATACCGATCCTGCAGCGCTGGCGCGTTTTGAGAAGATTCGCGTGGCGGGCGCATTGCGTATGGGGCTGATCAAGACCCCTGAAGAAGCCGCAACACGCCAGCATACCCCGAAGATTGCTTTTGTCGCACCTCCGCTCGACTATGTGGCATCAAGCGGCAAGACGATAGGTGCTTCTGAAGTCGATCTGCTGGTACGCGCCCTGTCGATGGGCAAGCTGCACCACGCCATGATGGGTACGGCAGCGGTTGCGATCGGTACGGCCGCGGCCATCCCCGGTACGCTGGTAAATCTGGCGGCGGGTGGCGGGGATAGCCGCTCGGTGACCTTCGGGCATCCTTCCGGCACCTTGAAAGTCGGTGCGGCCGCAAGCCAAAACGGTGGCGACTGGAAAGTTGAAAAAGTCACTATGAGCCGCAGCGCGCGCGTGCTGATGGAAGGCTGGGTACGCATCCCCGGCGATAGTTTTTGACCGTCGCCTAGGCGCGCAGGTCAAGGGAATCGGTCCGGATTACCTTCGCCGACTCGGGTCGGGGATGGGTTACATCATAATAAGAGGAGTCAAACATGAGTTACGCAGACGAATACCAACGTTCGATGAATGATCCGGAAGGTTTCTGGCGCAAGCAGGCCGAGGCGCTGGAATGGTTTAAATTCCCCGAACAGATCCTCAAGACGGAGGCCGACGGTCAGGGCTACTGGTTCGCTGATGGCGAGATGAACACGGCCTATATGGCGCTGGATCATCACGTCAACACCGGACGCGGCGATCAGCTCGCGCTCATTTTTGACTCCCCTGTCACCAATATCAAGGCGACTTACACCTATTCACAGCTCACCGATGCGGTGGCTTTGACCGCCGGTATGCTGGCAGGTCTGGGCGTTGTCAAAGGCGATCGCGTCATTATCTATATGCCGATGATACCGGAGGCGGTCATTGCGATGCTGGCGGTTGCGCGACTGGGTGCGATCCATTCGGTGGTGTTCGGCGGTTTTGCGCCGCCCGAACTGGCAGTGCGTATCGATGATGCGACGCCAAAAGTGATTATGTCGGCTTCTTGCGGTATCGAAATCAAGCGGACGGTCGAATATAAACCGCTGCTCGATCGCGCGATCAGTCTGGCGGTTCATAAGCCTGAGAGTTGCGTGATCTATCAGCGTCCGCAATGCGTCGCCGCCATGACAGAGGGCCGCGATTATGACTGGAGCACGTTGCTGGCCGGTGCAACGCCTGCAGGCTGCACACCTGTTCTGGGTTCGGACCCTTTGTACATCCTCTACACCTCCGGCACAACAGGTAGACCCAAAGGCGTGGTGCGGGAAAACGGCGGCCATGCGGTAGCGCTCAAATACAGCATGAGTGCGATCTATAACGTCAATCCGGGCGACGTGTTCTGGGCCTCATCTGACGTCGGCTGGGTGGTGGGTCATTCCTACATCGTCTATGCGCCGCTGCTGCAAGGCTGCACGACGATCGTCTATGAAGGCAAACCGATCATGACGCCGGACGCCGGTGCGTTGTGGCGCGTCTGTGCCGAATATGGCGTCAAAGCCTTGTTCACGGCACCGACTGCGTTCCGTGCGGTAAAAAAGGAAGATCCAGACGCGCTGTTCATGAAAAACTATGATCTGAGTCAGCTGCAGACCATCTTCTCCGCAGGGGAGCGTCTGGATGCACCAACCGAAATGTGGCTCGGTGAGCACAGCGGCAAACCCGTCATCGATCACTGGTGGCAGACGGAAACGGGCTGGGCGATTACCGCCAACCTGCAAGGCGTCGAGCCGATGCCGGTAAAGCTGGGTTCGTCGACCAAGCCTGTGCCCGGTTTCAACGTGCAGATTCTGGATGAGCACGGCGAGGTCCAGCCGGCCGGCACGCAAGGGTATATCGCGCTCAAATTGCCGCTGCCGCCTTCATGCCTTAACCGCGTGTGGGGCGATGACAAAAAATTCCGCGACAGTTATCTCACCTTCCTGCCGGGCTACTACACCAGCGGCGATGGCGGTTATGTCGATGAGGAGGGGTATGTGTTCGTGATGGGGCGCGTCGATGACGTGATCAACGTCGCAGGACACAGGCTCTCGACCGGCGAGATCGAAGAAGTGATCGCGAGCCATCCCGATGTGGCAGAATGCGCGGTCATCGCGCGTGACGACGATATCAAGGGTCAGACACCGATGGGTCTGGTCGTGCTCAAAACGGGCGCGACCATCAGCGAGGCCGAATTGCATAAGCAGTTGGTCGCCCGCATCCGTGAAACGATCGGTGCGATTACCTGTTACAAGGATACGGTGGTGTTAGCGCGCCTCCCCAAGACGCGTTCGGGCAAGACGCTGCGCAAGACGCTGTGCAATATCGTCAACGGACGCGAATACAACGTGCCTTCTACCATCGACGACACGGCCGTGATACCGGAGATCATTGAGGTATTGCACAAAAAGCAGATCGTGGCGTAAATATTACCCGGCAGGATAGAGAAAATGAGCATTAAAAAAGTGGATGTTTTGCTGGTGGGTGCCGGCGTGATGAGCGCGACGCTGGGCAAGTTGCTGGCGTTGCTGGACCCGTCATTGAAAATCACCATGGTCGAACGCTTGAGTCGCGTGGCGAGCGAGAGCTCGCACGGACTGAATAATGCGGGAACCGGGCACGCAGGGTATTGCGAACTCAATTACACGCCGCAGCAACCCGATGGCAGTGTGGAAATCAACCGTGCGCTGGCGATCAACGCAGCCTATGAAGTTTCGCTGCAATTCTGGTCTTATCTGGTCGAACAAGGTTCGCTGCCGTCCCCTGAAAAATTTATCAATCCGATTTTTCACCAGAGTTTTGTCTGGGGCGAAGAAAACGTCGCGTTTTTGCGCAAGCGTTTTCAGGCGCTGCACCCGCATCATCTGTTTGAAGAAATGGAATACAGCGAAGATCACGCGGTGTTGCGCGAGTGGATGCCGCTGGTGATGGAACATCGCGATCCGAAACAGCCGGTGGCCGCGACTCAGGTCAAGCACGGCACGGACGTTGATTTTGGCATGCTGACGCGCAAGCTGGTCAAAGCGATGACTAAACACTCCACCTTCGATCTGAAACTGGGCCATACCATTACCGGCATGAAACAGTTTCCGGACGGACGCTGGCATGTGCGGATCAAGGACAACCACAGCGAGCACAGCAAGACGATCGATGCGGGTTTCGTGTTTTTAGGGGCGGGCGGCGGCGCATTGCCGCTGTTGCAAAAGTCCGGTATTCCGGAGAGCTTAGGTTACGGTGGATTTCCGGTCAGCGGCCAATGGCTGATCTGCAAGAATCCCGAAGTGGTCAGGCGCCATACCAGCAAGGTTTACGGCAAAGCGCCGACGGGTGCGCCACCTATGTCGGTGCCGCATCTCGATACGCGGATTATCGACGGCGAGCCTGCCTTGCTGTTCGGGCCGTTTGCCAGCATCACGACTAAATTTTTGAAAGAAGGCTCGGTGCTGGATTTGTTTTCGTCGCTCAAGTCGAACAATCTCAAACCAATGCTCGCCGTTGCACGGGACAATCTGGATTTGACCCGTTACCTGATCACCGAGGCATTCAAATCTCACAGCGAGCGCGTCGCCAGTTTGCAGGAGTTTTACGCCGATGCCAAAGAGGAAGACTGGGAGTTAGCATCCGCCGGACAGCGTGTGCAGATCATCAAGGGTTGCGACACCAAGGGCGGCCGCCTGGAGTTCGGTACCGAGATCGTGACCAGTCAGGACGGCACGCTGGCCTCCTTACTGGGTGCCTCGCCCGGCGCATCGACTTCGGTGCAGGCGATGATCGAGGTGATTGAGCGCTGCTTTAGTGAGCGGGTCACAACGGGTCACTGGCAGGAGAAATTAAAGAAATTTATTCCGTCCTATGGCGAATCGCTCGATGAAAACGAGGAACTGCTGCATCTGGTGAGGGAACGCACGTTAGCCACGTTAGGGCTTGAGCACAGAGCAGGGAAGCTTGGCAGCAAGCCGCGCTGAACGCGATTTCAGTAAGGCCTGCGGCCTACCCAGTTGCCGGCCGGCTGGTACTGGCACGCCCATACCTGCTCTTGTGTGTCCTCGCAGATCGCCATGGCGCAACCAACCACCGTCGTCGTGCGCCAGACCATTTGGGTATAGTGGCCGCACATCTTACCGCTTTGGCAGTTGTTGCCTGCATAATCGTAATCAGACCGCTCACTCCCCCAACTATCGACGACCTTTTTAGCCGATACCTTTTGCAGTTCCCGCCGCCCGTCCGACCAAGTCAGTGCGCTCGCCCAGTACAAATTTTCTCCGTATTGTCCGGCAGGTTGGCTGTGGCGCATCCGGCAGCGATTGCTTTGTTTGAGCGTGTTGACCCAAACTTGCGCTGAGGCAGCAAGCTCCGGTGAATAACGTAGTTTTTCATTGATGCCGACTTCTGCGCGCCATTTGTTATGAGCGTCGATCAGCGATGCGGTGTCAATCTCACCGGCACGGGCAGGAAAAACTGCCAGCGCGGTCAACAGGGGCAGCCATAGGCTAATCTTCATCAGTTTACTCAACACAAATAAGTTGCGTATGTTAACTTGTCTGTCAATTATCGGGTACTGACTATGAGCATCATTGCAGAACAGCTGCAGCACACAGGTTACATCGTGCTGGACAATGTATTGCCGGCTTCCTTAACCACAGTGCTTCGCGAGCGCTGTCAGGATGATGGTCATGCAAATTTTGAGCCAGCGCATATCGGCCGGGGTGTCGATAAAAAACAGATCAATTCAATACGCGGCGATGTCATTCGCTGGCTCGATGAGGACAACGACACCGATCAGGCCTACCTAACTTGGATGGATAACCTGCGCTCAAAACTCAATGAGGCGCTGTATCTGGGCTTATTCGACTACGAATGCCACTATGCCATTTATGGCGCCGGAACAGGGTATGCCAAACACTCCGATGTGCTGAACGGCAAGAAAAACCGAATACTGACTACCGTGTTGTATTTGAATGACGATTGGCAAGCCAGCGATGGCGGTGAGCTGGTGTTGTTCGAGCCGCAGGGAATCGACGTACTGGCCACAGTCGCCCCGAAATTTGGCACAATGATCATCTTTTTAAGCGAGTCATTTCCGCATGAAGTCCTCATCTCACACAGTACAAGGCGCAGCATTACCGGATGGTTCCGTGTCAGCGGCAGTTAGCGCAGCTAATGCGCTGCCCGAATATGCCATCGATCTGGCAGAAAAGAATGTCCGCGACATCCTGACGTTAGCCGTCGAACACACGCAGGCAGCCATCGTGGTGTGGGATGCGCAGTGCGCGCTCTCCATCGCGTTGGCCAGCGCTTACCGTCGCTGCTTGCCGGAGGCGATATTTATCAATTTCGACAGTATTGAGCCTGATGCTGTGCGCGCTGAATTCGAGCGTTTAAAGCCGGGGGATCTGGTCGTGCTGATTCAGTCCACCAGTTTTCGTCTCGATGCCTTCCGGATTCGCGTGGAACTGTTCAAGCTGCAACTCAAAGTCATTGAACACCCGCACCTGTCCCGTATGCCCGGCGATCAGGGGCTGCTGTATATCGAATCGCTCGCATATGACCCGGCCTACGTTCGCGGCACCGGCCTTGCGCTCAAAGCGCGCTTTGATAATGCGCGCGTCGGCGTGATCAACAGCTTCGGCGAACAGCTGGTTTTCTCGAGCGGATTTGAGCCTGCCAAACTGAACGTGGGTGACTACAGTCAGATGCACAACGTCGGTGGACAATTTCCGATCGGCGAAGTGTTCACCGAATCGAAGGATCTGGAAGGCTTAAATGGACGGGTGCGGCTGTCGATTTTCGGTGACACCAGTTTTACCGTCAACAAACCTGAGCGTCCGATTACCCTGATCGTCGATAAGGGCCGCGTGACCGGTACGGTTGATTCCACGCACGAATTCGACCTTGTGCTGGCCAAAATACGCGAAGACGAGGGCGAAATCTGGGTGCGTGAACTGGGGCTGGGGCTTAACCGGACCTTCACGCAGGACAGACTGGTCAGCGACATCGGCACCTATGAACGTATGTGCGGCGTGCATCTGTCGTTGGGCGCCAAGCACGGTAGTTACAACAAGCCGCAGATCAAAAAGTCGGCGGCCCGCTATCATGTGGACGTGTTTGCTTACACCGACACCATGACGCTGGATGGCGACGTGATCTACCGCGACGGGCTGTGGGTGGTTTAACCTAAAAACCATTTTTAATCCACGAAAATCACGAAAGTCACGAAATGGGTTAAGCAGGTATATTGCGCTATGCGCAATAACTCGCAAATAAATCAATAAGTTACATAAATTCAGCGAGTCACCTTTCAGGTAACATTATCAACAACGATATGTATTTGAATCTGTTCGTGTTTTTTGCGAGCTTTCGCCTTGCAGCGAAATACCTGCCAACCCCATTTGGTGTGGTTCGTGGACAACAGTTTTTTAGATTGGCTCTGTAGTAGTTAAGTGT
>SESH01054465.1_pt1 | contig 15618 bp, 16 predicted proteins | sample 3171561 | NCBI WGS metagenome assembly SESH01 (sample SAMN10866947, study PRJNA518727) | freshwater metagenome | biome: subpolar coniferous forest; feature: holomictic lake; material: water; isolation source: holomictic Lake 442 2011 16.5 m and 2014 13 m | place: Canada: near Kenora, Ontario
TTACCTGCGATAATGGATTATTTTGATCCATGAATTGTGACAATTGACTGGAACCAAAAAATTCTTTGATTGCTGCGGAAACAGGTTTCGCATTAATAATTTCTTGTGGCATTAAGCCTTCGGAATCTGCTAGCGTTAAACGCTCTTTAACGGTTCGTTCAACACGCACTAAGCCGACACGGAACTGGTTTTCAACCATTTCACCCACAGAACGCACGCGACGATTTCCCAAATGGTCAATATCATCAACGATACCGTTACCATTACGAATAGCAATTAACTCTTTCAATACATCGATGATGTCTTCTTTTGTTAAAGTTCCTGTACCGACAATCGCTTCCCGTCCTAATCGACGATTAAATTTCATTCGTCCGACGACAGATAAATCATATCGTTCGTCTGTGAAAAATAAATTCTGAAATAAATTTTCTGCTGACTCGCGGGTTGGCGGCTCACCAGGACGCATCATGCGATAAATTTCAACTAATGCTTCTAAATTATTGGTAGTAGTATCAGAACGCATAGCATTAGAAATGTATGCACCACGATCTAACTCATTGACATACAAAGTGTTTAATTCACTAACACCAGATTCTATACAGCGATCAATAATATTACCTGTTACTTCTTCATTAACAGATGCGATTAACTCACCAGTTTTTTTATCAACTACATTATGTCCTAGAATTTTACCAATCAAATACTCTCTAGGAACTTCAAACGCTGTTAAACCTACTTTATTGATGTCACGAATATGTTTTGCAGTAATTCGCCGCCCTTCCTCAACTAAAACTTGACCGTCATTTTTAATATCAAATGCAGCAATTTCGCCTCGTAAGCGTTCAGGAGCAATATGCAAAATACAAACATTTTGATCTATAACAAATTTATTAGTTTCAAAAAATATGCTGATTATTTTTTCATTATCAAATGTTTTATCCAAGGCTCGTAATAAAATAGTAGCGGGAATTTTTCGCCGACGATCAATACGTACATAAACGCAATCTTTATGATCAAATTCAAAGTCCAGCCACGATCCACGGTAAGGAATTACGCGGGCATTAAATAACAACTTCCCAGATGAATGGGTTTTGCCTTTATCATGATCAAAAAAGACACCAGGTGAACGATGTAATTGAGATACGATTACACGTTCAGTACCGTTAATTACAAAAGTTCCATTGTCTGTCATTAATGGCAGCTCACCCATATAGACTTCTTGTTCACGTACATCTTTAACTACTTTAGCTGAAGCCGATGCTTCTTTGTCATAAATCACTAAACGCACTAGGACACGTAAAGAAGCCGCATAAGTTGCGCCACGTTGTTGACATTCTCTAACATCAAAAACTGGATCACCTAAACGATAACGTACATATTCCAACACCGCGTATCCGTTATGACTTTCAATCGGGAAAACACTTGAAAATGCAGCGTGCAACCCAAGAGTTTCACGTTTATTTATATCAACACCAGACTGTAAAAAATGGGCGTAAGAATCAATTTGAGTGGCGAGAAGATAGGGAACATCAAGTACTTCGGTACTTTTCCCAAAGTTATTTCGAATACGCTTTTTTTCGGTAAAAGAGTAGGACATATCGCTTTAAAACCTTTTGTCGTAGAACGCTTTACTATGCAATAAGTGCAAGCAACAAAAGGCCGGTGACAAAAGCCACCAGCCCATTCATAAATCAGGCAAAACCTGAGCAGTGAATCAAAATTTATTTGATTTCGACTGTTGCGCCTGCTTCTATTAAGTCTTTTTTAAATGCTTCAGCTTCTGCTTTAGAAACACCTTCTTTCAACACAGTTGGCGCACCTTCAACTGCGTCTTTAGCTTCTTTCAAGCCAAGACCAGTGATTCCACGAACAACTTTAATTACTGCAACTTTATTTTCGCCAAAGCCAGTCATAATCACATCGAATTCAGTCTGCTCTTCAGCAGCAGCTGCTGCTGGAGCTGCTGCTGCTACAGCAACCGCTGCAGAAACACCAAATTTTTCTTCCATCGCTGTAATTAAATCAACGATTTCCATAACAGTCATGTTTGCAACTGCGTCTAAAATATCCGCTTGTGAAATTGCCATTGTGTATTCCTCTAAAATAATTGGTTTTAAACCAGTAAATAAAAATTAGGCGGCTTCTTGTTTTTGATCTCGAAGTGCAGCCAACGTCCGAACGAATTTTTCGGTTGGTGCTTTCATCACAGACATTAACATTGCAATACCTTGATTGCGCGTTGGCAAACGAGCCAAACGTGGCAACTCTGAACCGTCGAAAGCTTGCCCGTTAATGGCAACAATCTTTGCGATAAGTTTATCGTGCGTTTTCGAAAAATCACTGATTAAACGACCTGCCGAACCTGGATCTTCCATTGAAAATGCAATCAGTAACGGTCCAACAAGCGCGTTTTGCATACATTCAAATTCAGTTCCTGCTACAGCACGTTTTGCTAACGTGTTTTTAACAACTCGCAAATAAACGCCTGTTTCCCGTGCAGTTTTACGTAATTCAGTTAATTCGGTTACGGTCAATCCACGATACTCAGCGACAACTGCGGAATGCGCTTTCGCGGCATATGCAGCAACTTCTTCTACGACAACTTTTTTGCTGTCTAAATTTAGAGCCATAGCTTACTCCGATAATTCTGAAAATTTTCAGCTTGAAAATTCACACGCTGAAAGTGTGTTTACGGTACGAATCAATTAGATTACGTCCGCCTACGCAGGAAAATTAAGTGTAAACACACACCCCTGCGGTCTTTGACGGCTACAGAACTAAAGTTCTGCAACTCAAAGTCTTGTCAGATTGATTACAAACCACTCATATCCAACCATAAGCCTGGACCCATAGTTGACGAAAGCGTAATTTTTTTAATATACACACCTTTTGAAGTGGTAGGTTTCAATCTTCTTAAATCTGCCATCAATGCTTCTAAATTACCTTGGATTGAAGCTACATCAAATGCTACTTTACCCAATGTGCAATGAATAATACCGCCCTTATCTGTTCTGTATCGAACCTGACCTGACTTGGCATTTTTAACAGCTGTTGCGACATCGGTTGTAACTGTTCCAACTTTAGGATTAGGCATTAAACCACGAGGTCCTAAAATCTGCCCTAATTGACCAACAACTCGCATAGCATCTGGTGAAGCAATAACAACGTCAAAATCCATTTCACCTTTTTTGACTAACTCACCTAAATCATCCATACCAACAATGTCTGCACCAGCTTCTCTAGCAGCATCGGCATTTGCACCCTGTGTAAATACCGCAACACGAACAGTTTTTCCTGTTCCATTTGGCAATACAGTTGCCCCACGAACGTTTTGATCTGATTTACGTGGATCGACGCCCAAATTTACGCTGACATCAATTGATTCTGAAAATTTTGAAGTTGCTAATTCTTTTAATAGAGCGACAGCATCTGCAATAGAATATTGTTTTGCTATATCAATTTTTGTAGCAATTAGCTTTGCTTTTTTTGTTAATTTAGCCATTTTACAAACCCTCCACAATTAAGCCCATGCTTTTTGCACTACCAGCAATCGTCTTCACTGCGCCTTCTAGGTCTGCAGCATTTAAATCTTCCATTTTAACTTTCGCAATATCTTCCAACTGCTGACGAGTTACCGTGCCGATTTTTTTTGTATTTGGGTTACTGCTGCCACTTTTTAAACCTAATGCTTTTTTCAACAAAATAGATGCTGGTGGTGTTTTAGTAATAAATGTAAAACTACGATCACTATAAACAGTGATAACTACAGGCAAAGGCAAACCTTTTTCAACATCTTGAGTTTTTGCATTAAACGCTTTGCAAAATTCCATGATATTCACACCACGTTGTCCTAAAGCTGGACCAACAGGTGGACTTGGATTTGCTTCACCTGCTTTAACTTGCAATTTAATGTAGGCGGTAATTTTTTTAGCCATAACTTACTCCAAAAATGGGTTAAACGCTTTTCAGCTCCCCTTAAGACAAAAAATCCCCAACTTTTTAAAAGCCAGAGATAATTAAAAACTTATTAAGTTTTTTCAACCTGATCAAAATTTAATTCAACAGGTGTTGCACGACCAAAAATCAACACGGCAACTTTCAGTTTACTTTTCTCGTAAAGAACCTCTTCGACCTCTCCATTGAAATCTTTAAAAGGTCCATCAATAATCCGAATAACCTCACCTGTTTCAAATAACACTTTATGGCGTGGTTTATTTACACTATCTTCAATGCGACTCAAAATGGCATTAGCTTCCTTTTCAGAAATCGGAGCAGGACGATCTGATGTACCACCAATAAAACCAAGAACTTTTGGTGTATCCCTTACTAAATGCCACGTTTCATTGGTTAATTCCATTTGTACCAAAACGTACCCTGGAAAAAACTTACGATCACTTTTTCGTTGCAGACCCATTTTCATTTCAACAACTTCTTCAGTTGGAATGAGAATTTCACCAAACAAGTCGTTTAATCCTTCGCGTGTAACGCGCTCCTGTAATGCAAGCTTAACTTTATTTTCGAAATTAGATTGCGATTGAACTACATACCAGCGTTGTGACATATTAAACTTGCCCTGTAAGTAGGTGCACACCCCAAAAAAGGAATGTATCCAGCAACCAAAGTACTAAACTAACAACAGAAACCATCGCAAATACCAACAATGTAGTGCGTGTAGTTTCGTCACGAGTTGGCCAAACAATTTTCCTGACTTCGACTTTTGAGTCGGAAATAAATCCACTAACGACAACACCCCAAGCAGTCGTTGCCAACATTGCGATGACACCACCCGAAATAGCTAATAAACCTAAAACACGATAAATTAATTTAATATCGGAAAAATAATAAAATGCCGCTATTCCAGCAATAACAAAGACGACGGAAAAAACTTGTTTGACAACATCAAAGATATTTACTGATGCCTCGGCTTGCGTATTCATAAGTGCGGACTTTTAAGGTGATCTATAAAAATTAGATATTTTGTGCTGGCAGGCCAGGAGGGGATCGAACCCCCAACCAACGGTTTTGGAGACCGCCATTCTACCAATTGAACTACTGACCTATTCAGACAAACTTTTGATACTACTAAAACACCATACGGTTTAATGTACGGTAAAAAATTTTATTCAATAATCGATGCAACAACACCAGCACCTACTGTGCGTCCGCCTTCCCGAATTGCAAAACGCAAGCCCTCCTCCATAGCGATAGGTGAAATCAATTTCACTTTTACCGAAATATTATCACCAGGCATTACCATCTCAACACCTTCTGGCAATTCTACAGCACCAGTTACGTCTGTTGTTCTAAAGTAAAACTGCGGACGATAACCGTTGAAGAATGGTGTGTGACGACCACCTTCATCTTTAGACAAAATATATATCTCAGAATTGAAGTAAGCGTGAGGTTTGATCGTACCCTTGTGCGCCAAAACCTGACCCCTTTCAACGTCATCACGTTTTGTGCCACGCAACAATAAGCCTACGTTATCGCCTGCTTCACCTTGATCCAGCAATTTACGGAACATTTCAACGCCTGTACAAGTTGTAACAACAGTTGGACGAATACCTACGATTTCAACTTCTTGACCAACTTTAATCACACCACGTTCGATACGACCAGTAACAACAGTACCACGACCTGAAATTGAGAATACATCTTCGATTGGCATTAAAAATGCACCATCAACAGCACGCTCGGGCAATGGAATGTATACATCTAAGGCTTCAACCAATTTAATAACCGAAGGCGCACCAATTGGACTTTCATCACCTTGTAAAGCTAACAATGCGGAACCTCGAATAATTGGTGTATCGTCGCCTGGAAACTCATACATATCTAATAATTCACGAATCTCCATTTCAACCAATTCAATCAGCTCTTCATCATCAACCATATCCGCTTTATTTAAGAAAACAACGATGTATGGAACACCAACTTGGCGTGACAACAAAATATGTTCGCGAGTTTGTGGCATTGGACCATCTGCTGCCGAACAAACCAATATTGCACCATCCATTTGCGCTGCACCAGTAATCATATTTTTTACATAATCAGCATGACCTGGGCAGTCAACATGAGCATAATGGCGATTTGGTGATTCATATTCGACATGTGACGTTGCAATAGTAATACCGCGCGCTCTTTCTTCTGGAGCATTATCAATTTGATCAAATGCTTTTACCGCCCCACCGTGCAATTTCGCCATAACAGTTGTTAATGCAGCTGTTAAAGTGGTTTTACCATGATCGACGTGACCGATTGTGCCGACATTAACATGAGGTTTGCTACGCGAAAATTTCTCTTTAGCCATTTTATTACACCTTGAAATATTTAATATTTGGAATATGGAGCTCATAACCAGATTCGAACTGGTGACCTCTTCCTTACCAAGGAAGTGCTCTACCTACTGAGCTATATAAGCTTTAATCCTGGAGCGGGTGATGGGAATCGAACCCACGTGATCAGCTTGGAAGGCTGGAGTTCTACCATTGAACTACACCCGCTATTTTATTTGGTGGAGGGGGGAGGATTCGAACCTCCGAAGGTAGAACCAGCAGATTTACAGTCTGATCCCTTTGGCCACTCGGGAACCCCTCCTAAGCAGTTTTCAATTATCTATAAAAGTAATATATTTGTCAATAAATAACTTTATTTTTTATATTTAATATATTCATTGCTTTTGAAATGTCTTTAAAAACAATTAAATCAAGATGCAAATGCACAAAATCAAATATATTAAGCATATTCTCGCTTTCAAATTTACTCATTCCAGATAATACATAACTTGCCACTTGATTGCTTGATGATGGACGATCAATACCAATGCGTAAGCGATAAAACCCATTATTATCTAAATGTGTGATGATATCTCGCAATCCGTTATGTCCACCATGACCACCACCTTTTTTTAGTTTAATTATTCCAACTTTAAAATCTAGCTCGTCATGCACAACCAAAATTTCATCAGGATTAATTTTGTAATAACGGGCAATATTTCCAACGGAGCATCCACTGCGATTCATAAATGTCGTTGGTTTTAGCAACCTAATCGACTCATTGCCAACTTGAAAAATAGCGGTCTGCCCACAAAATCGAGGTTCATTTAACCACTTACCAGAATGCAAATAATCTAAAAACAAAAACCCAGCATTGTGCCGGGTTTTTTCATATTCCTGCCCTGGATTACCCAAGCCAACAATTAGCTTAATCACAATGATTATTCAACTGGTACTTTCGCAGCCTGCATAGAAACCACGGGCAAGTCATGATTTGCACCATGTGTTAATTCAATAATTTGTACGTTTGCAGGCATATTTAGTTCTGACAAATGAATTGAACAACCAACATCAAGGCGAGCTAGGTCAACTACAATAAATTCAGGTAAATATGCTGGCAAGCAAAAAACTTCTACACTAGTCATTGCATGAGCTGCTACACCACCTTTTTTACCACCAATGCCAGAATGCTCGTTAACAAAGTGTAAAGGAACATGAACTTTTATACGATCAGCTAAGTCAATACGTAAAAAATCAAGATGCAATACTCGCACTTTTGCAGGGTGACGTTGAACACCTTTTAAAATAGCTTTTTCAGTTTTTCCATCAATTGTTAAATCCAAAATGTGTGAGTAAACTTCTTCGTGAGACAAATGCTTTACAACTTCATTGTGATTAAGTGATAGCATCTGCGGCTCACCATGCCCATAAATTACCGCTGGAACACTGCCGCTACGACGCATAGCTCTCGAGGCTGTTTTACCATTAGTAGTACGAGTTTCTGCAACAAATTCAAATACGTTAGACATTTTTCTTACCTTGTGCTTTTGCACGTTATTTTAATTTTTAATCCACATACATCGAGCTAACTGATTCGCCAACCGAAATGCGCCTAATTGTTTCTGCGAGCATCTCAGCTACGCTTAATTGTCGAATTTTTCCTAAATCTACTGCTTCTTGACTCAATGGAATCGTATCTGTAACAACAAGTTCATCAAGCTCTGAATGACGTAAGTTAGTCATCGCTGCACCCGATAAAACAGGATGCGTACAGTACGCCACAACTCTTATCGCGCCGTGTTTTTTCAATGCACTTGCTGCATGACAAAGCGTGCCAGCAGTATCAACTAAATCATCAACAAGAATACAAGTTCGCCCTGAAACATCACCTATGATGTGCATAACTTCTGAAACATTAGCTTTCGGACGCCGCTTATCAATAATAGCTAAATCCGCATCACCTAATCGTTTTGCTAATGCCCTAGCACGAACAACACCACCAACATCTGGTGAAACTACAATTAAATTTTCATACTGTTGTCGCCAAATATCACCAAGTAATAGAGGTGACGAATAAACATTATCAACAGGAATGTCAAAAAAACCTTGAATCTGGTCAGCGTGTAAATCAATGGTCAAAACACTATTCGCGCCCGACTGCTCAATCATTTTGGCAACTAATTTTGCACTGATTGAAACCCGTGCTGAACGTGAACGTCTATCTTGTCTTGCATAGCCGTAATATGGCATTACAGCTGTAATTTTTGCAGCAGAAGCTCGCTTAAGAGCATCAATCATTACAAGCAGCTCCATCAGATTTTCATTAGTTGGAGAGCAAGTTGGCTGGATAACGAAAATTTCTTTTCCGCGTACGTTTTCCTCGACTTCGAAAGCAATTTCACCGTCACTAAAGCGACCAAGTGTTGCCGTTCCGAGACGCATGTTGAGTTTTTTTACTATGCCTTCAGACAAAGCCAAGTTAGCATTTCCAGAAAACACCATCAAGTTGGTGTCACTCATAAATACTCCATGAATCGATTTAGCGTAGTAGGTTGGCTGGGTCGCAAGGATTCGAACCTTGGTATGCGGAGATCAAAACCCCGTGCCTTACCGCTTGGCGACGACCCAATTTTAGTTTTCTGTAAACTCAAGAATGGAGTTAAACAAATAGAGGTGATTTATTACAACTTTTAGTTAGATAGGTTTGCCACTTATCCTTAAGTTTAAGCTCTGCCTCAATAACAAGATGTTCAGAATCAAACACTGCAAAAACGCATGCTCCAGTTCCCGTTAATCTCGCCTCAGAAAAAACATTTAAATTATACAATGCTTCTTCAATTGCTTCATAATGCTTACAAACCACGTCAAGACAATCGTTTTTAACTTGTCCTGCGTTGAATTCGTCTATTGTTATCGATTTGCTATTTCGTGTCAAATCATTCGCTGAAAAAATTTCTTTTGTATTCACATGGCAATCGGGTTTTAAAATCAAAACCCATTGTTCTTTAAGATTTATTTTTGTTAGTTTTTCACCAATACCTTCCGCCCAAGCGGCGTGACCAAAGACAAAAATCGGCACATCTGCACCCAAAGACAACCCTAATTCCATCAATTTTGCACGCGATAACTGCAAATTCCACAACGAATTTAACACGACCAACGTCGTCGCAGCATCCGAACTGCCTCCGCCTAAACCACCACCCATCGGCAAATTCTTTTCTAAGTTAATTCGTACACCACCATTAAACCCGGTTTCAGATTTCAATAAATTCGCCGCTTTAACAATCAAATTATCCGAATTTTCAACGCCCGAAATTGCATTTTCTAATACAACTTCGCCCGAATCATTCGGTAAAAATGTTAACCAATCACATAATTCAACAAACTGAAATACCGTTTGTAACAAGTGATAACCATCTTCACGTTGCCCAACAATTCGCAACATTAAATTCAATTTCGCGGGCGCAGGATATTTTTTATCCCATTCAAAAATCTTATTTTCGTTTGTCATCTAACATCCATTGATCAATAAAAAGTTTTAATTTCACCGAATCTTTCGTTACCGTCATATTGCGCGGCAAAACGTGGCTACCAACTGACAGCATCGCTTTATATTGATTGCGCCAACCCGCTTGTTCAAAACCACTTTCAATCGTCGTTACCTCTTGCGATTTTTCTGGCACGCCAACCACCCAATAACGCAATGATTTCACAGGAACAAATAACCCAACTTGTTGATTGATAAATTCTTCGGGATTATTTGAAGTTTTCACATCACCACCTCCGCGATCAATCGTCACGCCTGTCGAATTCAATTGAATCGTCACAGCGCCCTGCCCTAAAGGACCTGATAATTTAATTAAATCTTCTTCAGGTGAATGCTCCCAATTGATACTCGCCTGTGCGACATCATTTTTGCTAACCACCGCAATGCGCCCATCAAATCCCCAATGTTGCAACTCGTATAATTCACTTTGTGCGCTAGTTGACTTATAAGCGATTTCAGGCGTAGTAGATAACATCGAACACGCAGGTAATAGTAAAACGCTTGCGAATAAAAAAATTTTTTTCACGCGCCACTACTCCAAAAAACGCTTTTTAAAATTCAACAAATCTATATCTTCTGGTGCCGCCTTTAATGCTTCATCGAATAATTTTTGTGCGTCTTCTTTTTTATTCATTGCCCAAAGCACTTCACACAAATGTGCCGCAATTTCACCGCTATTTTGTTTTTCATACGCCGATTGCAGATATTTCGCGGCTTGTGAATGATTACCCAGCTTAAATTGCAACCAACCAAAACTGTCCATAATCGCAGGTTCATTTGGTTGTAATTTAATCGCTCGTTGCAGATATTTTTCCGCTTCGTGATACCGTTTTGCATCATTCAATAACGTATAACCAAAAGCATTCAATGCCTGAGCATCATTTGGATATTTCGCTAAAATCTTTTTTAAATCCGATTCTAATACGTCTAATTTACCTAAATGTTCAGCAACTAAAGCACGGGTATAAAGCAAATCTTTCTCTTCGGGCAATTCAATTAAGGCTTCGCTCAACAAACTGAATGCTTTTTCAGCCTGATTTTGCTGATTGTATAAACTCGCTTGCATCAATACGAAACGTGATTTTTGCTGTGGAAATTTTTTCACCAAATTTTCTAATCGTGCGTCTATGTCTGCATATTTTTTGTCTTTCGCTAACAAATTAATCGTTGAAACGCCAGCATCTAACGCAAAATTCATATCATTTACTTTATCAAACAAAATAATCGCTGCCGCTGTGTTATCACGCTTTTCTTCGATTTTACCGAGATAAAAATTCGCTTGTGATGCCCATTCTGCTTGTTCTGCGAGCGTTTTCAAAATTGTTTCGGCATTAGCATCACGATTTAACTGCAAATTGATTAACGCTAACGCAATATAATTTTCACCGTCTTTAGGATTTTGAGTAACTAACGTTTGATAAAGTTCTGCGGCGGCATCGTATTCAGTCGTTTTAATCAGCGTTTGCGCCAACATTTTTTTAAACGCAGGATTATTTGGATGTTTCAAAATTACCGAATTTAAAAGTGTTTTCGCACGCACCAAATCATTCGCCATAATCGCTAATTGTGATTGAATCAATAACGGATGTTCCCAATCTGGCTGCAACGCTAATGTTTGCTCAATTTTCTTTTCCGCTTGCGCGTTATTTTTCATTTGCATCGCCAGCAACGACTGCACAAAATAAATCACTGGTTTATTGCTTGTGGTTTTTGTTGCCAACGCTTCAAGCGTATCGTAAACAAACTTTTCTTTGCCTTCTTTTTGCAAAATACTACTCAATTCCAACAGCGCATTTTCAAAATTTTCAGGTTCGGCAGTTAACAACGCACTTAATTCTTTTACCGCCGTTTTTTTGTCATTTCCTCGCAACGCATTCAATGCGGCAACTTTTTTAGCCGTCACATTTTTCGGTTCTTGATTCATCCATGCAGAAACTGCATCTGTTGTTTTGCGAGAATCTTTAATTTGTAATGCCATTTTTGCAGCAAGTTCTGCAAACTTTGGGTCTTTTACACGCTTCGTTAATTCCATATATGCTTCATACGCCAAACCATATTGTTGTCTTTGCGTGGCGAGTTCGGCTGCCAACAACAAATACATGACATCAGGCTCAATCGCTGTTTTCGCTTCAATTGGTGGCAACTCTGATTTTTTTATAGGTTTAATTTCTGCGAGTGTTTCTGGGGTTGAAACTGTTTCGGGTGTAATCGCTTCTGCAGGAGAAAGTTTTTCGGGTTCGATAGCACAACTGCCTAATACAATAACGCTGATAACAGATAAAAGTGGGAGCTTTAACACGCTTGATCCTAGTTCTTGACGGAATATAAATTTTGTTAATAGCGTAGCAGAAAACGCGCCTAAATTAGAATGCTGATTTTTTACAGTTGGACAACACCGCTAGATTTCTTAGAATAGCTACAATTACAAAGTCGTATCAACATTTAATCTTCTCACTCAATGACACTTCTCGCCCTTGGTATCAATTACACCACAGCCCCCGTTGCTATTCGTGAACGCTTGGCATTTCCAGCTGACATTTTGCCGAATGCGTTACAGGATTTGCTGATTGTTAACGGAATTAATGAAGCCGCAATTTTATCGACGTGCAACCGAACTGAATTTTACTGTTCGACACAATCGGACAATCAAAAAATTTTAATTGATTGGATTGCTCAAAATAAACAAATCAACGCACAGGATTTAACACCCTATTTGTATTGCTACACCGATAACGCCACGATTCGTCATATTTTTCGCGTTGCGTGCGGTTTGGATTCAATGATTTTGGGTGAACCACAAATTTTAGGGCAAATGAAAACGGCTTATCAAACGGCGTGCGATGCGGGAACAGTTGGGAAGTTACTTGGCAAATTATTCCAGCACACATTTACGGCAGCTAAAAAAGTGCGTACCGATACCGCGATTGGCTCAAGTCCTGTTTCAGTTGCCTTTGCAGCGGTGCAGTTAGCGCAACAAATTTTCGATAAACTCAGCGAGCAAACAGCATTGTTAATCGGCGCGGGGGAAACGATTGAACTTGCGGCTCGACATTTAAGTCAGCAAGGCATCGGGCGAATCATTATTGCGAATCGAACCTTTGAAAAAGCGCACACGCTCGCCGCACAATTCAACGGTTACGCGATTAGCTTGGCAGAAATCCCGAATCATCTCGCTGAAGCCGATATTGTGATTTCATCAACAGCGAGTCAATTGCCGATTTTAGGCAAAGGTAGTGTGGAAAGTGCGTTGAAAAAACGCAAACGAAAACCGATGTTTATGGTGGATTTAGCGGTGCCGCGTGATATTGAAACCGAAGTTGAGCAGTTAGATGACGTATATTTATACACCGTCGATGATTTACAGCACACCATTGAACAAAATATGAATTCGCGTCGTCAAGCGGCGAAACAAGCTGAAGAAATTATCGATACGCAAGTAGATTATTTTTTAGCATGGTTACGCGCTCAAAGCGCACAAACATTGATTAAAGATTACCGCTCACAAGCAGAATTATTCCGTGATGACGCACTTCAAAAAGCACTTGCTTCGCTTGCAAATGGCACTTCTGCTGAAATTGCATTGCAACGCTTGGCGCATACTTTAACGAATAAATTGATTCACACACCTAGCACTCAAATCCGTGTTGCAGCAGAAAATGAACGTCATGACTTGCTTGCGGCAGCTTTAGAAATTTTTCAACTTAACCCAGCTTAAAAATGAAACCATCGATAGAACAAAAATTACAAAATTTATGCGAACGTCACGACGAAATTTCAGCGTTACTTTCTGAACCTGACACCCAAAGTAATCAAAATAAATTTCGGGCATTAAGTCAGGAATACGCACAAATCAGCCCATTAGTGGAATGCTACAAAAGTTACGAGCAACTTTTGGACGCATTAGCCACCGCAAAAGAAATGGCAAATGACAGCGACCCTGAAATGCGTGAATTAGCAACAGACGAAATAACAGACGCAGAAAATCAACTCGAAGCCTTAGAACATGAGGTGCAATTATTATTATTGCCGAAAGATCCAAACGACAATCGCAATATCTTTTTAGAAGTTCGCGCAGGAACAGGTGGCGATGAAGCGGCGATTTTTGCGGGTGATTTGGCACGAATGTATCAACGTTATACAGAACGCAAAGGCTGGCAAACCGAAATTATCAACGAAAACCAAGGTGAACACGGCGGTTATAAAGAGGTAATTTTACGAATTTCTGGGCGTGACGTATATTCACAAATGAAGTTTGAATCTGGAACGCATCGCGTCCAACGTGTCCCCGAAACCGAATCGCAAGGGCGAATTCATACGTCAGCTTGCACCGTAGCGATTATGCCTGAAGTTGACGAAATCGACGCGATTGACATCAATCCAGCCGATTTAAAAGTGGATACATTTCGTGCATCGGGCGCAGGTGGTCAGCATATCAATAAAACTGAATCCGCGATTCGGATTACCCACATTCCAACAGGCACGATTGTGGAATGCCAAGACGATCGTTCGCAACATAAAAACCGTGCGCGAGCGATGGCTTTATTATCGTCGCGTATTCTTTCCGCAAAACAAGAAAAACAACACGCGGAACAATCTTCATTGCGAAAATTGCAAGTCGGTAGCGGTGATCGTTCGGAACGTATTCGCACTTACAATTATCCGCAAGGACGTTTAACCGATCATCGAATTAACTTAACGCTTTATAAACTCGATGACATTATGGAAGGCGGTTTAGATCAAGTATTACAGCCACTCATTAGCGAACATCATGCGGAATTGTTAACACAATTGGGCGATGAATAAATGACAAAACCCCGATTAGCTTGGGCAATCACTGGCTCAGGACATTACATTGAAGAATGCGTTGAATTTTTGCTAACGCTTGAAAATGTCGATTTGTATGTCAGTCAGGCAGGTGAAGAAGTTTTAAAAATGTACGGCATTCAACTTGCCGATTTGCGCGAAAAAATGCCTGTTTATCGAGATAAAACCGCTTCGTGTCCGCCTGTTGGATTATTCTACAAAGGCTACTACCACACGTTTGTTCTCGCGCCAGCTACGTCAAACACGATTGCAAAATGCGTGTTAGGCATTGCGGATTCTTTGGTCACAAATCTTTATTCGCAAGCGGGAAAATGTCGCGTACCGAGCATTGTTTATCCGTGTGATATTGCACCCGAAATGGAAACGACTGCACCGAGCGGAAAAGTTATGGTTTATCCGAGAAAAATAGATTTAGAAAGCACTGCAAAAATTCGTGAATTTGAATATACAACCGTTGTTGAAAGTGCGGAATCGCTGATTTCAACAGTTCAAGAACGCTTAAAAAATCTGCCATGAATGAAGAACGTATTTTATTTTTAACGGGTTCACTTGCTGAAAAACAGTTGCGTAGTATTTTAGAAAAAATGCAGCCTGATTTTTCTTACAAAGTGCATCAATTAGGCTTGAAAGTCGCGGCGTTAATGACGGCTGACATGATTGAACGAAAATTAAAAGACACATTCGGCGCAACGAAAATCATCGTTCCTGGTCGGTGTCGTGGTGATTTGGACGCGCTTTCTGAAAAATTGGGCATTCCCGTTGTTCGCGGTACCGAAGAAGTGAAAGACTTGCCGTTGTTTTTTGGTAAGAAACTTCAAATCGCAAATTTAGATAATTATAGCGTGAAAATTTTTGCTGAAATCACCGATGCACCCAATTTAACGGTGCCTGAAATTTTAAATCGTGCGTTGTATTATCGAAAAAGTGGCGCGGATGTGATTGATTTGGGTTGTTTGCCAAGTACCGAATTTC
>SESH01086729.1_pt1 | contig 15614 bp, 12 predicted proteins | sample 3171561 | NCBI WGS metagenome assembly SESH01 (sample SAMN10866947, study PRJNA518727) | freshwater metagenome | biome: subpolar coniferous forest; feature: holomictic lake; material: water; isolation source: holomictic Lake 442 2011 16.5 m and 2014 13 m | place: Canada: near Kenora, Ontario
ACAATCTAATGGGCTGCGAAGACGGGAAGTACCGAGCCGTCGACGGCCCGCGCATCTACCAGGCTCAGGCTGCGGCAGGGATGGTTGGCATGGCTTACGTCGCGCAGGAGCTGAGGACGCGCTTGGGGATCGAGACCGAAAAGGAGCAGGACACGAACCACTGGACCATTCCCGGCATCGCCCGTTCCGCAGTAGAGGAAGCCAGCAAGCGCAGCCAGATCATCGCCCTGGCCAAGGACGAAAAGGGACTTTCTGACGTGCCCCAGAAGGAAATCGGCAAAGAGTTGTGGGATCTCATTAAGCTCGAAACTCGCGAAGATCACGTCACGCTGACAAACGAACAGCTTGACGCCCACGTCAAGCCAAGAATGGAGGCCGCCGGCCACACCCAGGCGATCAGCAACGCACTGTTTGCCGAGGGCGGCAAACGTACTGCTGCCGGGATCCATACCCCCACGCCCAAGAAAGAGCAGGTTCTGGAATCGGTACAGGCACTCCTTGCGAACGAAGCCGTCTTCTCTGACCACAAGCTTCGCGCCCACGTTCTCGGACGCTTCTGCGGCAGTTGTGACACGACATGCACGTTGAAGGTGATCGACGACGTCATTGAAAAGGAACTCATAAGTCTTGGCGAATTCGACAAGCGGCAGACCTTCACGACCGCGGAAATGCTGGCGCTGGAAGCCAACTGTCTGGATATCGCAAAACTCGGAAAACACAAAAGCCGCGTCACGGAAGCCGGTATTGCGCGGTCCATCGAGGCCATTGGCCGAGCCAAGGCGGCAGATGGAAAACCGATGTCGCAGGAGCAGATCGATGCCGCGCGGCATTTGTTGGCCGGTGATTCGATGGTGTCCGTGCTGGTGGGGCCTGCGGGGGCCGGCAAGACGTACACGCTCGAGACCGTTCAGCATTGCCTGAAGTCCGCCGGCTACACCATCACGGGTTGCGCGTTGTCGTGGTCGGCGTCACAGCAGATGAAGGCCGAAGGCAAGCTGGACAATGCTGCCGCGGTTACGAAACTCTGCTATGACATCGAGCACGGCACGATCCATCTCAACGATAGGACGGCGGTCGTTTTGGATGAAGGCAGCCTGCTTTCTTCCAGGGAAACCGGAACGCTGCTGACGGCCATCCACAAAGGCGGCAGCAAGCTCATCATCACCGGCGACACCGAGCAAATTCAATCTGCAGGGGCGGGCGCCGCCATGCGCGCCATCGTTGAGCGCTGCGGTGCCTTCGAGCTTGGGACTGTCCGCCGACAATCTCAAGAATGGGACCGTCTGGCGGGCTTGGGTATCCGGGCTGGCGGCGAGCAGCTTAAAGCCGGAATCGAAGCCCATATCGCGCACGGCCGGCTTCGCATCGAGTCGTCAGATGACGAGGCGGTGAAGGCCCTGTTCCAGGATTGGCACGCGCACCGGACCGCGCATCCAGATTCAAGCCAATTGATGATCAGCAGGAAAAACGCCGAATGCGATGAACTGAACCGCATGGCGCGCGACTCATTGCACGCCGCCGGCCAGCTGGGCAAAGACCACACCATCACGGTCGCCATCGGAAAGGACAAGAAGGATCTCCAGTTTGCGACCGGGGACCTCATCCAGTTTCGGTTGAAATCGAAATCGCGGGATATTCGTGATGGCGATGAAATTATCGAAGGCCAGGTGTTCAACCGCACCCGGGCCACCATTCAGGAGATCGCTGCCGACAGCAATGGGGTTTCCTCGATTACGGTCGAGTTATGGTCCGGTGACCAAAAAACCGGCGAGACGATGACCCTGAAAGCGGACGATTTCCGGGGCAGTCATTTCGCCATGGAGCACGCGTACGCGGTGACCCCTGACAGTTCGCAGAGCATGACCGTTGACCACTGCCTGGTGCTGCCCGGCGGCATGGACCAGCAACGCGCTTACGTATCGTTGTCACGCCATCGGCATGACATGAAAATGTACGTCTCCAGGGATGAGACCCATAAGTTGGCGGCCCGCTACATGGATCACGATGTGTTTGTCGATCGCAATGACTGGACGAACGCGATGGCTCAGGAGGCCCTGATTGCGAGCCTGCGCCGGTCCGTGAAAATGAATGCGATGGATTTCGTTAGCGACACGTCGCGCTTCGCAGACATGACCTGCCTGAAAGGCTCCCGGTACGAGCATTTGGTGCGCACGAACCAGGCCCTGGTGAATACGTGGCAATTGCTCGATGCCGCCAAGACGTCCGCCGCCGCGAATGTGGCAGCCATGAAGGCCGTGACGCAGTCCACCGATGTCGTGACAAGGCGAATCCAGGAAAGCGGGCTGACCGGCAAGCTCCTGCGGCCCTCGATCATTCACGCGCCCGATAACAGCCAACAACTCGTCATCAAAAACCACCGCGACCAGGAACAGGTGAAGCGGGGGCTGCTCGACGCCGTCAAGGCGTGGGGTAGCCGGATATATCTGTCCGGTCGCAAGAGTTTTCACGCGGCCTGCGTGAAGCTTTCGAGAGAACTCGGCATCAAATTCGGATCATCCGAAACCCATCAATTTCTAAAGGAGAGCGTAGATGAACACCATCGTCGACGAGAGCGAGTTGGACGCATATCTCGAGCAATTGCAGGACAGTTCGGAGCCCAGTTCGGCGCCGGAGTCGGACTATCTGGACCCCTTGCTGTCCAGGCTGACGGAGCAAGAATTATCCGGGACCGAGAACAGCGCGTGCCGGCATTGCCCACCCGCGACCTGGTTCTTCAGGCAGGCGGACAAGGGGCTGCCAACACTGACGGCGTATTGCCCGATCTTCCACAAGAACAGCTTCGGGGGCGACAGCCGGGACGAGATCGGGATAGTGAGCCGGTGCAGCACTCAGATTCGCGCGATAGAGGCCTTGAAGGCGGCCATGGAAAAGGCCCGGCGGGAAGCGTCGCAATAACATTGGTGCAGCATGATGTGCAGGCGCCGGAGACGAAGCGGGGGCAGGAGGTCCGGGGCCCGGCACCGGTCCGGAAGCCCACGGTTAAAGGCGGCAAGGGGCCAGGTATGTGATAGTGCTGAAGCCGGGCGTGCAATGGGCGGGTCGCGACCTAATCGCGGTGCGGGCTACGGAGACCAGCGCCAATGGCGACTTTGTTGCCTTGCTCCAGAGACACAATCGGCTGCAGACAAGGCGAGAGCCTCAGAATGTATGCGCCTAACCCAATCCAACATTGGTTCCAATTCAGAACCTACTGAAGCCGGCGCATCTATCTCGCGCAGAACAGAAGCTAACTCGCCGGCTGCGCGTTGAGCCATGGTTAGCATTCGTTCCCGACCATCTTCCACGCCTATTCCATACTCTGGCGCTGCTTGGATTAGATTCTTGGCAGTTACAAGGCTAGTCTGTTTTATCTTATCAATCTGAAGGAACGGCATTGCTAAAGAAAGTCGATCGCGAGGAATCCATGTCGGCACGATGTCGAATGCAGGAGAAAGATGCCATTGACTATCTTTTTGCAGAAACCCATGGTTACGCGGATGATCATCACCATTGCCAACTAGCTGTAGTGTTTCAATAGGTTGTTCACCCGGCAGGTTCTGGGAAACTGGAGTTCTCGACGCTTCAGGACTCCCAGGAGGACTACCGGATGAACACGCATAAGAATGCCAGAACGACGCTGCAAGGACGGAAAATGCTGATTGATCGGATCGCTGCACTTGGACTGACACCGGCCGCCGAGGCGGCCGGTGTCAGTCTGCGAACCGCGCGCAAGTGGCGCAAGCGCTGGATAGCCGAGGGGTTCGCGGGGCTGACCGATCGCAGCTCGCGGCCGTGCAAGACGCGCAGTACCGTCGATGCCGAGCTGCGCCAGCGTATCGAGCAACTGCGGCGAGGACGCATGCCGATGCGCCGCATCGCGCGCGTGGTCGGACGTAGCGTCGCGACGATCAGTCGGGTCTTGGCCCGCCTGGGCCTGTCCAGTCTGAAAGCACTGGAGACTAAGGCGCCGGTGGTGCGCTACGAACGATCTGCACCGGGCGAGATGCTGCACATGGACACCAAAAAGCTCGGGCGCATCGAGCATCCAAGCCATCGGGTGACGGGGAATCGTCGCGATTCGGTGGAGGGTGCCGGGTGGGAAGTGGCGCATGTCGCCATTGACGACCATTCCCGGGCGGGCTTCGTCCAGATGCTGGCCGACGAGAAGAAGAACTCGGCAGTCGCCTTCCTCAAGGCTGCCGTGGCCCACTACGCGGCATTGGGTGTGCGCATTCAGCGGGTGCTGACCGACAACGGCAGCGCCTATCGCTCCAGGCTGTTTGATCAGACCTGTCAGGCGCTGGGCATCAAGCACTCCTTCACGCGCCCCTACCGGCCTCAAACAAACGGCAAGGCCGAACGCTTCATCCAGACTTGTCTGCGTGAGTGGGCCTACGTGAGAAGCTACGCCAACAGTGCCGAGCGCACTGCCTGGTTGCCCGCCTTCCTCGCTTACTACAATTCTCGACGGCCTCATTCGGCCCTCGATTACAAGCCTCCTGCTTCTCGCCTTGGCGGGAACAACCTATTGCAACTTAACAACTAGCGCGTTAAATACAATCCGATTCCAAAGCTCGCGTTTTGAATGATCGAATTGCCCTTGTAACCAAGGGCGCATCTTTTTAACAAGTTGCAGATAGCTTCGCGCTGAACCTATGGTCTGCGCCGCTGATCCCAAGACGGTCAGCGCGCTTGCAAAACCAAAACGCCGTACTCCATCAGAACCAATTGTCCGATCGAAGCGTTCAACGAGCAGAATTGAACGCGCCGCCGGCAGTGGTTCCACCTTGACTGTGGCCACATTGATGCCAAGCCGGCGTGCCAGTCGCATGGCTGCCGCTTCGTAATACGGCAAATTCACAGGATCGCCTCGTTCTGGAAACTTAGCAATCCATTGATAGCCATTTTGAAAAATAGTTGCTTTCGGTTTGGCGCCACCAAGTGCAGTATCTGGTGACAGCAAGCCAAGTAACCGCGCGTCCTTCACTGGTAACCCTGCTTGACGACGCTCAATAGCATCAGCAAGTGTCGTCAAGTCCAGCGAATCTATTGGTGGCTTGGATGCAAGATCGCCAACTGCGATATTGCCGGCACCATCATCCGCCGAGAATACTAACGTTTCTAACGCGGTAGGCGTGAAACCAAGATCTTGCGCAAGCACCTGCCGCCCCCAGGCGTCGGGACCCGCGTCGGCAATTATTCCGGGTATACCTTCGCGGGCGCTTGCCGGAATAAGGATGGGTTGTCTAGCACTAATATGGCGGAGTTGACCAGGGTCTAGTGCGCGGCCGCCAACCTTTACATAGTTCGTATCGTATTCGAATGCTCCTGAACCAGTTGCGTCATCGCGCTCCAATATTCCAACTTGAATCGCTTTTGTCGCACCCTCAGGCCAATACCAGACAGGTGCCCTCATGGCTTTTTCCGCGGTTGCGGTTGGGGTAGCGCTTTAGCGATTTGTCTTAGCATGAGCCCTGGGGCGTTATGCTGGATAACATTGAGCAACCCGAGACTCTCTAGCACTACAAGCCAATGAGCAAACTGCACTTTCGGTGAGCCATGCTCAATCTCACTCAACGTGCTGCGCCCAATACCAGTGCTTGCACAAAGCGCTTCTTGACTCAACCCGAGCGACTTTCTGCTGGCCACGACAAGTTGTCCCAAAGTAAAAGCAGTTTCCAAGACTGCTGAAGGAAGGGTGTCAGGTGAAATGGCTCTCATTTTCGTGATAAGTGTACTTATGCACGCAAGCGTATAGATAGTTGCGTGCTTATGCAAGCAACTCGCATCCCTGGGTCTTGGGTGTTTTCCAGTTTTGGATTTGACAAGGGGATCACACGGGCGATCCTTGCGTTAATGCCGATCGGTTTGGCCGGCGGCGGCCACAAATGAAGACGATCCGGCTCTCCTGAGCAGCGCTCTCCTCTTGCCTCTGTTCACTTCGCGTTCGCGGTTTGGGGCCAATTTCGATTTCTTGCTTGACACAGCGCTAAAGCTGAGTAAAATGCAATTCGCACCGGATAGGACTGTCGTGATCAATCTTATGAGAAACCCAACACTGTCACTGCTGAGAATATCGCCGGAACGAGCTACGGAGCTACGGACTGCCGTAGCGTTGTTGTGCAGCGAGTTCCAGATTCCAGGCTCCAGGATTCAATTCACAGCGGATGACAAAGGCGTGCATGTAGTTGCCAAGGGCGTGCCGCCCTTCATGCAGGAGCGCCTTGATGAAATTGCTACGGCGTTTTCGGCGGGGGCCGTGGACAGCTCATGCTCAGACGAAGAGTACAAGAATATTGCTGAAAGCCATAACGCACCGGATACTATTACCCATGAGGCTATCCTGTCGGATCTCGTGGCCCACGGTGATGAGACCACTACGACATTCTTTGACGATATCGAAGAAGCCACGGGGTATAGCGTGGGGGACGATGACGTCAGTCGGTGGCGCTTGTTAGCCGACGATCTTCCATCAGGGCTCTCGCTCCAGAGATTCGCCGGCGATCCCTTGGTACGCCGTGCGGTGACTGAGCAGCTGCTCACCGGCCTGAATTCTTCGTGCAGGGAAGCGCTCTCGGTTCTGTTGGATGTGGCCGTCGCGGTAGCCACGCACACCGACCCAAATCAGCAGCTGTGGTTTGATCTTGGTTCCGGCCTGCGAACCTATTTGACCCTCTCCAAGTCTGCAGCGAAAACCAGTGATGACTCCGAAATTCTCTGCTTCCGCCTGCTGGGGATTCTGTTCAAGAAGCATTTGTTCAAGCAGCGCGCGGCTGCCATGCCGCGCATCGCTGAGGTATTGGCGCTCCGAGAGAGATTTCCAAACCTTGAGGAGCCCATAAGCTTTATCTGTGAACATCTGGCCATGAGGCGCGCGCGTGGCGAAGAGGGCTATGCAGTGCCGCCGATTCTTCTAATTGGCCCGTCAGGTATTGGCAAGACCTATATCTCGTACGAGATTTCACGAGTGGTGGATGCGTTTCCCCATACGATCAACATGGCCAGCATGACCCACGGCTTCGTGCTGTCAGGCACCGATCGAAAATGGAGCCAGGCAGCTCCAGGCGCCGTCGTCAAGGCGATGATGGATTCCGGCCGACAGCCTCCGATTATCGTCCTGGATGAAATCGACAAGGCAGGCAGCAGTTCCCATAACGTTCTGGGGCCGCTCTACCATTTGCTGGATCCGCTCTTGGCGCGCGCGTTCGTCGACGAATTCTTTGGCATCGAGTTCGATACGTCATCGATCACCTGGATCGCCACCGCCAACGAGAAGCATCTGATCCCGGATCCGCTGCTCGATCGCTTCCAGTGTTTTGACGTCCCTCCGCCTTCCCGGAATCAACTGGATGTCATCCTGGAAAACATGTACGCCAGCATTGCGGGCCAGATCCCGTTCATGCCGCGCACCATGCCCGCTGCGTGGAAGCGGAATATGGAGAACGCGTCCCTCCGGGAAGCGCAACGCGAGCTCAAGCGCGCCATCGGCAGGGCTGCGCTCCAGCAAGAATTAGGCACGGGTGCGGAAATCGATTTCGAGTCCTCATCGTTGCGCCCGGTGCCGAGAAGAAAGATGGGGTTCTGACATGGAAGACACCATCAAACTCCGCTTCCCAAATCAATTCAAGGGCCCCTACTACCTCGGCACCGGTATCGGTGAAGGGTGGCAGGAACTCGTGACATCTGCCTGCCAGCGGATAAACGACGCCCTGACACCCCCCGAACTCGCGATCTTTCACTGGATCCAGATCAAGCAGAAGTTCGGTGGCTTGAAGATGTACTGGGGTCCGCACAACACGCTGCCGGTGACGGTGATCGGCCCCGACGAGATCGCCCATCTGCAGGTGGAAACCAAGGCGGCGCCGGCCTTCAGTCCGGAGACCGTGGCAAAGATTAGAGTCATCGTGCAGCGTGCGTCCCGCCAGGCATCGAGGACGTGTGAGGTTTGTGGCAGTCACGGCCGTATGTACCCGGAAGGGTATTGGCAGACGCTGTGCGACACGCATGCCGCTGAAGCCAAGAAGACCTTTCCGGCCACGTACGGCGAATTGATCGAATGCCGGCCGCGCAAGCAGCAATTCGGCAGCGAAGAAGCCATCAGCACGCGAGCGATCTATTTCAAGGATGCCGGCGGGCGCGTATGGGACTGGAGCGATCCCGCTCGCAAGTCTTTCATCCTCGCAGACGATTTGCCGGACGGACTCGTGGATGTGTATCTGACCGCAAAGAACGGAAAGTTCGACGTTCCGTATGCAGATGAGGATTACGACGGGATTACCACATTCGCGATCGATGATTTCCTGAAAACCGTCAGGCCGCCCGCAGCTCGAGGTGCCAGGCCCATCACGGACGCGTACTTCAAGATGCCACGAAACGCGCGCAGGGACACCCGCACCCAGCTGGAACGTGACATCCAGGCTCGCTACGACACCCCGATCAAGATTGCATCCAGGATTGATGCGAAGACCCGCGGTGGCTTCGCGGCCGGGACGTTGGAAGACGGTAGCGTGAAGGTGTTTTCGATCGGAGATCCGTATCAGCCCGAACACCTTGAGTCGCCTGAGGAGGCGATCCAGGGCGAAATGGAAAAGCTGGACCGCATGCGGGCACAACTGGAAGCGATGCTGGCACTGCTGGAGAAGCACGATGCCTGACATCGACCGCAGCACCCTGCGCCCGCTGATTGTGTCGCTCGATCTCGAATACAACCAGCCAAGCAAGCGCCTCATCCAGATCGGCGCCGTGATTGGAGACCTGACCACAAGTGCCGTAGCGGACCGGTTTTCAGTGTTCGTGAATCCAGCGGAAGCCTTGGCGCCTGAGATCGTCAAGCTGTGCGGCATCCAGCAACGAGATGTCGATAACGCCCCCGATATCCATGAGGCCTATCGGCGGCTGGTGACCTGGCTGAAGCCATATAAGAATAGGCGAAGCCTGAATCCGCTGACGTGGGGTGGCGGAGATTCCGAAGACCTCCGCGGAGCCGTGGGGCTGTCCCGTGAAGATCTCAGCACGTGGGTTTTCGGTCGGCGCTGGCTCGACGTCAAGACGGTATTCAATGCCTGGCGCGCGGCCCACCAGCGCCCCGGCGACGGCGGTCTCGCCAAGTCCATGACCAAACTGGGACTGGCATTCCAGGGCCGGCGGCACAACGCACTGGACGATGCCGAAAACACCTTCGTCATCTATATGGCTTTGCTTGCCCAATTCAAGCCGGAACCTGTTCCGGTGACCGGGATGCAAAAAGCGTTGGGGAGGCATCGGGCATCGTGACCCATCTTTGTAACGATGCCATACGCATTCACGTCAACGAAATGGATATTTCTACGTTAAATACCGATGGCCTCGAAATCCTATTTCGCAACCCCACCCGAATCCCTGACACGGATTCCGGTCACGCGTGCGCGCTGCCATTTGATTGTTTGATCCCGGGCCACATCGCGGTCCGGCAACCAAGGACCCGATGATGAGCCAAAAAGACAAAGACCCCCGCAGGACCCCGGACACCGAACCGTCAGACGCCTTCCTGCGCCAGCTGCGTGAAAAGGCAGCGACGGAGTCGGCTGAGAATCTGGCGGCCGGCGGGCGGATCATCGAAAGCGTGTTCAACGATCCCGTTGTCCGGGAGGTCCTCGCTCGCCAAGAAGACGGCGCCGTACCGCCCGATGCCCATGAAATCCTGATGAAGCACCAGTTCTCGGGTGCGCACGATGCCCGCACACGCTGGTCAATAGACGACAAGACGCTCACGATCGAGCAAGAAACGTACGGCGGCAAACCGTTCATTTCGACTGCCCTGCTGACGGATCTCGTCCTCGTGATCCTGCATCGGGAAGGCGTGATCGCCTATAACGATGACACCCAGGAATCGTGGTCGCCAGTGAGGACGGACTGGAAGGTGCGCGTGAAGCTCGGCCCGGTGACCTTGCGTGCAGAATTCTGGCAACAGAATTCGTTTGCCGGAACACGGCAGTCAACGATCGACTTCTTTCTGATGACGGAGACCGGATCGTGAAACTACTGGTTCTCTCCGATCTCCACCTGGAATTCCGCGCGCCGCAACCGTCCAATGTATGCGGAGCTTGCGGCGACAGGTTTCGCTTGGGCAAATGGAACGAAGGCGCGACCTGGTATCACGCCCACTGTGGCGTTTGCCTGCAGGAAGCCGACGTCACCGAACCACGCGACTGCGGGTACTTGGGAAACGATTGGAATCTCCGCCTGCCGGATCCGTCCACCTATGATGTCGTGATATTGGCTGGTGACATTCATTCACATACCCACGCCATCCCGTGGGCGGCGAAAACGTTTCCGACGAAACAAGTCGTGTACGTGGCCGGTAATCATGAATTTTTCAATGGGCACCTTCATGGCCTATGCGTCCAAATGAAGCAGTGCGCGGAAAGCTATCCGAACGTCCACCTGCTCGACAACTCGAGCATGGTGATCGACGGTGTCAGATTTATCGGGGCCGTCCTCTGGACTGACTTTAAGTTCTTTGGCAATACGATGGCATCGATTGGCCGCTGCCTCCATGAGGCCAAGAACTATATGATGGATTTCAGCTCGATCCGGTTCGGATCGACCGGCTGGTTTCTGCCGGCCGACAGCGTGAAGCTGTTTCGAGTGAGCGCGATGTACCTTCGCGAAACGCTGGCCGAGCCATTTGATGGCCCAACCGTGGTCGTGACCCATCATCTGCCATCACGCCTTTCCGTCGCCAAGCGATTCGAGAAGGATTTGCTGACGGCGTCGTTTGCCAGCCACCTCGACGACCTCGTCGAGAAAGCAGACTGTTGGATTCACGGCCATACCCACGACAGCATGGATTACGAGCTTGGGAAATGCCGCGTCGTGTGCAATCCACGCGGCTATCCCATGGACCGGATCCGGGACAAATATGAGAACCCGGATTTCGACAGCTGCAAGATTGTCGAACTCGACGTCCCCGCCCCGGCATCGCGGAGAAGGGCGGTGCCGTGAAACGCGTGTTTTTCGATACCGAATTCAACGCTTTCATCACGTCGCCGAAGCTCATCAGCATCGGAATGATCGACGAGACCGGTACGCGCACGTTTTACGCGGAGCTTTCGGATACGTACGAGCCCAGTGATTGCAGTGAATTCGTGCGCGAAATAGTCTTGCCGCTTCTCAACGGCGGCGAAGCGTTGATGTCCCTGCGCGAGCTTCGCGGTCGCCTGAAGGACTGGCTGGAATCGTTTGGAGAACCGGTGACGCTGGCCACGGACTCGGTCGCCTGGGATTGGTTGCAGATCCAGAACCTCTTTCCGTCACCGAAAGACTGGCCCGCCCCCCTTGATCCGCATCCGCTACGACTGAACATGAACTACCTGAATGACTTCGACAGGTTTGAGGAGGCCATCGAAAGGGCGTTCGCCGGCGGTCTGCGCCGGCACCATGCACTGGACGATGCCAGGGCGAATCTCGCCGGCTGGAAGGCGGCTGGCGGCGATATCGAAACGAAGGTGGCGCCGACGAGGTTCTCGGTATGAAGGTCGGCGAACTTATCGAACTCCTTCGGCAGCAGGATCCGGAAGCGCTCATTGTCGTGGATGGCTATGAGGACGGGCTAGATGACAACGTCAGCGTTATCGCGACGCCGATTGAGCTCAACGTTCATGAGGATAAATACTGGAACGGGCGCCACGATACTGCGAACGAGAAATCGTCGATATCCAGTCGAGTGTCTGGCGTCTGGATAAAGGGTAACCGAAGGGAGATGTGGTGAAGCTGCACGTGCTCACGGACATCCATCTCGAGTTCCAGTCCTGGAGACGGCTGTGGGATATCGCGTCCATCGATTGTGATGTGCACGTACTCGCCGGCGACATTGGCGCAGGATTCACCGGCCTCGATTTCGCCCTGAGCCATTTCACGAGACCGGTCGTTTATGTCTGCGGCAATCATGAGTTCTACGGGCAGCGCCCAATGCAGACCTGGTGGCGGAAGGCGCGCGAGAAGGTAGCCGGGAGCCATGTTCATTTGCTCGAAAACGAATCAATCGTAATTGGGACTACGCGATTTCTGGGTTGCACGTTATGGAGTGATTACCGGCTGTTCGGGGATGAACGCCAGGAAGAACTCGGACGCCTGGCGGAAAAGGAATCGAACGACTTCGGACACATTTTTCTGACTCGCCGGGGACCGATTTCTTACGACGCCGATCCTTACGCATTCGGTTTTACCCGCAAACGTTCCGGTGACCGGTTGACGTGGCGCCACGTGGCCGCCATGCACCAACGCAGTCGGGAATTCCTTGAGGCCGAGCTGGACAAGACCGGGGACTGGGATCACACCGTGGTCGTGACCCACTTTGCGCCGTCGATAAACGGAATCGAGCAGCCGGGGTTGCCGGTGGATCTCGACGCCGCGTATGCGTCGAATCTGGACCACCTGATTCCTAAGGCAACGTGCTGGATTCATGGCCATGTGCATCGCGCACGGGAATACACCGGAAAGCTGGGTGGGTGCGTCATTGAGAACGCGCGGGGTTACTCCGATAGCGGATTGGATTCGGTGCCGGGGTTCACGTGGAATCTGGTGGTCGATACCACTGCACCGAAGCCGGAAAGGATGCTTGCATGTCATCCGTGATCGACGAACGCGAAGCGCTGGTGGACATCGAAAAAATCGCGCAAGCGACAGGCCTGCGGAGCCTGGGCGACATCCTTAGGAGTGGCCAGGCTTACGCCAGCCTGTACCTGTCGACCGAACGGCAGCTGCAGGACCTGGCGGGAGCGGTTCAGCCGCGGAACGTTAAGGGCGAGATGTCCGATTGGCGATTCATCAGTTTCCAGCTGGACCATCCGCAAGGCAAGGGCCTCAAGCTGAACCTGTTGGGAGAGCGTGGCCCGAACGGCATTGTCACGACGACATCGCCCGTCGAGGTGATCGACATGGAGCAGGGCCTGGTGCAGACCCTCAATTCCGTGTATCGCCTCCGGCTGGATGCCCGCGGCGTCGGCGAGCCGCCGGCGAAACACTTGATCTGCTTTTGCCGGACGCTCCACAGCTGGAACCTGGGGCGAGCATTCGATATTCCGGTGGTCTGATCATGAGCCCTGAACATACCCGAATTCTTTTTGAACGCTACCCGCGACTGCTAGGCGATCCGCAGATGATGCGGATGATCGAATGTGGCGATGGCTGGTTCGACCTCATTGACCGGGCCCTGGCCAAGATCGAGGCCGAATGCCCGCGGCTGGCCACTGACCCCAACTACAAGGGCGACCTTCCCACCATTTTTCGTATTCGGGAGAAATACGGGACCTTGCGCATCGACGTGGCGCGGGAAACGGAGGCAATTGCCCGGATGGTGGCTGAAGCCGAGACCGAATCAGAGGGTATCTGTGAAGCGTGTGGCGCACCTGGCCAGCTCAGTGCTCCGGAGCAGGAATGGTTGTATGTGAGGTGTCCTGGGCACATGGGGAAAGGGGCGTACGGAGGAGGGGGTAATACGGCTGGCCCGACCCGGGGAGGCCCGGTGATCTGGTTCTGCGGCGACGTTCACGGCCGGTTCGGCCACGTAGTGGAGGCGCTCGAAGTCACCTCGCTGCCGGAGTGTCCCGCCGCCGTGATCTTCCTGGGTGACCTGGAACCCCAGGAACCGCTCACGAAGATCTTCAGACGTTTTCTGGATGCTGGCGTGGAGCCGTACTTCATTCACGGCAACCACGAACCCGTTAACGCGGACGTCTGGCAGAACACGCTGGATGGCTGGCATCGGAATATTCACGGCCGCGTAGAAACCATTGCTGGTGTGCGTATTGCGGGCCTGGGCGGTACCTTTCGTCGCGATATCTGGTTTCCGGATCATGCGGACATGTGCGACCCGGCGCCAAAGTACGAGACCTACGATGCGTACGTGAACCAGCTGTGGCCGAAAGATAGCGCCCGCAACATCATGCTGGCACGCCAGTATTCGACGGCGATTTTCCCTGCTGTGGTCGAAGAACTTTCACGGCAGCGTGCTGATGTCCTGGTTACCCATGAGGCGCCCTCCGATTTCGAAAACGGATTTGCCGTCATCGATGATCTGGCCCGAAGCCTTGGAGTGGAAACGATCTTCAATGGGCATCACCACAAGGACCTATCGTCCAGTGGAAAGGGGTTCAAAGCTTTTCAGGTGGGTTTGCGCGGCATCCGTGAATTGTCCGGCGGCATCATCAGGCTTGGAGAGCCTGAATGAAGATCCATTTGCTTTCAGATCTTCACCTGGAGGGCGAGCCCTATACGCTGCCGTCTGACCTCGCGTTCGATGTCCTGGTGGCTGCCGGCGACATTTCCGACGACCCCAAACAAGCCATCGAATTTCTTGAGGGTATCGGAAAGCCGGTCGTCATGGTGTTGGGTAACCATGACTATTGGAGCCCTAGTCGAGAAGAGTTGGTCGACCTCCACGATCGGTTGGCGGAACTTCGCACGCTGGCGGAAGGAACACGTGTTCACGTCCTGGAGCAGGAGGCCGTGATCATCGACGGCGTCCGTTTCCTCGGCACCACGTTCTGGACCGATTACGCGCGCAACACCCATTTGGCGAATTACGCATTTCGCGCCATGAACGATTACGGGTTGATCGGTGCCAAGCACTGGCTTTCAGATCCGGGTGCCGTAAAGGATTTCGAGCGGGATTGTAAAGAGCTGGGTCTGGAACCCGGCCGGAAGGGTTACTTTCACCCGGCCATCGCGTTTCGCTGGCACCAGGAGTCGAAGGATTGGCTCCGGCAGGAGCTTTATCGAAAGCAAGAAGGCTGGACGCGCACCGTCATCGTCACGCATCACCAGCCCTCCTATCACTGCCTGCTGCGATCCCGTGCGATCGAGGACTCCGCCCTGAATCCGCACAACTGGACGAGACGGCTGGACTATCGATGGGACAACGAGGGCATCTACCGCGTGGCCGCCTATGCGTCCAAGTGCGATGAGTTCATTGCCGGATACCAAGCCCAGATCGATCTCTGGCTGTGCGGGCACGTCCACAAGGCGGTGGATACGGCCGCGGGTGGCGTGCGTGTCGTTGCCAATCCGCGAGGTTACTACGACGGCGAATCCCGGGGCTTCGATCCCGAACGGGTGATCGATCTCGAAACGCATGGCGGGTACATGCCGGCGTTATGGCCCGAGATCGAAGAATCGATCGGACGCCTTGAGCCACTTCTGGATGACGTGAAGTGTTTGGCGCCGAGCGTGAAACATCGCAATCCTGTCGTCCGCATGGCGGTTCGCGAAACCTTGAACACCCGGCTTCGGGCCTTCCATGACGAAGGCGTGAAGATTGGCGGCCGAATTTCCAGCAACTTTGCCCATCTGTCGAATTCGTTTCGAGACCGATTTGACCTTGTGGCGCCGGGATGCAATGCAGACGTACCGTCCGCCGTGTCCTGGGAGTCCTATTTCGGCACCAGACCCGATGTGCCGGGAATCATCGAGACGGCGGAAAACTTCATGGCTGCCTTGCGCCGCGTCCCGCAGTTCCCGGCCCTGGTGGCAGCTGCAGTCGACACGCGCGCGCAATGGGGTGTCGAGGCCGCGCGGGCGGTCGGATTTGAAGTAATCGTGAAACCGGTTAGGGCAACGCATTGCAACCGGAACAT
>SESH01099080.1_pt1 | contig 15582 bp, 11 predicted proteins | sample 3171561 | NCBI WGS metagenome assembly SESH01 (sample SAMN10866947, study PRJNA518727) | freshwater metagenome | biome: subpolar coniferous forest; feature: holomictic lake; material: water; isolation source: holomictic Lake 442 2011 16.5 m and 2014 13 m | place: Canada: near Kenora, Ontario
TGGGTGAGGTTCAGACCGGGCACCTGGGTGAGGTTCAGACCGGGTACCTTGGTGAGGGCCGTACTGGCCACCACAGCCCCCATTGTTTTAGCAGTACTCCGCGGCCCTCCGCGCCCCTCCGGTCTCCGTGTTAAAAAAACCGATCTAGAAAAGAAAAAACCAAATAATACTCACCAATGAAACGCAATAAAATTGTGTTTATTCTGCTCGTGAGCGAGTATCAGATAGCCACTCGGTCACCCGCTCTTCCATATAGAACCGCGGCGACCACGGCATCCCCTCGACCCAGCCCACGTGTCCACCGCGCTTGGTGAACTCCAAGTTCAGGTAATCATTGCTGTTAGCCACAATTCTTACCCTGTCCAGGACTGATGACGGTAGAAATGGGTCATCCACTGCGTTGAGCAGCAGCGTTGGTCGGCGGATGTTTCCGATGAACTGCAGCGAACTTGACCTGGTGTAGTAATCCTGAGCACCTGTGAATCCATGAACCGGACCGGTGACCGATCCGTCGAACTCCCAGAAGGTTTTGGCCTTCATGAGCTCGCTGCGATCGCACAGATCCGGGTAGGTATCCATCTTGGCCAGAGTCTTCGCCCGCAGTCCCTTCATGAAATGGGCAACGTAGTGCGGGCCCAGCCCCTGTTCAAGAAAACGACTCCCTGCGGCCAGGTCAAAGGGTACCGATACTCCCGCCGCCCGTTTGACGTTCCAAGGGAGCTGCTCTCCCTGCTCGCCAAGCCATTTGAGGGTAACATTGCCGCCCAACGACACGCCGACCACACGGATGTCGATGTCGTGATGCTGGCCGATCAGGGTGCGGACCACGAAGTCGAGATCGGTGGTTTCACCCGAATGGTAGAGCCGCCGCGCCGAGTTCAGGACGCCATCGCACGACCGAAAGAGGATCAAGTCGGCTGACCAGCCGCGCTTCCTGGCTTGGGCCATCAAGCCCTGCGCGTAGTTCGACTGGACGGTGCCCTCGAGGCCATGGAGCACGAGGAGGTGCGGCACGCCGCTGCGGATCACCCCGGCGCGCGCCAGGGAGATATGGTCGCCGTCGGGGGTCGTCCACCGCTCGATCCGGTCGTGGACCGCAGGCTGGGTGCGCCCTTTCTTGCCCCAGATGGTGGGGAGGTGGGCGCCCGGGAGCCACCACGCGGGCTGGTAGTTAGACACTAACTCAGGCATCTGCGGCGATCGTGATTAGGGGGGCGCAAACGTGTGCAGACCCATCTATTATAGTAGCCAGTAGCTCCCGACTCCCACCAAACACTCATCCACGACCCTTGGAAGTCCAGATCTTCGGCATCGCCAAGTCATCTGCCACCCGCTCCGCCCAGCGATTCTTCGCCGAGCGCCGGGTGAAGGTGCACTTCGTGGACCTCAAGGAACGCGCGGCCAGCAAGGGCGAGCTGCAGCGGTTCGTACAGAAGTTCGGCGTTACGGCGCTGATCGACAAGTCGAGTCGCCGATATGCCGAACTGGGGCTGGGCGCGGCGCGGCTGGATGATGCGCACTGGATCGACAAATTGATTGACGAACCGCTGCTCCTGGTGATGCCACTGGTTCGCTGCCAGCAGAAGCTGACCGTGGGCGACGCCGTGCCGGAGTGGAAAGTGTGGGTGGAGGCCGACAAGTGATCTGGCTGTGGGGCGGCTTCCTGCTGTTCGTCTTCACCCTGCTGGCGCTCGACTTGGGCGTCTTCAACAAGCAGGCGCACGCGCCGACCATGAAGGAGGCGCTCGGATTCACCACGGGTGTGGTGGCGCTGGCGCTGGTCTTCACGGTCTTCGTGTGGGTGGCGTACCACAACCAGTGGATGGGACTCGGCAGTCACCTGGATGCGGTGGATGACCGCGTCAACGACGGACGGCTGGCTGCGGTGAAGTTCCTCACGGGATACGTGATCGAACTGTCGCTGAGCATGGACAACGTCTTTGTCATCGCCCTGCTGTTCGGCCACCTGCGCATCCCGCTGGTGTTGCAGCACCGGGTGTTGTTCTGGGGAATCCTCGGTGCGCTGGTGATGCGCGGCGCAATGATCGGACTGGGTGCCGCCCTGGTGGCACGCTACCACTGGGTACTGTACGGTTTCGGTGCATTCCTGGTGTACACGGGCGTCCGGATGTTGTTGACCAAGGACGAAGACGAAGCCCCCGGCGAAAGTTGGGTGATGAGTCAGTTGCGCCGGCACTTCCCGATCACGGACGAGTTTCACGGATCGAGCTTCCTGGTCAAACTGAACGGCCGGACGTTCCTGACGCCCTTGATGGTCGCCCTGGTGTTGGTGGAAACCACCGACCTGATCTTCGCCGTCGACAGCATTCCGGCAATCTTCGCGATCACGGCAGATCCGTTCCTGGTATTCACGTCGAACGTGTTCGCCATCCTCTGCCTGCGGTCCCTCTACTTCGGCCTGGCTGGGCTGATCGAGAAGTTTCGCTATCTCAAGGTAAGTCTCAGCGTGATCCTGGCCCTGGTGGGCGTGAAGATGCTCACGGCCACCTGGCTGCAGCGCTGGATCGGCGAAAGCCTGAACTTCTGGATGCTCGGGCTGGTGGGGGGCATCCTGCTGATCGGCGCGGTGGCGAGCCACTGGGTGGACGGACAGAAGGCGACGCCAACCTAGCGTCGCCTTCTGTACGCATCATCGCACCCGGTCAGCTGATCGTCTTCTTCTTCCGCTGCACCTGCACCTGCGGCTGGTCCTTGAGCAACTTGTTGAAGTTGCCGACATCCACGTCGAGAATCTTGTCGGCCTTCGCGCGCTTCTCGCGCCACTGGGTATCGAGGTCCTCCGACCGCGTCTCGACCCCGCGCGTCACCGCGGCATCACTGCCCTCGATGGCGTCCTGCAGAAAGATAATCTGATCAGCGAGTCCGTTCCTGAAGTTGATGACGTCCTGGAACGTCTTGCCCTTGGGCTGGACGAGTTCCGTCTCGAGCGCGTCCACGGAACCCTTGATCGCCGTCGCCGCAGAATCGATCGCGACCTTGTTGCTGGCTTCCTTGCTCTTCTCGGCGGCCCTGGCCACCTGATCGCGCGCATCGCGCAGTTCAAGCACCGTGCCATTGAGGTCGTCGAGCTTGGCGGTGAGCTGCCCGAGTAGCGCGTTCACGCGTGCCACATCCGAGGCCGTCATGGGCTCGGCGCGCGCGTCGCGCCGCACATCAACAGTCGCTGTCGACGTACCGACGGTCGCGCCCTTCCACGACAGCGTGGCCGTGTAGCGACCGGCAGCCACCGTGCGGCCGCGTACCTCACCGGCGCTGAACAGCCCGGTGATCTTCGTCGGCGTGTCTTCACGCAGGTCCCAGACGAAACGGTTCATCCCGGCCTTGGCCGGCAGTGGCGTCTGCCCTGTGGCTGGCCCCGACGCCGGCGATGCCGGCTGCCCAGCGGCAGGCCTGGATGCATAACTGCGAATGATCCGCCCCTCTGCGTTCTTGATATCGAGCGTCAGCGTGCTGCTGGAATCGGCTGCGCTCTTCAGCGAGTAGGTGAAGATTGCGCCCATCGGCGGATTGCGCCCTGCGCCCGGGGCAGGAGGATTTGCCCAACGGCCGAGCAGCGCGCTGCGCACCGGTAGCAGCGATACGTCGGCCGTTGCGCGTGCAACGGCCATGGATGAGAAGGACGCGATATCGTCGAGTATCCAGAATGCGCGCCCTTCGGTGGACGCAACAAGATCGCCGTGTCGTGCGATCAGATCCGTCACGGGCACGGACGGAAGATTCTGCGAGAAACGGGTCCAGTGGGCGCCATCGTCAAGAGAGAGGTAGACACCGGTCTCGGTGCCCGCATAGAGCACGCCCTTGGTCTGCGGCGACTCGCGCACCACGCGCACGGGCTCGCCGGCCCGCAGCCCAGCAGTGATGAGCGTCCACGTCTTTCCGTAGTCGGCCGTCTTGTAGGCGAGCACGGCATTTTCGCCCAGGCGATCCTTGCGGAAGGCGACGTAGGCTACGGCCGGATCGAACGGTGAGGCCTCGATGGTGTTGACTAAGCCGGGTCCCCATGCGCCGCCGGTCACATTGGTCCACGACATTCCACCGTCGCGCGTCACGTGCAGCAGGCCGTCATCGGTGCCGGCCCACAACACCTTGGCGTCCTTCGGCGACTCGGCGACGTAGTAGATGGTGTTGTACACCTCGCCACCGGCGCCTTCACTGGTGATCGGGCCACCGCCCTGCCCCTGCGTCGTCTTGTCGTTGCGCGTGAGGTCGCCCGAGATCGCGTCCCAGCTCTTGCCCCGGTCGCGCGAGCGAAAGAGCACATTGCCCGCGTGATAGATGACATTGGGATCGTGGTCGGACACGACGATCGGCGCATTCCAGTTGAAACGGTACTTCTGCAGGTCGCTGGGCTCGCCAAGGCCGAGTGCGGGCCAGACCATCACGTTGCGATCGAAGCCGGTCTGCCGGTCATACTCGCCGATGATGCCCTGATAGCAGCCGCCGTAGACGTAGCGCGGCGCGGCGCGGTTGAAAGCCAGATAGGCGCTTTCGCAGCCGGAGACGGCGTCCCATTCACGCACCGTGATGCCAGCTCCGTCGCTGCGGCTTTGCGTGCGCACGCTGGAGTTGTCCTGCTGGCCCCCGTAGACGCTGTAGGGTTCTGCGTCATCGACGTTCACGCGATAGAACTGCGCCGTGGGCTGATTGTCCTGGGTGCTCCACGTCTTGCCGCCATTCAACGAGACGGATACCCCGCCGTCATTGGCGTTGGCCAGAATCTTCGGGTCGCGCGGGTTGATCCACAGCTGGTGGTTGTCGCCGTGTGTGGCTTCGACCACGGCAAAGGTCTTGCCGCCATCGATGGACCGTGTGAGCGGCGCATTGATGACCCAGACCACGTCGGAATTCTGCGGATCGGCGGTGATGTTGGTGTAGTACCAGGCGCGTGCGCGAATGAGGCGATCCTCGCTCAGCCGCGACCACTTCTTGCCGGCATCATCGGAACGGTACAGACCGCCCTCGTCCGCTTCGACGATGGCGTAGAGGCGATCGGGATTCGCCGGCGACACCGCGACATCGATCTTGCCGATCAACTTGGGAAGGCCAGTGGTGAGTCGTGTCCAGCTGTCGCCGGCATCGGTGGACTTCCAGAGGCCAGAACCAGCGCCGCCGGAACGCACCTTCCACGGCGTGCGCTGATGATCCCAAAACGCGGCGTACAGGATGCGCGGATTCGTGGGATCCACCGAAAGACCACTGGCGCCGCTGGTGCCGTTCTCGCCCTTGAGCAGGAGGGTCCACGTCTTGCCGCCGTCCATCGAACGGTAGATGCCGCGGTCGGGGGAACCCGTCCATCGGTTGCCCTGCGCCGCCACCCACACGATGTCTGGGTTGGTGGGGTGCACGCGCACCGCCGAGATCTGCTGGGTGGCGTCGAGGCCAAGGTGCGTCCATGTCCTGCCGGCATCGGTGCTTCGGTACACCCCGTTGCCGAACGACGATGACTGCCCACGCACGGCGTGCTCGCCGGTCCCCACGTACACCACGTTGGGGTCCGACTCGGCGACAGCAATCGCGCCGATGGAACCCAGGCGGAATTGCCCGTCAGAAATATTCTTCCAGGTCAGCCCCGCATCGTCGGTCTTCCAGACACCTCCACCGGTATAGCCGGCATAGAAGACCATCGGCTGCGTGGGAACGCCGGCGATGGCATTGGCTCGACCGCCGCGAAAGGGGCCGATGTTTCGCCACTGCAGCGGTGCCAGCATGGCGCTGTCAATGGTGATCGTCGGAGCGACGGGGGCGGGCTTCTGCGCAAGCATTGCCGCAGGAAAGACCGCGAGAACGAGACTGAACGTGAGTGCGCGCATGGTCGGGGGCGTTGGAGGTTCCAGAAGGTACCGCCACGCGGCGAACGGCGGTACGGTGGCGGCTTGCCTCGCCGGGGGCGTGACCCAGATTCCCAGCACGCCATTCTCCAGGTAGCCTGATGCCACAACACGGAACACTCATCCGCACCACCGATGCGACGCTCATTGATCGCATCGCGACCTCCGGTCACGATTGGCTGATGCTGGACGGGGAGCACCCGAGTGTCGGCCTGCCGGAGATGGCCATGATGCTGACCGCGGCGGCTGGGCGTGTGCCGTGCTATGCCCGTGTGCGCGCGCTCGACAGTGCGCTGATCAGCCATGCATTGAGCGCCGGGGCAACGGGCGTGATCATTCCCAATGTGGACACCGTGGCACAAGCGGAAGAGTCTGTGCGCTGCGTGCGGATCTCCCGATGGCCGAAGGCCAGGGTGGTGGTGCAGGCAGAGTCGGCCGAGGCGGTGCGGAACATCGCGGGCATCGTGGCGACGCCGGGCATCGAGTGGGTGCTGATTGGCCCGTACGACCTGACCCGGAGCCTGGGCATTGCGGAACAGCTGGAGCACCCGGCATTTCACGACGCCGTAGGGCAGATTGAATCGGCGTGCCGTGCGGCGCGCGTTCCGGTGGGGATCTTCGCCATGACCCCGGAACGGATGCAACCGTACGAGGTCCGCGGATTCGACTGGCTGGTGACAGGGATCGATCGGCCGGCTTGAGGGTTACCACATAGGGTTATGGTGTGAAGCATCCAGTACTCTGCAGGCAACCACGAACAGGGAGAACTCCGTGACGCGTACCTCAATGACGGTGGCAACTGTCGCCCTGATGGCGCTTGTCCTGCCCCTGCGTGCCCAAACCGGGCTGTATGTCGGCGCTCAGGTGACCGGCGCATCGCTCACGTACAAGGATGCGGCGGACAAGCTGGATTTCGGGTCGGGATTCGGCGTGCATGCTGGCCTCACGTTGGGCAGCACCTTTGGTGTGCTGGTGAACTACGACAAGAACACGCTGGGTTCGTCGGGCGGAAACACCGATCTCGGGCAATGGGACGTGCTCGGACGCCTGGGGTTCATGGGCATTGGGCCGGTGAAGACGTATCTCACGGGCGGCATGACGGGTCGGGCCACGCAGTCGCCGTCGTATGGCGGCCGGGTGGGCGATTACAAGTTTTCCGGGATGAATCCCACCGGTGGCGCTGCCGCCCAGGTCTTCATCACCAGCAAGCTGGCGCTCGACGGCTCGGTGCTGTGGACGTTCGGCAAGTTCTCCGACACCAGAAACGGATCCCTGAATCCGGGGCGCGTTTCCGCCACAGGGTCGCGCGTGTCGCTTGGAGCGAGTTGGTACCTGCTCGGCGGAAAGTAGGGAGAAACAACCGAATCGGACCCGGGAAGGGTTAGCTTTCAGGATGACCAAACGCACACTCGATGCCCCTGATACTGGCTTCTCTTCCCTCGGTCTCGATCCCCGCCTGCTCGATGCGCTGACTGCGCTGGGCTACGAAGAACCGACACCGATTCAACGCACCGCGATCCCGCCGCTTCGGGCAGGGCGCGACGTGCTCGCTGTGGCCGCCACCGGCACGGGCAAGACCGCCGCTTTTGCGCTGCCCTTGCTCCACAACATCGACCCGACGCTTCCGCCGCGCATGCGGCTGGCGGCGCTGGTGCTGGTGCCGACGCGCGAGCTCGCGATGCAGGTGGCCGAGGCGATTCACCGGTACGGGAAGCCCTTCGGCGCCGCGGTGCTTTCGATCTACGGCGGCGCGCCAATGGAACAGCAGATCCGCTCACTGAAGCGGGGTGTCGACGTGGTGATTGCGACGCCAGGACGGGCGCTCGACCACATTCGCCGCAAGACGCTGCACCTCGATCACGTGAAGACCGTGGTGCTCGATGAAGCCGACGAGATGCTGGACATGGGATTCGCCGAGGACCTCGAAGCGATCCTGAGCGCGCTGCCGGCGGAACGGCAGACCGCGCTGTTCAGCGCGACGATTCCGGCACGCATCACGAAGATCGCCAACTCGCACCTGAAGAATCCCGAAGTCGTGCGCATCGAGCGTGCGGCCATTGCGCCGGGGGAAACGGCGAAGGTCCGTCAGGTGGCGTACATGGTGCCGCGGGCGCACAAGATGGCGGCCCTCGCGCGCATTCTCGACGTGGAAGCACCGGAAAGCGCCATCGTGTTTTGCCGCACGCGCACCGAAGTGGACCAGCTCACCGAGACGCTGGCGGGGCGCGGGTATCGCGCCGAAGCGCTGCACGGCGGGTTGTCGCAGGAGCAGCGTGACCGGGTGATGAAGCGGTTCCGCGCCAAGGGGAGCGACCTGCTGATCGCCACCGACGTGGCGGCGCGCGGTCTCGACGTGAAGCACGTGACGCACGTGGTGAACTACGACGTGCCGTGGGAGTCGGAATCGTACGTGCACCGCATTGGGCGCACGGGACGCGCGGGACGCGAGGGCGTGGCAATCACGCTGGCCGAGCCGCGTGAGCATCGCCTGCTGCGCAACATCGAGGCGACGACCAAGCAGAAGATCGAGATTGGCGTGGTGCCGACCGTGGCCGACCTGCGCACGCGCCAGCTGGAACAACTGCGCGATCAGGTGGCGGAGTTGCTGAACGCGGGCGAACTCGACCGCTATCGTCCCATGGTCGAGCAGCTTGCCGAAGAGTATGACGTGATGGACATCGCGGCAGCGGCGATACGTTTGGCCGCACGCAAGGTGGAAAGCGAGGGAGAGCCGGAGGAGATCCCGAACCTGATCACGCGCGGCGGCGACCGTGATGCGCACACCCCGAAGCCGGCACGGCAGGGACGTCGCGAGTTTGCCGGCAAGGTGGGCGGCAAGGTGGCGAAGATCTATGTGGGCGCGGGCCGCAAGCTGAAGATCCGGCCGGGCGACATTGTCGGCGCCATCGCGGGTGAGGCGGGACTTGGGCTTGGCGAGATTGGCGCGGTGACGATTGGCGACCGGCATTCCATTGTGGAAGTGCCGGAGGACAAGGCCGACTTCATCATCGCGAAGCTGTCGGCGAGCACGATCAAGGGGAAGAAGGTCCGGGTGCGGCGGGACCAGGCGTAGCGTCGTGTGGCGTGACTCGATCTTTTTGTTTGCCTGATGATCGGAGCGTTCGCACGATGACGCGCGGCGTTGTTGCCCTGCTGTTGACACTTGTCCTTGGCGGGCAGCAGGCGCCGGTTGCATCGGCGCAGGCGCCCGCCGCCGTTTCGGCGCGCACCGTACTGCTCATTTCGCTCGACGGTTTTCGCGCGGATTACATCCAGCGTCCCGCAGCCCGGCGACTGCGCGCGCTGGCGGCGTCGGGCGTGCGCGCCGAGCACATGGTGCCCGCTTTTCCCTCGAAAACATTCCCGAACCATTACACGATCATCACCGGCCTCCGTCCCGAGCATCACGGGATCGTGGCCAACGCGATGTGGGATGAGGTGATCGGGAAGAAGTTCACGATTCCCGATACGGTCGTGACGCATGACACCCGATGGTGGGGCGGCGAACCGCTGTGGGTGACCGTGGAAAAGCAGGGCAAGCGCGCGGCTTCGTATTTCTGGGTGAGCTCGGACATGGAGATCGCCGGCCGCCGTCCCACGTGGTGGAAGCCCTATGACGGTCGGGTACCGAACGCTGAGCGAGTGCGGACGGTGCTTGACTGGCTGGACATGCCGGCCGGGACCGGACCGGCGTTCGTCTCGACGTATTTCAGCGATTGCGACGACGCGGGGCACAACTTTGGCCCCGGGGCGCCGCAGGTGGACAGCGCGATTGCCCGAGTGGACGCGATGGTCGGCGCCCTGGTCGATGGCATTGTGGCCCGAGGTCTTGCCGCTCAGGTGGATATCGTCGTGGTGTCGGACCACGGCATGGCAGACCTTTCCCCGGAGCGGGTGATCTATCTCGATGATTACCTCGACCTGTCCAAGGTCGACCTCGTCGATATTTCGCCGGTAGGGTCGCTTGCGCCGAAGCCCGGATACGAAGCCGACGTGTACGCACGGCTCAAAGGCGCACATCCGCACATGCAGGTATATCGCAAGGGCGAGGTGCCGGCGCGCTTCCACTTCAATGACCACCCCCGCATTGCGCCGCTCGTGACGATCGCGGATGAAGGGTGGACCATGACGACGCACGCCGCAGTCCGGCTCGGCGGCCTGCCGCACGGCGGGATGCATGGTTTCGACAACCAGGTGCCGTCGATGGGGGCGCTGTTCGTGGCGTCCGGTCCCGACTTCCGGCAGGGACTCGTGGTTCCCCCGTTCCAGAACATCCACGTCTACGAGCTGTTGGCCGGGTTGCTGGGTGTGAAGCCGGCGCCGAACGACGGCTCCGCGGATTCCACGCGCGCCTTCCTGCGTCCCTCACGCGAACGACCATAGCCGCAACAACAGACGGGACGCCGAGTGATCAAGTCGGCGCCCCGTCGGTGCTCACTATGGTTCAGTTGTGTCCCGCGTTACTGCGCCTTACTCAGGAATCCAGAGGCCTGCAGCTCGGGCCCATACCGGAACCACGGTTGATGCTGCCGCGAGGGCATCGAGAAGGTGTTCCACGACCAGCGGATCACCGATATCCTCGATGGCGTGAAGGATCCCGTCATCCCTCTCTTACGCATGTGGAATGCGCAGACGGTTCGCGTTGACTTCGCTGAGCCACGCACTGAGATCCTCGCTGAACGGCACATCATGCTTCACATGGATTCCAGCACCCGTGCCTCGGGCAGTTCCCCTTCCTCGTGTTCACCAGAGGAACGTCATTCACCCCGCCCACGATCATCCCCGTCTCGTCGATCTGACGTGTGCCCTCCGGCACCTAGGGTGCGAGGCCAGTCAGGACTCGCATGATGAAGCTGTGGCGATCGGAACTGGGACGGCGACTCGTCGGTGTTGCGGACGACGTCGAAAACTACCTGGCTCGGGCTGGCTTCCTGCGTACGTACGGCATCGGAACCACCTCCCCGAAGTGAGACGCACCCATACAATGAAGCGCGGCAAGCGGAATTGAAATAGGCGGTGGCCCGACACGGTGTGAGGCGTTCATCGTCAGGGAAACACGCGCAATCCGGCTAGTCCTGCATAAGATGCGCCGCGCCGGGTGCCGCGATACTTCCGCCGCGCGATGCCACGCCAGAGATTCTCTCCTGTCTCTCCCACCGGAGCCCGCCATGACAACCCGCCGCGACTTCCTGCATCTCTCCGCCACCGCGGCGGCCGCCACCGCCATGTCGCCGCAGCGCGCGCACGCGGCGCCCTCGGTCCTTGCCGATGATCCGCCGGCGATAGCGGCGCTCACTTCGATGCGCGCCCAGGCGTCGCCGATCACGGTGGACGAGCGGCGCGCCCGACTGGAACGGGCGCGCGCACTGATGCACGCCAATAAGCTCGATGCCGTGATGCTCAATGGCGGGACGTCGCTGGATTATTTCACGGGGATGAAGTGGGGGCTGAGCGAGCGCCTACTGGGCGTGATCATCCCGGCGAAGGGCGAGGCGTTTCTGGTAACGCCGAGGTTTGAGGAAGAGCGCGCGCTCGAGCAGGCGCGTGCCGGTCCGCTGGGTGCCGGCGCCGAGGTGCTGGCCTGGGAAGAGGATGAGTCGCCCTATGAACTGATCGCGAAGGGACTGCGTGCGCGCGGCATCGCGTCTGGCGTGCTGGGGATAGAAGAAACGGTGCGGTGGCAGTTCAGCGATGGCGCGGGGCACGCGCTGCCGCAGATGACACTCGCCAGTGCGACGCCAGTGTCGGCAGGGTGTCGCGTGATCAAGGATGCGCACGAGATTGCCCTGATGCGCCTGGCGGCCCAGGTCACGCTCAAGGCGTACACGGCCGCCTGGCAATCGCTGAAAGTGGGGATGACGCAGGGCGAGTTTGGCGCCCTCGTCGCGCGCGCCCACGCCAAGCTGGGCTTCGACGGCGGTGCCGGTGTCCAGGTGGGGCAGTATTCGGCGCTCCCGCACGGATCGACCACGCCGCAGGTCGTGCGCGAAGGGTCGATCCTGCTGATCGATGGCGGGTGCCGGGCCGAAGGGTACAGTTCCGACCTCAGCCGCACGTTCGTGATGGGCAAGCCCACGCAGAAAATGAAGGATGTCTTCGAGATCGTGCACCGGGCGCAGGCGGCGGCAGTGAAGACCGCGCGTCCCGGCCTCGCCTGCGGCGAGGTCGATGCGGCGGCCCGCAAGGTCATCGTCGATGCCGGTTACGGTCCGGGATACAAATACTTCCTGCATCGCGTGGGGCACGGCATGGGGATGGACGGGCACGAGTGGCCGTACCTGGTGAAAGACAATCCGCTGCCCATGCAACCGCACATGGTCTTCAGCGACGAGCCGGGGATTTATATTCCCGGTGAGTTCGGCCTGCGGCTGGAAGATGACATGCACATCACGGACGATGGCGCGGAGCTGTTCACGCCGCAGAGTTTCAGCCTGGAAAAGCCGTTCTAGCATTGCACGGCAGCTGTACGCCGCACCCGATTTCTACCGTCTACCGTCTACCGTCTACCGTCCACCGTGAATCGTCCAGACTTCGAAGCCCTCGCACGACAGCTCGACGACACCGGCGAGTTCAAGGTGCTGCGCCGATTCGTGCCCCGGTCCTCGTACGGCGAGCCTGAAGGCGGTGAGGAAACGCGTACGGCGCTCTTTGTAGACGTGGAAACAACGGGTATGCAGTGGATGACCGACCGGATCATCGAATTTGCCGGAGTCCCATTCACGTTCGGCAAGGAAAGCGGGCGCATCATCAGCGTGGGTACACCGTTCGTGTCGCTCGAAGATCCAGGGCGTCCGGTGCCGGATGAAATCGTTCGCCTGACGCACATCACGGATGCGATGGTTGCCGGGCACCGCATTGATGACGCACAGGTGAAAACACTGGCGGACCAGGTGCAACTCGTCATTGCGCATAACGCCCGGTTCGACCGCCCGTTCGTGGAGGCGCGCTTTCCGTGTTTCGAGGAAAAGCACTGGGCCTGCTCCATCAACGACGTGCCGTGGGAGACGCACGGACTGGGATCGGTGAAGCTCGGCTGGCTGCTCATGGAGCACGCCGGACTCTACTTCCGTGCCCATCGCGCGGAAGACGACTGTCATGCGGCCATCCATGTACTGGCGTCGCCATTTGCCGATGATGGGTCTCTGCCCATGCGCCATCTGCTCGACTCGAGTCGCCGACACACGGTCCAGGTGCGTGCTATCACCGCGCCCTTTGACGCCAAGGATCTGCTGAAGGCCCGGAACTACCACTGGGACAACGGCACGCCAGAACGCGCCAAGGCGTGGGAGAAGGAAATCGCCGAGGACGCTCTGGAAGTCGAACTCGCGTGGCTGCGCGAGACGATCTACAAGGGAAAGGGCGCTCCGGAAACGAAGAAGCTCTCGGCGCGCACTCGCTATTCTGCGCGACGCTGAGTGGGTGCGCCAACGAATGGCCTGACGGTATGATCGCGCTCCTGCTTGCCGTGGCCATCCAAACAGTGCCGGTGCCCAGTGCGCGTCCGGTCCGTGACACGCTCACCTATGAGTCGCCGGCGCTTCGCGCGATCATCACCGAAGCCGCCCGGTTCAACCGGCGTGTGCCGGCCACACTCGGGAGTTACCGCGCGCACATGGAGAGCGAGATCTCCATTGGCTCCCAGCGGCCCGACAAAGGCGAGCTGTCGGTGTCGGTGGAGCAAGTCGCGAGTGAGTTGACCTGGAGTCGCACGGGGGCGTTCGAGCAGCGGATCCTGGGCTATCGATCGCAGTCGATGGGGTTGCAGTTCGCGTCCATTGGTTTCTTTCGCAATGCGTGGGCGGTGCCTTCGCTCTATGGCAACCGACTGGCGCTCCTGTTCGGCCAAGACACGTCGAGCCGCCGACCGCCGGCACGCCGCGGCCGGGCCGACCGGGCCACGGTGTACGCCATCCACCCGTTTGCCGACGATCGCGAGCGCGTCTACCAGTTTCGGGGTGGCGACACGGTGCAGGTGATTCGCGTCGGCGAACGTGCCATCCCCATCGTGCGCGTGCGGGTCGAACCGCGCAGCGATGTGCCGGACGCCACGGTGATCTTTACCGGCGAAGTCGATCTCGACGCGACGCGCAAGAATATCGTGCGCATGCGCGGGTACTTTGCCCGCGTCGGCGGCCCCAAGGCGAAGTTCGACCTGCTGGGGCAGGCGCGGCTGCAGGGGATTGCCTTCGTGGAGCTGGTGAACAGCGAAGTGGAGCAGGCGTTCTGGCTTCCCTCGTATCAGCGGTTCGAGGCCCAGGCGACCGCCCCGTTCATTGGCGACGCGCGCGCCGTCTTTCGCATCGTCTCGCATTTCCGCAGCTACGACATTACCGCACCCAGTGGCCGGGTGACGAGCAGCGCGCCCGCGCTGGCCGACACGCTGCAACCAATGGAACACCGTCTCTCGTTTGCTCCCGCCGATTCCATGAATCGCTTTGCGGAATGGCTCACCGACCTGGGCACGCTGAGTTCCGGTGTCGCAGCTACGGATTTCGACGATGTCGCTCCCGATCTATGGAAAGTGAACGGGCCTCCGCGCACGACGGTGCGCCCGGAGCGCGTGCACGACGTGGTGCACTTCAATCGCATCGAAGGGGCCTGGACCGGGCTGGGGATCACGCGACAGTTCCGCGACCAATTGCCGGGCCTCACTGTCCGGGCGGTAGCGGGCTACGCGTGGAGCGAGCGTGCCATGCGTGGCCGGACGATCATCGAGTACCAGCGTAGACGGTTGCGATACGGCGCGCGCGTCGGGCGCTCGCTCGACATCACCAATGACTTTCGCGTGGCCTTCGATTCCGGCAATGCGACGGCCGCCCTGTTCGGTGTTGATGACTACGACTACGTGGACCGTCGCTCCGCGATGTTCTCGGTGGCACGGCTTCTTGCCGATCGCTTCGGCAGCGCAGTGCGATTGGATGTTGGTGTGGCCGATGACCGAAATGCCGTGGTATCCATGGTACGGGCGCCGATCGGACGCCGGTCGTTTCCTGCCAATCGACGAGTGCTCGAGGGGCGATACGCCCGGACCGCTCTCACTTTCGAATGGCGGCCGGATGTCAGCGGGGAACTGATGCGCATTGGCTACGGCGGGCGCGTCTACTATGAGCGTGGCGACGGGGATCTCACCTACCATCGTGTCGAACTGCGCGGCGCGATGCGCTGGAACAAGGGCCGGGTCACCATCGCGGGGCGCGCGGATGCGGGTCAGGTCTTTGGCTCCGTGATTCCGCCGCAGCAGTTGTTCGAGCTGGGTAGTTCCGAGGCGTTGCCTGGGTACGGCTTCAAGGAGTTTGCCGGCAATCGGGCGGCGTTGTTCCGTGGCATGGCGATGTACCGGTTCAATGTCTGGACGGCGCCACTGCGGCTGACCCAGCGCTTCTGGTTGCCGAGTCCGTCGCCGGCGTTCGCTGTTGGCATGCAGGCGGGATGGACGGATGTGTCTACCGCCGCCGCGCGCGTGGCGCTGGCAGAGCTGACTCCTGTGCCCGCCCCCACATTGCTGGTCCTGTGGCGGCCGGTTTCACGCCCAAGTGACGGGGTGCGCGCCACGATCACCGGTGGCGTACGATTCTTCGGCGGGGCGGTGGGACTGCTGCTGGCGCGGCCGATGGAGCAAACCGGAAAGTGGCGCCTGATGCTCACGTTTGGGCAACAGCTGTGATGTTCAGCTGGGATTTGTGACGTTTAACACGGAGACTGGAGGGCCACGGAGGGCCACGGAGTACTACAA
>SESH01051734.1_pt1 | contig 15569 bp, 14 predicted proteins | sample 3171561 | NCBI WGS metagenome assembly SESH01 (sample SAMN10866947, study PRJNA518727) | freshwater metagenome | biome: subpolar coniferous forest; feature: holomictic lake; material: water; isolation source: holomictic Lake 442 2011 16.5 m and 2014 13 m | place: Canada: near Kenora, Ontario
CAACACCACCATTCTGATACCAGTCAGGCGACGCAACACAAAACAGAGTGGAGCCAGCAGGCCTGTCCAATAGGCGACCAGCAGTATATCGGGCTTCATTGAGTTGATACGGCGGATTGTTCCGAGCCAGGAAAAGGGGTTATAGAGCACCAGTCGCGCATTATCGGGCAAAGAGACCTCCCTGTTGTTCACCAGAAAACCGGGATAGAGTGCCCTGAACGCCAGAGGAACAACATCATCCCCTCGCTCGCGAAGAGCCGCCTCCAAAAGTGCACTGAAACGGGCTATACCTCCCTTCAATGGGGGGAAAGGAGATATGACGGCTATTCGCAACGCTATACCTCACCAAAACCTTGCTCAAAAAGCTCCACCAACTGCCGGGCAGCCTCGGCATCATCCACGCCATCAAGTTTGAGCGTCAACTTGGTGCCCCTGGGAGCAGCAAGACTCATGACACCGATAATAGACTTTGCGTTGATTTCAACTCCACCCATCACGATAAAAAAATCGGATTTAAAACGGGATGCAAGTTTAACGACCGCAGCCGCAGGTCTGGTGTGCAGCCCTGCCTTGTTTTTTACGACAACTTCCTGAACAATCACGAATTTTCGGTACCCCTTTGTATGATTTAGAGTCTCTTCACCATTGCAGTCTCATCACATGCCATAAGTTTTGGACAATGAGTACAATCCTTCCATATCTTCTGCGGAAAATACTCTTTTCTGATTTCACTGTACCCGATCCGGGTAAAAAACTCCCGGCTGAGCGTCAGAACAAAAACCTCACTGACCCCTTCATCACGCAAAACCGACTCGGCCTTTTCAACCAACAACCGCCCTATACCCTTCATTTTATAGCGGTTAAAGACTGCCAGCGATCGAATTTCGGCAAGCTTCTGTGTATAGAAAGCGATAGCACAGCAGCCTATCACCTCGCCATTATATTCGGCAACGAAAAAGTTACGAATATTTTCAACAATGTTATCACCTGAGCGCTCCAGCATAATTCCCTGACGGGCGTACTCTGCCGTAATGGCAGCTATGGCCCCTGCATCAGCAAGACGCGCATACCTGACAAAAAGTTCAGCCTGCTGCATTTATTACCCGAGCCCCTCATCCTGGGGTTCAGCAGCTCGGGTACGCCCCGATACCTCTCGCCAGAGTTCATCCTTGAGCTCCTTCAGCCCCAGTCCGGAGACTGCTGAAATCGGAAGTACCCTGACTCCCCTTTCAAGTGCCGGAATCTCAAGATCTTCAGAAGCAATATCCATTTTGGTAACAACAACCATCCGCGGTTTATCGAGCAATCCCTTGTCAAATTTCTCAAGCTCTCCGAGAAGTGTCCGGTACTCTTCGGCAATATCAGGCGAATCTGCAGCAATAAGAATAGCCAGAATCTTCGTGCGTTCAATATGACGGAGAAACTGCAAGCCCAGCCCCTTGCCCTCAGCCGCTCCCTCAATAATTCCAGGAATATCGGCCATGACAAACGATTTATACTCCTCGTAACGCACAATGCCAAGATTCGGCACCAGCGTCGTAAAGGGATAATCAGCAATCTTCGGTTTCGCCGCGCTGATGACCGAAATCAGGGTTGACTTGCCCGCATTTGGAAATCCTACAAGACCAACATCAGCCATAAGCCTTAACTCCATCTCAAGCAAAAGCCCTTCGCCTTTCTGGCCTGGTTCGGCATAACGGGGCGCCTGACGGGTTGGAGTGGCAAAATGCTGGTTTCCTCGCCCGCCCTTGCCTCCTCTGGCAATCAACAACTCCTGCTCGGCTCCGGTCAAGTCGGCAATGATCTCATGGGACTCTGCATTTCTGATAATAGTACCACACGGCACATCAATAACAATATCTGCGCCATCCTTGCCTGTTTTCCGGGCTCCCTGCCCATGCACACCACGAAGCGCAATGTATTTATTTTTGTATTTAAAATCGAGAAGGGTGGTCAACTGACTATTGGTTCTGAGCCAGACATGGCCTCCCCGACCGCCATCACCTCCGTCAGGCCCACCTTTGGGGACAAACTTCTCCCTGCGAAAACTCACACACCCTTTGCCGCCGTCTCCAGCCTGAACAAATATGGACGCACTATCAACAAACTTCACTAACGCACCTGCCTTTTGAATAATCTTTCATCTTTACCTATCTTCGCAAACAACAACTAAACTGAATAAATCTATGGCTGCCTCACACACAGGAAAACCCAATGACAAACCCTCAATCGAGGAGCTGATCACGCGGCTTGAGGAGATAACCCGCAATATCGAAAACCCCGACACCGGCCTTGAAAACTCTATCGGCCTCTATGAAGAGGGGTTGACCATTGCCGAGGCATGCAAAAAGCGACTTCAGGAGGCCAGAAAAAAAATTGAGGTCATCAATCCTGAACTTGCTAAAACGATGCCCGAAACACCGCGCATCAAAGATCTTTTCGACAGCGAATCCTGAAATCGCTCATGCATCGAGCTGCTTCAGCAGCAGATCATTGACCATCTGGGGATTACCCTTGCCTTTCATCCGGCTCATGCACTGCCCCACAAAAAAGCCCAGCAGCTTGGTTTTCCCGCCGCGATAGGCCGCAAGCTGACCGGGATTGGCATCAATAATTTCCTGGACAACCGCTTCAATCGCTCCGGTATCCGACACCTGTGCCAGCCCTTCACGCTCAACAATATCCATTGCACTGGCCTGATCAGCCAACATTATTTCAAACACCTGCTTGGCAATGGTATTGCTAATAGTTCCCTCCCCAATGAGACGAATCAGCCCTCCCAGCCTTCCAGGAAGAATGGAAAACTCAGCAATATCAAGATACTTCTCTTTAAGAATACGCATCACCTCCCCCATCACCCAATTCGAGGAAACCTTGGCCTCGCCCGAAACCTTGACGGTCTCTTCAAAATAGTCAGCGACCTCCCTCTCTACCGTCAATACCGCAGCATCATAGACGGGAATGGCATACTCGGAAGCAAAACGGAGCGCCCGCGCTTCCGGAAACTCCGGAAGCTCAAGCCTTATACGATCAATCATCTCCTGGTCAACAAGCACCGGCACCAAATCGGGGTCGGGGAAATACCGATAGTCGTGTGCAAACTCCTTGCCCCGCATGGAACGGGTTTCGCCCTTGTCGGCATCCCAAAGCCGGGTTTCCTGAATAATCACTCCGCCATTGTCAAGAATCTCTCTATGGCGCTCAACCTCAAATTCGATAGCCTTTTCAACATTCTTGAAAGAGTTCATATTCTTGATTTCGGTGCGGGTACCATACTCCGTTGCTCCTGCAAGTCGCAGGGAGACGTTGGCGTCACAGCGAAGACTCCCCTCCTCCATGTTACCATCCGAAATGCCGAGATATTTGACAATCTGGCGCACCTTCTGCAAGTATGCTGAAGCCTCTTTCGGGGTACGCATATCGGGATAGCTGACAATCTCAAGCAGGGGAACTCCGCACCGGTTGAGATCAATATAGGTCTCCTCTCCAATATCGTGAATCGACTTGCCTGCATCCTCCTCAATATGAATCCTGATCAGGCGAATCTCCTTGCGCCCCTCTCCAGCATCGATAGTAAGAGATCCCTCACCGCATATCGGCTCTTCAAACTGCGAAATCTGGTACCCTTTCGGCAAATCCGGATAAAAATAGTTTTTCCGGGCAAGCACGGAATGAGGGGCTATAGTACAACCCATCGCAAGGCCAATCTTTACAGCATCCTCAACCACCTGGCGATTGAGTACTGGCAAAGCTCCCGGAAGAGCAAGGCAGACCGGACAGACATTGGTATTGGCATGTTTGCCAAACTGTGCCGAGCAACCGCAAAAAGCCTTGCTCACGGTATTAAGCTGACAATGAACCTCAAGGCCCACCACTAATTCATACTTCATTGCAACAATTATCGTTATTGAAAAACAGCGGTATTTTTACCCCGAAGCCTTTCGATGCTTATAAAAAACCTATTGGTACGGATTATAAGAGAACTTCTGCCCACCAACCGTCGCTTCAGCCATAACCCCTGCCCTTGGGCGCACAAAAACAGCTACGCCGTTGGAATAGTCAGTATTGGTTGCCACCGCAGCTGTTACCACAATTGCCGCAACCTGGGCATTCATCTCATAATTTTCTTTTTTGAAATTGTCAAGCTCTTCCTTGCTTTTAAAAAAAATAATTTCAGAAAAAGACTGGCCACCGAGCTGAGGTCCAACATTAAACTGGGTAATGGATGAGCGACCGACAAGCTTTTTCTCTTCATAGACATACCCCTTGCCATGCCCCCCGCCCACTATGAAAAAACCGCCCTTAAAAACTTCCGGAAAAACCGCATAGCCATGGGCATTTTCAAAAAAACGGGAGAGCCACGGAGCACTTATTCTGAAAGACTCAACCGAAGCTCTCGCATTATCCTCTTCCGCCGGGTCCCATCCCGCACTTGCAGTTGCAGAAAACAGCCCTGCCAACATAAAGGCAAGGACAATCATTTTCACCATCTTCATCATCGGCACTTTATTCATGTTATCAAAAAACATCATATTTCATTGGCATCGCTCATTTCGTTATGAAAAGGCTAATTACCCCCCTATTTCTATCTCGCGCTTCAGTGCCTCACGCTCAATTTCAAGGCGCCGGATCTCTCGGTTGAGCCGGTCGAGCTCTTCGGGGCTGCTGTCAATTTCAAGCCTGAGTCGCGATGAAGCCTCATCAATAAGATCGATGGCCTTGTCTGGCAGAAAACGGTCGGCAATATAGCGATTTGACAGCTCTGCAGCAGCAACAATGGCAGCATCCTTGATACGCACACCATGATGGATCTCGTATTTCTCCTTGAGGCCACGCAGGATGGAGACTGTGTCTTCAACACTCGGCTGATCGACCACGACAGTCTGGAAACGGCGTTCAAGGGCGGCATCCTTTTCGATATGCTTTCGATACTCGTCAAGGGTTGTAGCGCCGATACAACGCAGCTCGCCACGGGCAAGGGCAGGCTTGAGAATATTGGCTGCATCCATTGATCCCTCGGCTGAACCAGCGCCAACGAGCAGATGAAGTTCATCAATAAAGAGAATGATCTCGCCATCCGACGACTGAACCTCGCGAACAACCGCTTTCAGACGCTCTTCAAACTCGCCACGGAACTTGGCGCCAGCGACAAGCTGGGCAATATCAAGGGCGGCAATCTGTTTGCTTTTCAGGTTTTCAGGCACATCTCCAGCAACAATACGCTGGGCAATTCCCTCGACAATCGCAGTCTTGCCTACTCCTGGCTCACCGATAAGCACAGGATTGTTCTTGGTTCGGCGACTGAGGATCTGCAACACCCGGCGAATCTCCTCATCACGGCCGATAACCGGATCAAGTTTGCCCTTTCGTGCCTGATCGTTGAGGTTGCGCGAATATTTTTTCAGTGAGTTGTAAGTCTCCTCGGCACTCTGACTGGTCACCCGCTGCGTTCCCCTTATGGTGGTAAGCACCTTGAGAATCGCATCGCGGCTGAACCCCGCATCCCGCAGCATCCGCGACACCGTCACACCAGCTTCGCTCAACGCTATCAGAAGATGCTCCGAGCTGATGTAGTCATCCTTCAAATTTTCGGCCTCTTTTAATGCAACATCAAACACCTTTCCCAAATTCTGCGACAGATGCTGTCCCGAAGCCGAAGCGCCCGTTACCCTCGGAATCCGATCAATCTCCCGCTCAAGAGCCGCTTGCAATGTTTCAGAAGGAACTTCCAGCTTCTGCGCTATCTGAATGGCGATACTGCTTTTGTCGTCAAGCATGGCATAGAGCAGATGTTCCGGCTCTATCTGCTGATGCTGGCGACTGCTGGCATTCGTTGCCGCCGCCTGCAACGCTTCCTGCGCCTTCAGGGTAAACTTGTTTGGATCAAACTGCATGGTTCCAATATTTTAGTTCAACGTTCAGGAATGTAAACCCTCACCATCAGACTGTTGCGGCATATTTTTTACAACCGCATTCACCAAAAGCCAAACAATCTGGGCGCCAGTTGATAACAGCTCCACACTTTTCTCCTGGATGTGACGCTGCGTATCAAGCTGCTCCTTAAAAAGTTCCACGGAAGCGGGATCATAATCACCCCCACTGACGTAGCCATCAATCACCTCCTCAGCTTCATCGAACGGCATATTGAAAACCTTGATTCCAAGCTTTGCCTTTTCAACTGAATCGAGAGCTCTTTGACCTGTGTTCTGCTGCTCCATCATAATAATATCTGTTTTTCGTCTGACAACGGACTGTTTTTACCTTATTTCGAGTGCAATGTAACAATTTTTTCAGCAAGAAAATGGAATGGCGGGTATCAGCAATATGACAACGGACTCTTTATCAACCTCTGCCACCACCTCGTCCAATCATGATTTCTGCGAGCAGGAAAATGAAGCCTGCAACAAGAAAATATCGGGAAAGTGGTTCACGCCCGACAGGCTCCATCACCCAGCATGATGAGGCCGCCATACGGTTGATCCTTTCCGAAACTTCCTGAAAAATGGTATGTCTCGACATGCTTCTGAGGTAAAAGCCACCCGCATCACGAGCAAGAGCCTGCAAGGTTTCAGCTCTGAAACTGCTCATGACCACCCGACCACGATCGTCCAGCTTGACCCCTCCCCTTTCCGCAGGAATAACAACAGGCTGACGCATACCAACCCCTATCACAAAAAGATTGGTACCGCTCTTCTTCAGTTTTAAAGCCGCCGAACGAACCTCTCCGGCATGATCCTCCCCGTCACTCAACAACACCAGAATTTTCTCCCCCTTAATCCCTGAAGCCAGGCGATTTTCCGATGTGGGCTGGAGAAGAGTTCCTGCAAGTTCGAGAGCAGAACGGAAAGCGGTCCCCTGCTCCTCAATAAGGTCGGGAGATGCCATACCAAGCAACGCATCGAACGCCTCTCGATCGTCCGTGAGGGGGCACTGCACAAGCGGAGCCCCGGCAAAAAGAAGAATAGCCCTCCGACCACCGATTACCAAATGACTTATGCCGGTAATTTCCTGTTTCGCCAGCCCAAGACGGTCTGGAAGCACATCCCTTGCCCACATACTGCGGGAAACATCAAGCATAAATACCAGATCAGCTCCGTTACGCAGCACCGGTCGTTCACCTGTACAAAGGCTCGGGCCAGTCATTGCAACAAGTAAGGAGGCGACGCCAAGGAAAAGCAACACCTTTTTCATGATCACCACCCTCCGTCGCAGAGGGGGCATCATCGCATCAGCCACAGACACCCCGACAACTGCTTCGCGAAGATGAATCTCTCTGATGACCCCATAACCAAGCAATACGGCAAGTGGAATCAGCAGAAACAGATAAACAATATTTTCAGGCCATGCAAAACACATAGAGACTCCTCCATTTTCTCCACGCTACGGTATCCGCAACAATCGACTGTTTGCCAAAACTACCTCAACAAAAAGCAGCACCACCGCTACAAGCAACAGGAAGAAAAACAATCCTGAACGATGCTCCATAACCAGCAATGCATGACGACCCTTTTCCTGCCGATCAATCATGCGAATCGTTGCCTCCAATCCTGCCGGATCCTGCGCCGTGAAATATCCTCCACCAGTCGTTCGGGCAATGCCCTTCAAAGACTCCTCATCCTTCGCTGTATGGTTTCCACTCCCCTCAGATAATTCCGGACGATCTTCAGCAGTTTTAAAACCAGCATTTATCACATAAATCCGTATTCCGCTCCGCAGGGCAAGCACTGCAGCCGTTGCCGGGCCAACCTCTCCCGCATTATTTTCACCATCAGTCACCAAAATAATAACCTTGTGTGTCGACTCCGATACCTTGAGCCGATTGGTCGCAATAAGAATCGCCGTGCCGATTGCAGTACCATCATCCCGAATCACCGCAGTCGAAAGATGATCAAGCAACATGGCAAGCGCATCGTGATCAAGCGTCAGCGGACACTGGGTGTACCCCTCTCCCCGAAAAACCACAAGCCCGATCCGGTCGTTCGAGCGACGCAACACAAAACTGCGGGCAACCTCCCTGGCCGCTTCCAGACGGCTTTTACCGGTAACATCTCGCTGCAACATGGATTCTGAAATATCAAGTGCCAGCATCACGTCAATCCCTTGCGCTTCGGCTTCTGCCTGGCGAAAAAGGAGACGCGGTTCCGCAAGCGCAAGAACAGAGAGCACAAGCACACTCCACCGCAACCATTGGGGTAGAACACGCAACCACCGACCTGCCTCAAATCCAGAAGCCTGAAGTCGCTCAAGAGCGGGAAAAAGTATCCCGGACCCCTGCCTCTCCCGGCGCTCTTTCAGCCAGGCAAACAACGCCAACAAAGGCAGCAGCATCAGCCACCAAGGCTCCGCAAACTCAGGGCGAGGGATGTGAACAAACCAATCCTGCATAAATATAGTAATCTGCGTTGATGGTCATCAACCGCATCAGGGTAAACAAACACGCCTACCCCGCAACGGTTCTATGACACCATGAAATATGCATCTGAAAAACGTTGAAATCAAATCCTGAAAAACAGGAAGACTATTTCCCCAAATAGTGGTGAAATGGAAGCCGGAGGTTGTTCCATAATTGTATTTTTCGTTATACTCTCCTTGTTGCGCACTCCTTGTTTCTCGCTGCATGATTATGTGCAAAATGTCGACCGTAACCCAAGACAAAATAATATGAACATTCATGAATATCAAGGCAAGGATATCCTGCGAAAATTCGGGGTAACCGTGCCAAAAGGAATTGTGGCCCATTCGCCTGATGAAGCTAAACAAGCGGCTGAGCAGCTTTTTGAAGAGACAGGATCTGCTGTGGTAGTTGTAAAAGCGCAGATTCATGCTGGTGGCAGAGGAAAGGCTGGAGGGGTAAAACTTGCCAAATCGCCTGAAGAGGCCTTTGATATTGCATCAGCAATGATCGGTCTGACCCTTGTCACTCACCAGACAGGAGCCGACGGCAAAGAGGTGAGAAGGCTGCTGGTAGAAGAGGGAATGAATATCGAAAAAGAGTTTTATGTTGGCATCACTCTTGACCGCTCTACCTCAAGGAACGTCCTTATGGTCTCAACCGAAGGTGGTATGGAAATTGAGAAGGTTGCTGAAGAGACCCCCGAAAGACTCCTGAAAATACAGATTGATCCGTTTTTCGGAGTTCAGGGGTTCCAGGCACGCGAAGCTGCCTTTTTCCTGGGTCTACAGGGTGAACAGTTTCGGAATGCTGTCCATTTCATCACGGTCCTTTACAAAGCATACACTGCAATTGATGCCTCGCTGGCTGAAATAAATCCGCTGGTGGTCACCAAAGAGGGAAAAGTACTGGCACTCGACGCAAAAATCAACATTGATGACAATGCCCTCTACCGTCACAAGGATTTTCTTGAGTTGCGCGATATCCACGAAGAGGATCCTTTTGAAGTTGAGGCCTCAAAATCAAATCTTAACTATGTCCGCCTTGACGGCAATGTTGGCTGTATGGTCAACGGTGCGGGCTTGGCTATGGGCACTATGGATATGATCCAGCTCGCTGGAGGAAAACCGGCAAACTTCCTTGATGTCGGTGGTTCCGCGAGTCCACAGACGGTCGAAGAAGGGTTCAAGATTATTTTGAGTGATAAAAATGTCAAGGCGATTTTGGTCAACATTTTTGGCGGCATTGTTCGTTGCGACCGCGTTGCCGGGGGCATTATCGAAGCTGCGAAAAAAATCGGTCTCCACCTGCCGGTCATTGTCCGGCTTGAAGGTACCAATGCTCCGATTGCGCAGAAAATGCTTGATGATTCCGGATTAAACCTTATCGCAGCCAAAGGGTTGCGTGATGCAGCGCAAAAGGTGCAGGAAGCACTTGCCCTGTCATGAAAAGCTCTTGCCACTGAAACTCTGGATTACTTCGCAGCAAATCCCACACCCCGCAGAAACTCTCCTGCGGGGTGTTTGTTTAGAAATTGGCTTGTATTTGCCTGATAATGGATATTGAAATTTAAGCTAACATCATAAAATAGGAGTTCCTACCAATGAAGCCTGTAAAATTATTAGCAGGAGCAGCAATTCTTTTTGCGGCCATTCAGATTGTCCCTTATGGACGCAACCACCAGAATCCTCCGGTCACTGGTGAACCAAAATGGGATTCTCCTCGAACCCAGGAACTTTTCAACCGTGCATGCAAGGATTGCCATTCCAACAACACCATTTGGCCCTGGTACAGTTTTGTGGCACCCGCTTCGTGGCTAACCCAGCTTGATGTCTCACTTGGACGAAAGGGATTCAATGTCTCTGAATGGGGACGACCAGAGGAAAATGAAGGCCAGAAAGCGGCAAAAGAGGTAAAGGACGGCAAAATGCCCATGTTTATCTACCTGCCTGCCCATCCAGCCGCCAAGCTGAATGCGGCCGAGAAAGGGGAGCTGGTCGCGGGGCTTGTCGCAACTTTTGGCGAAAAAAAGAGCGCAGCGAAGGGTGTGAACAAGGATACGGACAAGGATACGGACAAGGATAAAGATTAGGAGAAAACAGCGCCGCTCTGCAATTGTGCGGGGCGATGCCGATAACTCTCTGGCAACAGTTTCCAGCAGTAATATCATGAGTGTATCGAATTTTTCAAAAAGCGCTATTATTGCCAAACAGAACTACCCTCTTCATCTGGGACTGTTTCTTTTGACGGTGCTGACAACACTTTGGGCAGGAGCCTTCTGGGGCGGGCATCCTGCAAGCTTTGCCTCTCTTCCCCGCTTCCTCAATACTTTGGCCACGGGCATTCCCTACTCAGCCTCACTTCTCCTTTTTTTAAGCGTTCATGAGTTTGGCCACTTTTTTGCTTCGCAGTACCATCGTGTGCGGGCAACTCTCCCCTACTACATTCCTGTGCCGCCTTTACCGTTTCTTCTCAGTCTTGGAACAATGGGGGCGGTCATAAAGGTTAAGGAGAGAATACCGGGAACAAACGCTCTCTTTGATATTGGCATATCGGGGCCTATGGGCGGGTTTGCCGTATGCTTGGGACTTCTGCTCTACGGTTTTTTGAATCTTCCCCCTGCCGATTTTATCTATACCATTCATCCTGAATACCTGAAGGGAGGTGGAATACCGATACCAATACCACAAGGCAGCCTCATCCTTGGCAAGAATCTGCTCTGGATAGGGCTCGAATATTTTATAGCGCCGAAAAACCTGCCGCCAATGACCGAGATGTACCACTACCCATTCCTCTTTACCGGCTGGCTGGGCTCACTTGTGACAGCACTGAACCTGCTTCCCGTAGGTCAGCTTGACGGGGGACATATCATTTACGCCATGTTCGGCAGAAAAGGACATGCAAAAGCGGCCAGAACGTTTCTGCTTTTTATTATTCTTCTTGGCTTTCCCGCTTTGCTTGAACTGCTTTTTTCGCTGTTCAAACCTGATGCTGTTACACTGATCCCTCCGGTGATGCTTCATTGGTCATGGGCTGGCTGGATTCTGTGGTCTTTGATTCTTTCGCGGTTCATAGGCCTGAACCATCCATCGACAGGAGATGATCATCGGCTCAATACTCCAAGAAAAATATCCGGATGGGCCACTATTGCGATCTTTTGTGTGACATTCACGCCGGTACCATTCGCAATAATTTGAAGTGCACAGGAGCACATTTCCATGAGTAGCGATCAAAAAAGGTCAAGCCGTTTCCTGAACACCTGCAGCAACAGGGTGCTTGATCTCGGGAAGGAAGCAAAAATCATGGGTATCCTGAATACGACGCCTGATTCATTCTATGATGGCGGCGCAATGCAGACAAATGGTGGCGGTATCGATCTTGACCGGGCTCTGAGACATGCGTTATTGATGATTCGAGAGGGTGCTTCAATTATTGATATTGGCGGAGAATCGTCACGACCGGGAGCAATAAAAATTTCCGCAGTTGAAGAGATTGAACGCACTGCGCCGCTTATTGCCCGTTTGCGCAAGAAGAGTGATGTGCTTATTTCAATTGACACTTACAAGGCAGAGGTCGCGGAAGAAGCCTTGCAGGCTGGAGCGCACATTGTGAATGATATTTCAGGATTCACCTTTGACAGGGAGCTTCCTTTCGTGTGCCGAAAATACCAGGCTGCGGTGATTCTGATGCACGCACCGGTAAGGCCCGAGTTGATGCAGTGGAGCTCTGTGACTGACTCTGGCGAAGAGGATATTCTTGCAAGAGTCAGTCGTTTTTTGGCAAACTCCATCACAATCGCTGAAAAGCATTCGATTGAGGAGATCATTATTGATCCTGGATTCGGATTCGGAAAAAGTGTTGAGGAGAACTTTCAACTCCTGGGCCAGCTCAACGCATTGCGCACTCTCGGCAAGCCAATTCTGGCAGGGGTGTCGAGAAAATCATTTCTGGGAGATGCCATTACTCAGCCCGGTGAAAAAATAGTGCCCCCTGCAGAAAGGCTGGCGGCTACCATCGCGGCGCAAACAATTGCCTTGATGCAGGGGGCAACAATCTTGCGGGTGCACGATGTTCAGGCGGCTTACCAAAGCATGCTTGTGGTGAAGAAAATCAGAGAAGCGAGACCGTCAAACCGGCACCATTCAGATGTATCTGTCGAAAATTGAGCTCTTTGGGTTCAAGAGCTTTGCAAATAAAGTCAGAATAAAATTTGACAAGGGACTGACCGCAATTGTTGGCCCGAACGGTTGCGGGAAAACCAATATTGTGGATGCCATGCGCTGGGTACTTGGTGAGCAGAAATCCTCCCTGCTTCGGTCGGCGAAGATGGAGAATATCATCTTTAATGGCTCCAAAAATCTCAAACCACTCAGCCTCACAGAGGTCTCTCTGACCATCGAAAATACGAGAAACATCCTGCCGATCGAATACACCGAAGTAACCGTCACGCGCCGTCTTTACAGAAGCGGCGAGAGCGAATTCCTCTTGAACCAGGTGCCCTGCCGTCTGAAGGATATTCTTGATCTTTTTACCGATACCGGCATGGGCAGCGATGCTTATTCGGTCATTGAGCTGAAGATGATTGAGGAGATTATCAGCAACAAAAGCGAGGAACGACTGAAGCTTTTTGAGGAGGCGGCTGGTATAACCCGTTATAAACAGCGCCGGAAACAGACCTTCAAACTGCTTGAAAGCACTTCACGAGATCTCTCCCGTGTGGATGATATACTGGCCGAGGTTGAAAAAAAGGTGCGAAGCCTGAAGCTGCAAGTGAGAAAAGCTGAAAATCTGAGGGAGCTGAAAAACACGGTTCGGGAACTTGATCTTGCCCTCTCCTGGCTATCAATGGAAGAACTCCGCGAAAAGCTTGACCCGATGGAGCGACGCATCAGGGACGAGGAACTACTGAATCTGGCCTGCGCCACAAACATTGCTACCGAGGAGAGCAATGCTCAGCAAACAGAACTGTTGCTGCTCACGCAGGAGAGCGCTCTCTCGGCAACACAAAAAAAACTGAACGAAAGCAATCAGCGGATTCATGCTCTTGAAAAGCAGCTCTTGCAGCATGAAGAGCACCAAAAAAGTCTTCTGGCTGACATGGCAAGGCTCCGGGCAATGACCAGCAAAAAAGAGCAGAAAATCCGTGAACAGGAGCAACTCGAACACGAGTTGCTTGAACGCAAAGCACCTGGTGAAGCAACATGCAACAACCTGCACACCGCATTTCAGAGCCTTGTGGCTGAGCACGACCAGCTCAACAGTGCGCTTGGGCAGCAGAGAAGCGACCTGGCCTGCGAGCGCAAACGTAGCGCTGAAGAGCAGAGCGCGGCGAACCGTCTCGCCCTCACCAAACAGAATCTTGAATCGAAAAAAGAGCACCTGCGAACAGCAATTGCGCGACTTGAGTCCAAAAAACTGGCTCTTCTGGAAAAGCTGAAGATATCGGGCGAAACAGAGGATAAACTATCAACAGAGATAATCCACCAAAAAGCGGAGATCGCCAAAGCTAGAGAAGACGAAAGTTTATTGAACGAACGTCAAGAAGAGATGAACCAGCAGATTGAGGAAAAAAAGGAAGCACTCTTTCAGCAACGATCCATCCATGAAAGAATACTTAACCAGATTCTGCTTGCCAATTCGGTGCTCGACAATTTTGAGGGAATGCCTGAAGGGATAGGGTTCCTCGAAAAACAGAAAAACGGATTGGGCTGCCTGTCGGATCTGGTATCGCTTGAGAGTAGCTACCGCAAAGCGGTAAATGCCGCACTGGGCGACAGCATGAGCTATTATCTCTGCTCTTCGCTCAGCGAGGCCAAAGAGGGAATCGCCTCGCTGACACGCTCCAACAAAGGAAAAGTCCATTTTCTTGTGCTTGATCTTGTTGCAGAGAACCCCGTGAGTGATTACTCTGAGATCATTGGCGCTAAAAAAACGATCGCTGTTATCGACTATCCTCCGGCACTTCACAACGCTCTGGGACTGCTGCTCGGAAGAAGCTATATCGTGCCCGATCTTGAAACCGCCGAAACCCTTGCCATACACAATCCCGAAAGCACATTTGTCACTCTTGAAGGGGAAATATTTACCGGAAAAGGGCTGCTGTTCGGCGGAAGCGCAAAAAGCAGTGAAGGGTTGCGTCTTGGAAAAAAAACCGAGCGCGACCGACTTCAAAAAGAACTTGCCTCTCTGGAAACTGCAATAGCGGAAGAAGAGAAGGTACTCCACCTCCTCCAAAATGCACTAACATCACTGAAAAGAGCTGAACAACGCAGGGAAATAGAGCGGCTTGGGGCGAAACTTGGCGCGCTTGAAAAAAGCTCCGTGCGAATGGACGCTGAAAAGAGCGGCATGAGGGCGGAAATCGAGCAGGCTGGAGAGGAGATTGTTGCTCTGCTCCTCCAGCAAACCGACTGCGAAGCTGAACTGCTGCGGCTTCTGCCAACAATCAACAACAGCGCTTTGCAGGCCTCGCTGTTCAGGGAAAAAATCCTCTTGCTGCAGGAGAAGCTGACCACCCTTGAAACACGCCATCATCAATTTAGCCGCGACCTTCAGACCCGTCAGAGCCTCTACAAGGATGCGCTGCTTGATCTTGAAAAGCTCAAGATCAGCATAGCAGCCTGTTCAGAGAGCAGGGTTACACTCCAGGAAGAGATCAAAAGGCTGAAGAGCGAGATTACCAGCACCGAAAAAAGGCAAGGGGCTGGAGGGGAAACTGCAGACCGGATGCATAAGGAGCTTGAAGCGCTGCTTCTAATGGCTGCAGGAGAGCAAAAAATAGCAAATGAACTTGAATCAGCCTATCGGGAACATCAGGCGCAACATCATGAAGCACTGGCAACTATCAGGGATTTGAGAAGAAAACATGAGGTGGGGCAGCAACTTCTTTCCGCTCTCAACAACGAGCGGATAAAACTTGAACTAATGATAGACCATCTCTTCACAGAGACGCGGTTAAAACACAACGGCGACCTTGCAACAATGCCAAAACCGATGCTGGCGCCATCATTCGATCGAGCGGCCTCGCAGCAGAGTCTTGATTCACTGACGAAACAGCGGGAAGAGTTTGGCGCCGTCAACGAGCTGGCTCTTGTTGAGTATGAGGGAGAAAAAGGGCGACTCGATTTTCTTGTAGAACAGAAGGCGGATCTGCTCAGCTCCGAAAGTCAGCTTCGCT
>SESH01012630.1_pt1 | contig 15559 bp, 13 predicted proteins | sample 3171561 | NCBI WGS metagenome assembly SESH01 (sample SAMN10866947, study PRJNA518727) | freshwater metagenome | biome: subpolar coniferous forest; feature: holomictic lake; material: water; isolation source: holomictic Lake 442 2011 16.5 m and 2014 13 m | place: Canada: near Kenora, Ontario
GCGACAGGTAAGAAGCGATCAGATGCTGGCGCTTGGGGGTGTCGATGCCGTAGAAGCAGGAGTGCGTAGTGGGAGGACAGGCGATGCGCATGTGCACCTCCGCCGCACCGGCCTCGCGCACCATCTGCACGATCTTCTTGCTGGTGGTGCCGCGGACGATGCTGTCATCCACCAGCACCACCCGCTTGCCCGCGAGTAGGTGCCGCACTGGATTCAGCTTCACTTTCACACCGAAACTCCGGATGCTCTGCTTGGGCTCAATGAAGGTTCGCCCCACATAGTGGTTGCGGATAATACCGAAGTCGAAGGGGATGGCCGCCTGCTCGGAGTAGCCCAGGGCCGCGCTGACGCCGCTGTCGGGCACGGGCACCACCAGATCCGCTTCCACAGGGTGGCGCAGGGCCAGGCGGCGGCCCATCTCCCGCCGGGCCACCATCACGCTGCGGCCATAGACAAGGGAATCCGGCCGGGCGAAGTAGATGTGCTCGAACACGCAGGGCTTGGGTTGGAGCTGGGGGAGCGGGAACCGGGACCGGACCCCGCCGCCAGTGCGGTCCACCACCACCATCTCGCCGGGCTGCACATCCCGCAGGTAGGTGGCGCCCACCAGGTCGAAGGCGCAGGTCTCGGAGCTGAAGGCGGTGGTGCCGTTCATGGCGCCCATGGCCAGGGGCCGAAAGCCCCGGGGGTCCCGGGCGGCGATGAGGACCTCGGCGGTGAGGATGAGCAGGGAGAAGGCGCCGCGGGCCTCCCGGAGGGCCGCCACCACGGCCTCTTCCAGAGTATCGGCCGGGGCACGGTTGATAAGGGCCAGCAGCACTTCGCTATCAGAGGGACTGGTGAAGGTGTGGCCATCGGCGATCAGGCGGGCGCGCAGGGCCTCAGTGTTGGTCAGGTTGCCATTGTGGCAGAGGGCCACCTGGCCGAAGCGCCCGTGGATGAGGAAGGGATGCGCTGCAGAGGCCACATTGCCGCCGGTCGTGGAGTATCGAGTGTGGCCGATGGCGGCCTCGCCCGGCAGGGCGTCCAGCGCAGCCTCCGTGAACACATCTGCCACGTAGCCCTGAGCCTTGTGGAGGTGCAGCTCCCGGCCATCGCTGGAGCAGATGCCTGCGGCCTCCTGGCCCCGGTGCTGAAGAGCATAGAGTCCCAGGTAGGTCTGGCGCGAGGCCTCCACCTGATGGCAGATCCCGAAAACCCCGCATTCATCCCGAAACGGCATGCGTCCCCCGGCTCCCAGGATACCCTTCGGGGGCCGGATCTCGGCCACCCAGCCTTCCTGGAGCCCCCATGCGCCCCACCGCCCTTCTGCTCGCCCTGGCCCTGCCGCTCACTGCCGGCTCCCTCGAAGACCTGCGGGGGGCCTTGCACAAGCTGAGCGGCGGGGAACCCGTGAAGGCCACGCTAGAGCACAGCTTCTGGCGCCAGACCTTGGACGACAAGAAGCCCCTTGTCACCCAAGGCCATGCCTCTGCCCTGCTGGAAGACAGCGGGGTGGGGTTGCGGATCACTTGGGCCCGACCGACTCTCCAACAGGCCAGCAAGGAATTGGCGGCCCAGGAGCGGGAACCCGAGCGGGCCACCCCCACCCGCATTGCCCTCCGCAACATCGACCCCCTCGAAGCGGCCGAGTGGCTGAACCATGCAGAAGCGCTGCTGCGGGATCTCGCCCAGGCCCAGGTCCTGGAAGAGAAGGCCGAGCCCTGGCAGGGTCGTCCCGCCAAACTCCTGCTGCTGAAGCTCACGCCCCGGATGCCCGAAAGCCAGCGGAAATACCTGAAAGAGCTCAAGGTGGACGCGAAACTGTGGGTCGGCACCGATGGGATGCCCCTGGCCTTCTCCAGTGTGGTGACCTACAAGGGCAGTCGAATGTTCATCACCTTCGAGGGTGGCAACACCCAGGAACTCCAGTTCGCCCGGGCAGGCAACCGCCTGCTGGTCACCCGTGCCAGCAGCGAGGATCGGAGCTCTGGCTTCGGCGCCTCCACGCAGACGAAGAAAACCACCATCGTGACGGTCCTGTAATCAGCGCACCGTCACGCTGTCTCCGGTCTCTTGCTGGCCTTCCCGGGACCAGCCCAGGAGGGTGCTGATGAGCGAGGTCCCGGCCTCCGCAGGGGCAAGCCGCGCGGTGTTCTCCAGACCTTCCAGGTGCAGTTCCAGGCGGGCGATGTCCCCCCGCTCGAACCGGGCGCTGAAATCGCACAGAGCCAGCAGCTTGGGACTGATCTCCACCAGCACCGTGGAGGCGTGGACTCCCGGTGGCACTTCCAGGCTCCAGACCGGCAGGCTGCGGTGGCCGAAGCGGAGCAGGATTGGCTCGGGTCGCGTCTGCGGTGAGGGCCCCGCCAGATAGAGCAGCCGTTCAGCCCGACCCAGCAGCATGGCCTGGGCGTAGGGGGTGCCCTGGGTCCGGTCTGCTTCCAGCCGCCAGCCGCCCATCCGGGGCTTTTGAACCTTGTTGTGGGTGCGAGTCGCGGCCGTCGATTGCAGCCGGAACCGGGTCTCCATGGGCTGAGCATCCCCGCGCATCCAGAGTTGCATTCGGTAGCGCAGTCCCTCCTGCGCGTCGAGCGGGAGGGAGAGGGCCAGCAGGAACAGAACAAGTACGCGATGCACGGGACCACCTTCTCAACGAGAATGCCAGCCCGTGCGATCCTGGGCCAGTGACGGAGATGCTCCCGTGCCGATTTGCTTCGACCTCGATGGAACCCTGGGCCACTTCAGCTCGGGCTTCGTCCTGCTGCGGGAGGCCCTGGGCGGCCTGTGGGGAACGGCCCCCACCGCAGAGGAACTGGGCCGCTGCGGGGGCTCCACGGATTGGGAGATCGTGGATGAACTGCACCGGATGCGCTTCGGAGCTGGCCTGGAGGAGGCCACCTATGCTGCCTATGAAAGCGCCTGCGTGGCACGCTTCCAGGCGGCCTTCGCCCCCGGCGGCCGAGCGGCCAGCGCCTACCTGGGCGTGCTGGCGGGACTGCATCGCCTGGCGGCTACCCGCCGGGTCTGGGTCGTCTCCGGCAACGCGCCAGCCTTGCTCTCCTTCAAGGCCGATGTACTTGGCATCGATGCTGACATCCCGCGCCTGGGGTCCCTGCCCCACCATGACCGGACGGACCTGCTGAGACGGGCCCTGCGCGACTGCCCCGGACCCCACCTCTATGTGGGCGATCGGCCCCACGACCTCGCGGCCGCTCGCGCCGCCGGCCTGCCCTTCCTGGGCATCGGCCCCGCCGTCCCAGGGGAGCACAGGAGCCTGCCGGCGGAGGCCGGGGCCGCGGATGTGGTCGCCGCAGTCGAAGCCAGCCTCAGCGGGTTGTGACCTCCAGGTCGTCCAGGAAGGCCGCCGTGCGGCGATCCCCCTCCCGGCGCACGATGGCCTGAGCATGATGCAGGCGGCCCTTGCGCAGGACTACCAGGCCTTCGATGATGCTCTGATTCGGGCCCTTGACCTTGTAGCGAAAACCGGGCCCTTTGTCGGCGGCCAATTCCAGCCGCTGCACGGTGCCGAAGCGGTAGCTCAGGGAATTCTGGAAGGTGTTCAGGATCTCCCGGGGTGTGGTCCCGCCCTTGTTCCCCGGCGGTAGGTTGCCCACCGCCACGCTGAAGAGTTCATCCAGGCGACCGGGTGGACTCATGGCCAGATCGAACCACTCGACTTCCCCGAAGGGTCCAGGGTCCGTATGGCGGTGGAGCTTGGGCGGTCCCGGGAAGGTAACGGCGATGCCGAGGTTCTCGTTCTCGATGCGGCGGGGATCGTCCCGGCACCCGACCAAGGCAAGGACCGCCACCAGACTCAGCCAGACACGGGACATCGACTTCCCCCAGGACATGTCATCGGGTGCCAAGGCTAGGAAGTTGATTCGCGGCGGGCGGCCTCGGCCCAGCGGGCTGACTCCCGGGGATCCCGCAGCACGCCATGGCCACCCAGGTAGGCCTCCGCCAGGGCCACCACCAGCAGCCAGAGCGCCAGGCTCACCAGGGCAAGCCAGGTCTCGGCAAGCTTCCAGAGAGGCGTCAGCAATAGGCCCAGGGGACCGCACAGGATGAGCAGCAGCAGGCCCATTGGTCGGCCCCAGACGGGCCAGCCTGAGACGGGTGCGGGAGTCCGGCGCTGCGACATGGGGCCCTTGCGTGGTTCTTCAGGCTACTGCGGCCGCCAGCGGCTTCATACTGATCGAATGCCGATTATCTCCGCCGCTGACCTCCTCGCCCGCCGCACCCCGTTTCGACTGCTGGACGTCCGCCAGGGTCCCGACACCTACGCCGCAGGACACCTCCCTGGAGCCCTCCACGCCGACCTGGACCGGGACCTCAGCACGGCCTCAACCCCGGGTCATGACCCGGCTCACGGGGGGCGCCATCCCCTGCCCTCAGTGCCAGACTTCGCGACCATCCTGGGCAGTTGGGGGATCACGCCGGAGACAGAGGTCATCGCCTACGATGCGGCAGGTGGCGGTAATTCGGCGGCACGCCTCTGGTGGATGCTGCGGGCCCTGGGTCACCGGCCAGTGGCGGTACTAGATGGTGGCCTCGCCGCGGCCCTGGCCGTCGGCCTCACCCTCACCGATGAACAGCCCTCCTTCCCACCTGAGGGGCCTTACCCAGCGGACCGCTGGCGACTGCCGATGATGGACGCAGGGGCTGTGGAAATCCTGCGGCAGGATTCCTCCCGCCGACTGCTGGATGTGCGATCTGCTGAGCGCTGGCGGGGGGCGAGCGAGCCCTTCGACCCTATCGCTGGGCACATCCCGGGCTCCCTTAACCTGGCCTGGACCGACAATCTGGGCCCCGATGGCCGCTTCAAGTCACCCAAAGCCTTGCGCGCCCAATACAAATCCCTGCTAGCCGGTGTGCCGCCAACGCAGCTCACGGTCCACTGCGGCAGTGGAGTCACTGCCTGCCACACCCTGCTGGCACTCAACATTGCGGGACTGCCAGGGGCCTCGCTCTATGTGGGCAGTTGGAGCGAGTGGTGCCGCAGCAATCGGCCTAAGGCCGGCCTTGCCTTCCCCGGCACTGTGCCTTCGACCCCGCGATGAATCCCTGGCGCGGCCTCCATGGCCTTCCCCGGGAAGTCTGGCTGGTCTGCGCCAGCACCCTGGTGAACCGCCTGGGCACCATGGCCCTGCCCTTTCTGGTGCTCTATCTCACGGAGGGCCGCCGCTGGACCCCTGCCGAGGCAGGCTACGGCATGATGGCCTACGGCGCGGGGGCCCTGGCGGCGGGGCCCTTTTCGGGTCGTCTGGCGGACCGCTTGGGCCATGTCCATGTCCTGAAGGCCAGCCTCTGGTCCTCTGGGGCGCTCCTCCTCGCGCTGCCCTATGCCAGCAGCCGTCCAGCGATCTTTGCGCTGATCTTCCTGTGGTCTGGCCTCACCCAGGCCTTCTGGCCCAGCTCCATGGCCCTGCTGGCGGGGCTGGCCGCACCGGAGCAGCGCAAGGCGGTCTTCGCTCTGCATCGCCTCGCGGTGAACCTCGGCATGGCCGTGGGCCCCGCCCTGGGAGGCTTCATCGCCCACCACAGCTACCGGTGGGTGTTCTGGACGGATGGCCTCAGCACCCTGGCCGGAGCGGTGTTGCTGACCCTGGTGTTGAAGACACCGCCCCCGTCCGCCCTGCCCCAGGGCCATGCCCCCGGCGGCAGCCCCTGGCGGGACCGGCGCCTGGCCTTCGTGTTGCTGCCCTTCATCCCGATGCTGATGGTGTTCTTCCAGATTGAAGGGACCCTGCCCCTCTGGGTCGTCCGCGACCTGGGCATGAGCAGCCGCTTCTTCGGGCTGCTGTTCACGGTGAACACCCTGCTCATCGTGGCGCTTGAAGTGGCCCTGAACCTGGCCTTGGGCCGCTGGCCCCATGGCCGCCAGATCTTCGCCGGAGCCCTGTTCCTCGCGGTGGGTTTTGGGCTCACCGCCTGGGCCACGGGCTACTCCATGCTGATCTTCACCACGGTCATCTGGACCTTCGGCGAAATGATTTTGTTCCCCGCCATGAGCGATGCCGTGGCCACCCTGGCCCCACCGGACCGCCGGGGCGAATACATGGGCCTGCTGTCCCTCTGCTTTTCCGCCGCCGTGGCCCTGGGACCTTGGCTGGGCGTGCTGGTCTACGCGCGATTCGGCCCCCGCGCCGTCTGGCTCGGCAGCTTCTTTATCGCTGCTGGAGCGGGGCTGGCGGTGGCGAAGTTCCGCCTTCCTAGCAGGCCCGAAATGCCGGCATCGACCTGATTAAGCCCCGCGCTAGCGCTAGCCGATAGACTGGTTGTCTATGCCAAGGCATGGATAACCGGCGCGATTCGGGGGGTGCCTGTGGGTGTTCTCGAACTGATCAGGGTGGCCCTCACGGCCATCACGAGGAACAAACTCCGAGCATTCTTGACGATGTTGGGGATCATCGTGGGCGTTGGGGCGGTCATCGCGATGATCGGCATCGGGGAAGGTTCCAAGCGGGCCTCCATCGCCATCATCCGGAACATGGGTTCGAACATGCTGACCATCTTCCCTGGATCGCCCGGGACTCATTCCCACCACGGCCCCCAGGCCATGGGTAGTGCCGAACTGCTGCGAGATGACGATGCGGCCCTCATCCAGTCCGAGTTACAAGACTCCACCGTCCACGCGGCCACGCCCCAGGTCCAGACAACGCGTCCGGTAATCTACATGAACGCGAACTTCATCACCCAGGTCCAGGGAACTGGTCCTGAATTCCAGACCATCCGAGGCTGGGATCTGGAGGCTGGGCGGTTCTTTTCGGAGGCCGAGGTGAGGGGGATAGCCCTGCGCTGTGTCATCGGCCAGACCATCAAGGCCAATCTCTTCCCTGGTGGAGAAGACCCCTTGGGACAGACCATCCGCATCGGGGCGCTTCCCTTCGAGATCGTGGGCCTGCTGGAGCGCAAGGGCGCAGGGATGTGGGGCGACCAGGACGACTTGATCGTGGCGCCCTATACGACGGTGATGCGAAAGATCATGGGGAGGGACACCATCCAGAGAATCCTGGTCAGCGCCCACGATGGGGAAGCGGGGTTGGCAGAAACAGAAATCACGGCACTGCTGCGCCAGCACCTGAAGGTCCCCAGCTACCAGGAGAATCCATTTAACATCCGGATGCAGGATGAGATGGTCCAGGCCCAGACCAGACAGGCCGGCTTGTTGACCACCCTCCTCGCCATCGCAGCGAGCATCTCTCTGCTCGTAGGAGGCATTGGGATCTCGAACATCATGCTGGTGAGTGTCAGTGAAAGGACTCGGGAAATCGGAGTGAGACGGGCCATGGGGGCCACACGGAATGACATTCTCTGGCAGTTTCTCACCGAGGCCGTGGTGCTCTCGGTGGTCGGCGGCATCATCGGTGTCTGCCTGGCCCTGGCGGCGATCGCGCTCCTGGGACGACTTCAGATTCCTGCCGTCACTGAAAACTGGGCGGTGCTGCTGGGACTGGGTTTCAGCGGTCTGGTTGGCGTCCTCGCTGGCTTCCTGCCGGCCATGAAGGCGGCACGGTTGGACATCATCGACGCACTTCGTTTCGAGTGAACCGCCTTTGGTCGCGAGGTGCGGCGGGCGCTCTCAGCCTAGCGTCTTGTGCGGCAGGCTCTCCACGCGGCCGGCAGGGGACACCAGCATGTAGTTGAGCTTGCGCTGCAGTTCCCGGATGGTGTTGGCACCGCCGTAGGTGAGGCCTGAGCGCAGGCCGCCCACAATGTCGGCGATGATCTCCTCTTCATCCTCCCGGTAGGCCACCTTGATGGCCACGCCCTCGGCGGTCTTCCAACCCGTGAGGCCGCCCAGGTGGTCGTCCGCCACCTCGGCGCTGGCCATGCCGCGATAGACCTTGTGAGTGGGTTGCCCCGCCGCATCGCAGATGGGCGCGCCTGGCGTGGGCCGGGTGCCCGCCAGCATGCCGCCGATCATCACGAAGTCCGCGCCGAAGGCCAGGGCCTTCACGATGTCACCGGGGGTGCGCACGCCGCCGTCCGCCACGATGGAACGGTCCGCCCGGGCGCACTCCTGGATGGCCGTGAGCTGGGGCACGCCGAAGCCGGTCTTGATGCGGGTAGTGCAGACACTGCCCGGACCGATGCCCACCTTGATGATGTCGGCCTTCACGCCCGCCAGATAGTCCGCCCCGGCGTAGGTGGCTACATTGCCCGCCATGATGCACTCATTGGGCAGGATCGCCCGCATGCGCTTGACCATTTTGCCAACGTACTTGGCGTGGCCGTGAGCCACATCCACACAGAAGTACTGGGCGCCGGCATCCCGCAGGGCCTCCACCCGCTCCAGCTCGCTCTCCGCCGTACCCACGCTGACGAACACCGGGTGCTGACAGCGCTTGAACATGGCCACATTGTCTTCCACCGACACGAACCGGTGCAGTACACCAATGCCGCCGCGGGCACCCACGAAGTCGGCCATGGCGTCCTCGGTGACCGTGTCCATGTTGGAGGTCATGATGGGCAGCTGCAGGGTCAGCTTGCCGCTCTTGTCGGTCATGGACGTGTCGACGATGCGGCGGGACTGGTGGTGATTATAGGCCGGGATCAGGAGGACATCGTCGAAGGTGATGGCAGTCTCGGGCATGGGGACTCCGGTAAGAGGCCTCCCCATGGGGAGTGCCGACGGTCCTGATCAGTGTGCAGGGTTTCGGGCGGGCGTGGGTGTCGGATCGGCTTGGTGGGGAGGTCGGGTGGTCCTTAGTTGCCGTCCGCTGGGACTTCCTGGTGACCCGCGCTGACACTCACCAGCTTGGCAATGACGAGGTCGCCCGAGACATTCAGGGTGGTTCGACACATATCCAGGAAGCGATCCACCCCAAGAATCAGACCGATGCCCTCGGCGGGAATGCCCACCTGCACCATCAACACCACGATGAGTGGCAAGGAGCCGCCGGGAACTCCGGCCGTGCCAACGCCCGCTAGCACGGACATGAGCACCACCACCAGTTGGCTTTCGAAGGATAAGTGGATGCCGTAGACCTGAGCCAGGAAGAGCACCGTGACCCCTTCGAAGAGGGCGGTGCCGTTCTGGTTTGCGGAGGCGCCCACCGTCAGCACGAAGCGGGAGATCCGCGGGGGCAGCTTCAGGGTGTGCTCAGCAACTTCCAGGGCCAGGGGCAGGGTGGCGTTGGAGGAGGCCGTCGAAAAGGCGTAGAGGTAGACCTCCTTGCACTGCTTGAAGAATTCCCAGGGGTTGGTCCGGCCGAAGAGCGCCAGGGCGCCGCCGTAGACAACGAACTGCTGGATCAGGAGCCCCAGGACCACCGTGCCTGCGAAGAGCGCCACATTGCCCAGGAACCCAGCCCCCAGCGCATAGACGGTCTTGAAGATGATGCAGAAGATGGCGATCGGAGCCAGCTTCATGCCGATCTCGATGACCTTCAGTGAGGTCTCGAAGACCGTGCCGAGCATGCGGACGAAGGCGCTGTCCTCACCCGATTCGACCAGGCTCAGGGCGTAGCCGAAGAAGAGGCAGAAAAACATGAAGGAGATGATCTCCCCCTGGAAGGCCCGCACTGCCGCGTCCAGCGGGTTTTGGGGCAGCAGGTCCACGAAGAACTGGAACCAGGGCTTGCTCTGGGTGGCCGCCACGGACTTCTGGATGGCGATGACCGACTGATTCTGGGCCAGGGCCTGCCGATCGAAGCTGAGGCCGGTGCCGGGCTTCAAGAGGGTGGTGAGGCCCACGGCAATGAGAACCGCCAGGAAGCTGAGCAGGAGGGTGTAGGCCATGGAGCTGAGGGCCACCTTGCCCAGGTTGCGGCCGCGGCTGAGTTCAAGGACGCCCAGGACCAATCCTGCGCCGATCAGGGGGACCACCACCATGAAGATGATCCGCAACCAGACAGAACCAACCAGGGTCATGACATCCGTAACCCAGCGCATGGCGGGGAAGCTCTGGATGGGCAAGAAGGTGAAACCAATGAGTCCAAAGAGGACGCCGAGCCCGAATCCGATGAGCAACTTCATGGGCTGTTTCACCGTCTCGACCTCCATGCATCGACTGAGCCATTCAGCCTGGGTTCAGCTTGTCCAAGATTCCGACTTGGTGCTTCCGCAATCATCCGACCAGATCCCCCACGCGGATCACACCGCCCTCAAGAATTTCCGCCCGCAGTCCGCCCCGGTGAACAAGGCCGGCCAGAAGCTGGGGCTTGCCGGTCATGCGGGCCAAGTCGCCGCAAGGTTCGCAGAGCTCCCAGCCTTTCAGCCGCACGCCACCCACCGTGAACTCTTGGTCCACCAAGTGATTCAGCGCGATGCCCCGAGTGACGAGGTTCCGGCGGGTTTCCCCAGAGGCAAGGACCAGGCCCAGTTCCCGCTGCAGAGCCTCGATGGCTTCTGCCTCAATGAGGGTGATCTGGCGACCCGGCTTGGGCTTGGCGGAAAAACTGCCGGTCCGGGTCGCGTAGCGGTCGCCGTCCAACCCCACCCCCACGATGGCCGTCACCTCCGCCACGCTCCGCATGGCCGCTTCTGCGTTGGTGGTGATGTGAATGGATTCAATACGGCCCTGCGCCATGACTCTCCCCCTTGCTGATTCACCGACGGAAGGACGATCCGGCCGCCACCCCTCTGGACAGGGTGACCCAACTGGGTTCCAGGTGGCCAGTGCCCTTCCGGGCCAGCCAGCGTTTCGACAAGGGAGAGGGGATCCGGCCTGGGGTCGTTGGGATGGGGTAATATTTGCCGATTTTTTACGTTGGTTCGCCCAAATAATATTGAGTTTTTTTGTACGGAAGGAAATCTTAGGTTGATCGTTTCGTGATTCAATCCTTAGATTGATTCTCAATCTTTGAAGAACTCTGTCCCAGGCGTCCCCACAGATCCGGTTGCTTCGACCGTGCAAGGGGCCTGCGACACCCCCGCACCGTATTCCCAACTCGAGCCAAGGAGGCTGGGATGACAACGGAATCCCTGGTCGGCAAGACTGTTTCCCACTACCGCATCACGAGGCACCTCGGCGCCGGCGGTATGGGGGTTGTCTACGAGGCGGAGGACACCCAGTTGGGACGCCACGTGGCCGTGAAGGTTCTGTCCGAGGAAATGCAACGGGATCCTTCGGTTCTGGAGCGCTTCCAGCGCGAGGCCCGGGCAGCGTCGGCCTTGAACCATCCAGGTATCTGCACCGTGCACTCCATCGAGCAGCATGAGGGTCAGCACTTCATCGTCATGGAGTTGCTTGAGGGGCAGACGCTCGCCAAACGCATCGGTCGCCAGGCGCTGGACCTTGCGGAGATCCTCGACCTCGGCATCCAGATCGCCGATGCCCTCGAGTCTGCCCACGCAAAGGGGATAGTCCACCGCGACCTGAAGCCCGTGAACCTCATCGTGAATGTGCGCGGACAGATCAAGATTCTGGACTTCGGGCTGGCGAAGATCGGCGCCGTGACCAACTACTCGGGGGATGCGGGATCGGACTCCCGGCTTGAGACCTCACTGGACCGGGGCGACCTCACCGTCGCTGGCATGGTGCTGGGGACCGTGCACTACATGTCCCCCGAGCAGGCCCGCGGGCAACCCACGGATGCCCGGACCGACTTGTTTTCGCTGGGTTCGGTGCTCTACCAGATGGCCACCGGAACTCTGCCGTTCCAGGGTGATACCCAGGCTGTGGTGTTCGATGCCATCCTCAACCGCGATCCTGCCCCACTGACTGTAGCCAACTCCGCCATGCCTGCCGTCCTTGGGCGGATCCTGGAAAAGACGCTGGAGAAAGACCGCAACCTGCGTTGCCAGACTGCAACCGAGCTGAAAACCGACCTCCTGCGGCTGAAACGGGATTTCGATTCGGGCCAGCGCCGCGAAGCCGAACTGTCGGATTCGAAGGACAAGGCCGAACACCCGGCCGAGCGGTCGGTGGCCGTCCTCTACTTCGAGAACCTTTCCGGCGTGAAGGAGGATGAATATTTCCGCGATGGCGTCACCGAGGACATCATCACCGAACTTTCCAAGATCCAGGGCATGCATGTCTACTCCAGGCCGACGGTGCTCGCTTACCGTGACCGGCCGGTGACCCCCGCTCAGATAGGGCAGCAGCTGCGGGCATCCTTTGTCCTTACGGGCAGCATTCGCCGGTCTGGTAATCGGTTGAGAATTACGGCCCAGCTGGTCGATACCCAGACGGACTTCCCGCTCTGGTCAGAGCGCTTTGATCGCGAAATGCAGGATGTGTTCGAGGTCCAGGATGAGATCGCCCGAAAGATTGCCGAGGCACTCCGAATCAAGCTTACCCCCCAGGAGAAGGAGGCCCTCGCAGCCAAGCCCACCGAGAACCTGCAGGCCTACGATCACTACTTGAGGGGCCGAAGCTATGCGCGCCGCTCGACCCGGCAGGACCTCGAATTCGCGCTCCAGATGTACAACGACGCGGTGACCCAGGATCCGGAGTTTGCCCTGGCCCACGCGGCGATCGCCAATGTCTGTGCCTACTACTTCTGCAACTACGACCGCGAAGCCACCTGGATCGATCGCGCTCGCGCCGCCTCGGAAAAGGCCATGGCCATCCGCCCTGACCTGCCCGAAGTCATGGTGGCGCAGGCCTGGATCCTGTACTCCCGGGAGGAATACCTCGATGCGGCCCGCATTGTGCGCGGCGTGATCGCACGAAAGCGGGATTGTGAGGGGGCGTTCTACCTGCTGCTCCGCTGCCTCTTCGCTTCCAGCCAACATCTGGAGGTCGCGAGTCTGGCAGAGGAGGCCATCGAGGCCAGCGGCACCGACTACAACGTCTATGTCCCCATCCTGAACTCCCTCGGGGCTTTGGCGAAGAAGGAGGCGAGGAGCAATGTCCTGCTGCGAGCGATCCAGGCTCACGAGGCCCATCTGCGCGAGGTGCCGGAGGATGCTCGCTCCCGCAGTCTGCTGGCGGCCCTCTATGTCGAGATTGGGCGCCTGGAGGACTCCAAACGGGAATCGACCATGGCCATGACGCTCCGGCCGAATGACCCCGTCATCCTCTACAATGCTGCCTGCACCTTCTGCCTGATGAGCCGAAAAGGTGATGCCCTCGATGCACTGGCGAAGGCCTGGCGTTCGGGCTATCGCGATATCGACTGGGTGCGGGGGGACCCGGACCTCCTCAGCCTCCATGATGAGCCAGAATTCGAGAAGCTTTATCCCAGAAAGGCCTAGGCCAGCACGGCTTCCAGTTGATCCACGGCCCAGTCGATCTGGTCCTTGGTGATGACCAGGGGCGGCGCCAGGCGAATGGTGTCCACATGAGTGTCCTTGCAGAGCATGCCGCGGTCCTTCAGGGCGTAGCAGAACTGGCGGGCGCCGCCAGCCTCGGGCTTCAGTTGCACGCCGGCCCAGAGGCCGATGCAGCGAATCTCCTGGACCTTGTCGGTGTTCATGCCCCGGAGGCGCTGGTCCAGGTGCCGGCCCAGTTCGGCGGTCTTCTCCACCAGGTGCTCGTCGACCAGCACGTCCAGGGCGGCGCTAGCCACGGCGCAAGCCAGGGGGTTGCCGCCGTAGGTGCTGCCGTGGATGCCAGGGGTGAAGACGGCCATGACCGCGTCATTGGCCAGGAAAGCACTCACAGGGTAGTAGCCACCACTCAGGGCCTTGCCAATGGTGATGCCGTCCGGGCGGATGCCCTCGTGCTCGAAGGCGAAGAGTTTGCCGGTACGCCCCAGGCCGGACTGGATTTCGTCCAGCACCAGCAGACAGTTGGCCTCGTCGGCCAGTGCGCGCAGGCCCTTCAGGAACCCCTTGGGTGGAATCACCACGCCGCCTTCGCCCTGAATGGGTTCCATGAAGATGGCGCAGGTGTTGGGCGTGATCGCCTGCCGGACGGCCTCGAGATCGCCGTAGGGCACGATGATGAAGCCAGGGGTGAATGGGCCGAAACGACTGGTGCTGTCCGGATCGGTGCTGAAGCCCACGATGGTGGTGGTGCGGCCGTGGAAGTTCCCGTCGGCCACGATGATTTCGGCCTTGCCATAGTCGATGCCCTTCTTGTCGTAGCCCCACTTGCGCATGGCCTTGATGGCCGTCTCCACAGCCTCGGCACCACTGTTCATCAGCAGGGCCTTCTCGAAGCCCGTCAGTCGGCATAGCTTTTCCAGCAGCGGCGGGAACTGATCATTGCGAAAGGCACGGCTGGTGAGGGCCAGGGTCTTGATCTGCGCGATCATCGCCTCGCCGATCTTGGGATGATTGTGCCCCTGGTTGACGGCGGAGTAAGCGGCGAGGAAGTCCATGTAGCGCTTGCCGTCCACATCCGTGAGGAAGACGCCTTCGCCCTTGGTGCAGACCACATCGAGGGGATGGTAGTTGTGGGCGCCGAACTGGTTTTCCGTGGCGATGAGTTCCGTGCCCCTGGTCGAGGAAGTGGACATGGCTGGGCTCCTTGTGGCAAGACAGGTGCAGCAATCCGAAAGATCGAGAAAAGAGACAGAACAGCATTCTAGGGGATCCCTGCCCAGGTTTGACTCAAACACATTGGGAAAGCCCATTCCCTTTACAGTTCATAAACTCTATTTTGCACTGGCGGGTTTGGCGCGGCTCTGAGACATTGGGGTCCCCCTCCGAGGTGACATTGCCATGATTCCGTCCCTGCTCCTGCGGAAGTTGTACACCCACGGTTCGTTGCGCAACGCGGCCGATGGTCTCTCCCTCAGTCTTAAAAACCGCCTGAGCGCCGTGGTCCTCACCCGGCTCGTGAAGGTCCGCATCGGCTCCCTGGACCTGGGCCCCGAGGACCTTGAAGTGGACCTCGGGGAGGGGCAGTGGCGCCCAGCCACCGAGATCAGCTCTGGAGCGCCCGTGCCCTTCGACCTGAAGCAGGTTGCCCAGATCAGGGCCCCGGGCAGGACCATTTCCGAGGGCATGCATGTCATCGAGATCGCCCTGGAGGTCAAGGGTCTGGGTGCGCTCAAGTTCAAGGTGGAAGACAACACGGCCAAGCCCCGGGCGGAGCGGTCCGCCCTGCCCTGCGTCAAGGAGGGCAACTATTCCCGCGCCATCGTGGCTGAGCGGAGGGCCTTCGTGGAGAAGACCACCGGAGCCACCTTGCACCACACCAGCCAGCACTCCTTCGATCCGGAACTCACCCAGGGGAACATCGAGAACTTCACTGGTGTGGTGCAGGTGCCCCTGGGCTTTGCCGGGCCCCTGCTGGTCAAGGGCGAGCACGCCCAGGGCGAGTTCCTGATCCCCCTGGCCACCACGGAGGGGACGCTGGTGGCTTCCTACAATCGCGGCATGAAGGTACTCAACCTCTCCGGCGGGGTGACTTGCACAGTCCAGGGCGACCACATGCAGCGAGCCCCGGTGTTCATCTTCGATAGTGCCCGCGAGGCGCGGTCCTTCCGGAAATGGGTGGAAGACCACATGGACGAGATCCGCCGGGAGGCGGAGGCCACCACCCGCAGCGGCAAGCTGAAGTACATCGATACCTACCTGGCCAGCAAGTTCGCCTACCTCCGCTTCAACTTCAAGACCGGCGACGCGGCCGGGCAGAACATGGTCGGCCGGGCCACCTTCGCGGCCTGCAGTTGGATCCTGGAGAACAACGACAGCATCCGGCGCTTCTACCTGGAATCCAATCTGGCGACAGACA
>SESH01022171.1_pt1 | contig 15555 bp, 11 predicted proteins | sample 3171561 | NCBI WGS metagenome assembly SESH01 (sample SAMN10866947, study PRJNA518727) | freshwater metagenome | biome: subpolar coniferous forest; feature: holomictic lake; material: water; isolation source: holomictic Lake 442 2011 16.5 m and 2014 13 m | place: Canada: near Kenora, Ontario
ACAACGGAACGAACGGGCTATCCTTCCCGGTCCGGTACAGGGTCATTTTGATCGCCAGCACATCCGGGTCGGCCACGGAGTCCTTGACCAGGCGCAGAACGGTATCGTCAAAGGATTCGTAGGGATGATGCACCATCACATCCCCCGTCCGAATCACGTCGAAGATCCGGTCATCGCCCTTCAGTCGGCGCGGCGCCAGCGGTGTCCAGGGCTTGTGGGCGAACGCGGGAAAGGGAAGCAGGGCAATGTTCCGGAGGCTCCGATACTCCACCAGGCCCGTCATCTCGTACACGTCCTCCCGCCCCAGTTCAAGGGCATCCATGAGGATGCGGTGATTGACGGGATCTGACCCCGAGGGACACTCCAGCCGCACCGCGCATTCCATGCGGCGCTGACGAACCTGCTCTTCCACTGCCTGAAGCAGATCCTGAACGTCGTCCAGGTCGGCATCCACCTCCGCATTCCGTGTCACACGAAACGGCATGACACCGCTGATCGCCATGGCGGGGAACAGCCGGTCAAGATGGTGTGACATCAAATCCACGAGGGAGACGAAGCGGTAGTGCCCCTTGAACGCCGCCGTCTCGATCCGAATCCATTGCGGCAGGGTGTCTGGGATCTTCACCCGGGCAAAAGAACTCCGCCCTGTTTCCGGGTCCTTGAGCGTCATCCCGAGTGACAGGGAGAGATTGGAGATGAACGGAAACGGGTGGCCCATATCCACCGACAGGGGGGTGAGAACCGGAAAGACGGTCTTGTCGAAGATCTCCGCCGCAGCCTGCTGTTCCTCGTGAGTCAGTTTGCCCCACCCGAGAAGATGGATGCCCTGGGCCGCCAGGGCGGGCTTGATGGAGTTCTGATACGCCTCCGCCTGAAGGTTCAACAGCTCCTGGATGGTTGCATGAATGGTATGCAAAAGCCCTTCGGAGGTTTTCCCGTCATGCTCCTGGTTCTTCACCCCGGCCCAGATCTTCTCCCGCAACCCGTAAACCCGTTTCATGACGAATTCATCGAGGTTGGACGTGAAAATGGCGAGGAAGTTGACCCGCTCGAGCAACGGGGTCCTCTCATCCTGCGCCTCGTTCAACACGCGCCTGTTGAACTCCAGCCAGTTCAGATCGCGGTCCAGAAACCGCGATCCGTCAGCAGGTTTGCCGCAGTTGCCTCGCGGATGGGCGCTGGAGGATCTCATCTCACACCCCTGAAACATCGCCCATGCAGGTCCCGACGAGTCGGGCGGTCTTCACCCAGGGATGGTTGACTGGAACTCGCTTGACCACGCCGGCCACTTTTTCCAGCGGAACGGGCACACACTCTTCCCCGCGCACGGCCACCATGACGTTATAAACACCGGCCATAAGCAGTTCCCCCGCCTTGGTCCCCAACCGGGTACAGAGCAGGCGGTCAGCCGGGGAGGGCGTTCCACCACGCTGGACATGCCCGAGCGACGTCACGCGCGCCTCCAACCCGGTCAATTGCTGGATATGGCGGGCAACCCGGCTGGACATGGGCTCCTGAACCAGGTGGATCTTATTGCTGTCGATGCCTGGCGCGACGGGGGTCGCATTCTTCCGGGAGCTCTTCTGCCTTTTGGAGAGGGCTTCAACCTCGCCTTGCGAGAGTGCACCCTCGGCGATCGCGATGATGGAAAACCGCTTGCCGTGGTGCTGTCGATTTCGCAGGTTCGCGGCAACCGCCTCCAGATCATAAGGAATCTCCGGGATCAGAATCACGTCCGCGCCGCCTGAAATCCCCGCGCCCAGCGTGAGCCAGCCGGCCGAATGGCCCATGATTTCGCAGACAATGATCCGATGATGACTGGTGGCGGTGGTATGGAGCCGGTCGATGGCCTCCGTGGCAATCCCCAACGCCGTGTCGAACCCGAACGAAATGTCTGTCATGGCAACGTCATTATCGATCGTCTTGGGCAACGTCAGGACATTGATGCCCCCCGCTTTATGCAGGTGAAGGGCGTTCTTCTGGGTTCCTCCCCCTCCCAGACAGACTAGGCAATCCAACTGCAGTCGACGGGCGTTGGCTATGGCGACATCGGTCATATCCATGACCTTGTCGCCCATCGTCATCTTGTGCGGCTTGTCCCGACTGGAACCCAGGAAGGTTCCGCCCAGCGTCAGGACCCCGCTCACCTGCTGATCCTCGATGGGAACGGTCCGATTTTCGACCAGGCCTCGAAACCCATCGAGGATCCCAATGACCTTCATATCATGGTGAAGGGCCGCCTTCGCCACGCCGCGGATGGCGGCGTTCAGGCCGGGACAATCTCCACCCGCCGTCAGAATCCCGATAATGCGCGGCCGTGTCTTTCTGGCCATGGTATTATCCTTCCTGTCTAGGGGGCGCCGTTTCGGCAGATGTCTCAAGGGTGTGGCGCACAATTTTCCCCTCGATCAGGTAGATCAGGTCCTCGGCGATATTGGTCGCGTGGTCGCCGATCCGTTCGAGGCGGCCGGCGATGTGTATGAGTTTCAGAAAAGGTTCCAGCAGGGCGGGACGGCGCATGATCTCCGTCTTGAGACGGGAGGCCATCTCGCGATTCAGGACATCGAGTTCCGAATCCGCTAGGCGGATCTCGCGCGCTGCCGCGACATCCACGTTGACGAAGGCATCCAGCACCTTCTTCAGCATCTGCTGCGCCTTGGCGGCCATCTCGCCCAGTTGAATCGGAACGTCAACCGGGGGCATCCCGCATAGAAACAGGGCTCCCTGGGCAATATGGACCGCCAGGTCGCCGATCCGCTCCAGGTCGCGGTTGATGTTCAAAACGGCCACGAGGTAACGGAGATCCGCCGCCACGGGTTGATGCAGAGCCAGGATCTTCAGGCACTCCTCCTCAACATCCACTTCGCGGACGTTGGTATCGGGCTCGTGCGCCATAACGGATTCCGCCAGGACGGCATCACGGGTTTCCACGGCCCGGACGGACTCCGAAACCGCCTTTTCAACATCGGCGCTCATCTCAAGGATCTGCCGCTTCAACTTGTCAATCTCGCGCTGGAAATGAACTCTCATGGTATTCTCCTCAGCCGAACCGGCCGGTGATATAATCTTCCGTCTGCTTTTCCCTTGGCTTCGTGAACATGGCCGTGGTCTGTCCGTACTCGATCATGGTTCCCTCATACATAAAAGCCGTAAAGTCCGAAACCCGCGCCGCCTGCTGCATATTGTGGGTGACGATAATAATCGTGTACTTCCCCCGCAGATCGTCGATCAGGTCCTCGATCCTTAGCGTGGCCCGCGGATCGAGCGCCGAGGTGGGCTCGTCCATCAACAGAATCTCGGGATCCACCGCAAGCGCCCTGGCGATGCAAAGCCGCTGCTGCTGGCCGCCGGACAGCCCCAGCGCATTCTGATGCAGCCTGTCCTTGACCTCGTCCCACAACGCCGCGCCCGTCAGGCTCCGCTCGACAATCTCCGCCAACTTACCCGGGTTGACCTGCAAGTGAAGACGCGGCCCGTAGGCCACGTTGTCGAATACGGTCTTCGGAAACGGATTCGGCTTCTGGAACACCATGCCGATCCTGCGCCGCAGGGTCACCACGTCGATGGCGGGCGAATAGACATTCTGTCCGTCGAACAGCAATTCCCCCTCCGCCCGACAGCCTGGGACCAGATCGTTCATCCGGTTGACGGCCCGGAGCAGGGTGCTCTTGCCGCAGCCGCTCGGGCCGATGATCGCCGTGACGCAACCTTTGGCAAAATCCAAATTGACCGTTTTCACCGCATGGTTTGCGCGATAAAACACCGAAAAACCAAGCGCCCGCACGTGGGCCTCCGGGGCCCGGTCCCCACCCTCCGCCCACTCGCTCCACCCGGCCTGGCGTCCCTTGTCGATGGCATGATTAGCCGTATTCATAATTCCCTCTCATCCTCTCAAACGTTTTGCGATCCGGGCCCGCATCAGAATGGCGGCCAGATTCAGCAGTAGAACCAGCGTGACCAGCACCAGGACCAGCCCGTACTGGACATGCCGGATTTCGTCCATCGCCTCGTGTTCGGTCGCCAGGTTATAGATGTTCCAGGACAGGGCGGGCGTCGGGTGGCTGAACACCTGCAGCAGGGAGAGGGGCTTTCCGACGCTGACCGCCGCCGTAAAGATGATCGGCGCCGTTTCTCCGGCCGCCCGTCCCATGCTGATCACAATGCCCGTAAGAATCCCCGGCAACGCGGCGGGCAGGATGATCGTCATCACCGTGTGCCAGCGCCCGGCGCCCAGGCTCAAAGCCGCCTCCTTGTACGTCCGGGGCACGGCAAGGATCGCTTCTTCCGAAGCCCGGATCACGGTGGGCAGAATCATCAGAGCCAGCGTCATGGACCCGACCAGGACGCTCTTGGAATGCGATACCCCCAACGTGTTGATGAAGAAGGCCAGACCGAACAATCCGAACACAATGCTCGGCACCCCGGCCAGGGTGCTGATGCAGGTCCGGAGGAAACTCACAAAGGCGTTCTCGGGGGCATATTCGGTCAGGTAGATCGCCGCAATCAGCCCCATCGGAATCGCGAACAGCATCGCCCCGACCGTCAGATAGAACGTGCCCAGCAATTCAGGCCAGATTCCCCCAAAGAAATGCGAGTCAAAGGATTCATCCGTCAGGAACTGCCAGTACACCGTCTTCCGGGGTCGCAGCATTTTCTCGAGGTTGGCAGAAAGATAGGAAAACAGGGGGGCCAGCGCGGTGTCTGCAAAATCGTCCGCCCGGGGTTTGAGCACCTTCACACTCCCCCGCTCGGGGCGGCTATAATCCCATTCCTCGCGGTAGAGCACACGTTCCAGTTTCACCTGGGCCCGGTCCCACCGGGTCTGGCCGAACTGATCGCGCATCAGCATGGGACGCAGCGATCCGGGCGCAGGGCCCAACAGGGCGTGGAGCGCCTTCTTCAGATCCTTGAAGGCCGGCAGCATTTTCCGGCGATCGGCGGAGGGCATGGCGTCCAACTGCTTTTCATACGCCGCCATCATCTCGTAGACCGGCGCCCGGGCGGCCTTTGCGGCGGCGACTTCCGCCTCGATCTCCGTTCGGCTCCCCCGTTCGAACTTCTCCATCATCAGCCGCCGGTGTTCCACGGTGGCGGTAAAGAAGATCGCTCCTGCTCCCCGGGCAAACATCGGGGCCAGCAGAATCACCAGCGCGGCCGTCATCAGGATAATCGCCAACACACCGGAGGCGGTGAACGAGCGGTCCAGCATTTTGCGGGTTTCCAGTCGCATGACCCTATTTCCCGACCTTCCTGCGGGTGCGTCGCACTCCCCATTCGCTTGCCAGATTGCACGCGAACGAAAATACCAACAGACAGAGCGCCATGGCGAACAGCACATGGAAGCGGGCTGAACCGGTGGCCTGATCGGCCTCGCCCATGTCGCCTGCAATGGTGGCCGTGAGGGTGCGGACGGGCTGGAGCATGTTGTACCAGGGCTTGGGAATCTGGGCGGCGTTGCCCGACGCCATCCAGACCACCATGGTTTCCCCCACGGCTCGCATCACCCCCAGAATAACCGCCGCCATGATCCCGCTGCTGGCCGCCGGAAGAATCGTCCTGAGGATGGTTTCGGACCGGGTGGCCCCCAAGGCATAGCTGCCTTCACGAAGTTCCCTGCCCGTTGCCTGGATCGCATCCTCCGCCACGCTGACCACCGTGGGCAGGGCCATGATGCCGAGGATGATGGAGACATTCAGCGCGTTGGTTCCGCTGCTAATGGTAAGGCCACCCAGCAACGCGCCCAGTTGCCAAAGGCCCCAGAAGACCAACCCCCCGAACCCCGCCATCAAGCCCCACCGCATCCCCGCGCGACGCGATTCGTCAATCCGATCGGTGGCCATATCGCTCACGACGACACTGGCGAGCAAACCCAACGGCACACCGATTATCCATGCGGCGATCTGAAGCAGGTGCCCGCCCTTCTCCTGCAACAGGGGGGCAAAGACGACCAAGGCAAAGAAACCGTAGGCAACCGACGGAATGGCGGCGAGAATCTCGATCACCGGCTTGACCACCTGTCGCACCGAAAAGGGAAGAACGTCACTCAGGCACACCGCTGCGGTAATGCCAAGAGGAACCGCCACAAGCACCGCGCCCAGGGTCACCAGCCCGCTACCTATGAATATGGCCAGGGTGCCGAATTCAGGGGTCGCCGCCGAGGGGTACCAGTGTGCGCTGGTGAAGAATTGTCTGAAACCCTGCAGTTGAAAGAAAGGCCAGGCATCGCGTGCGATGAAATAGAAAATGAACAGGACCGCAAGCGTCGAAAGGGAGGTAACGGCAAGCAGGAAGCCGGACCCCAGAAAGCCCACCAACCGCTGCACCCGCCGGGCGCGATGGCTCATCAGTAGCGATGATCCCGTGTTTTGGGCCATTCCTTCCATCGTCACATCTCCCGAAAGCGAAAGGGTTATTGGCTACCCGTTAGCTGGCATCACGAATCCTCCGCACCAGTAACCGAGAACCAATAACCCCGCACGCGCGCGAAATCACTTCACCGGGACATAGCCGGTATCTTCAATGATTTTCCGGCCTTGCTCTGTCTTGCACAGATTCACGAAGTCAAACAGGGGAGTTCCCGCCTTCGGCCGGCCGTTCGTGTACAGATACAGCGGACGGGAAATCGGATAGGTATTTGCCACCACCGTGTCCGCCGAAGGCGCCACCCCGTTAACCTGCAGGGACTTGACCCCCTCGGTGAACGCGAGACCTACATACCCGATAGCCGCCGGAGTGCTCATCACACGCTGGCGGATCGCACCGCCGCTGCCCACGTACTCCGCCCCGCCCATCAGCTTGGCATCCTTCAACACCAGGGTATTGAAGGACTCATACGTGCCGCTGTTGGTGTCGCGGCTGATGACCACGATCTTCTGATCCTGCCCGCCCAGTTCACGCCAGTTCGAGATCGCGCCTGTGTAGATATCGCGAATCTGCTCCAGCGTCAGCTTGGCAACCGGATTGCTCGGGTGAACGATCACCGACAGGCCATCCAAAGCCACGACATGCTCGATCACCAGCACCCCGGCATCCTGGGCCGCCTTCTTTTCCGAGTTCTTCATCGGGCGGGACATGGTCGCCACATCACAGGCGCCATTTATCAGGCTTTTGGCCCCGTTCCCGCTGCCGGACTCGCTCACCGTTATGTTCACGTTCGGGTGCTTGCCCATGTAATACTCGGCAAACGCCTTCGCGATCGGCCCGACCGTCGTCGAACCGTCCACCACGATGGAATTGGCATCGCCGGCCGCCGCCGCCCCAACGCCCATTCCCACCGCCGCCATCATCGCCATCACTTTGTTAAGTCTGTTCATTGTTTTTCCTTTCACTCTTTACATCTCACATTTTCAAAACGCCGCCACCAGGTCCAGTTGCAGCCGGTCATAGTCGGTGGCCTTGCCCGAGGCTATGCCTTTGTCATCCTTGAAGTACGAGGCGCCCAGCGTGACGTTCTTCGCGAGCGCATACTTGGCATACACCTTGTGACCCTTGCCATCGGTGCCGCCGCCCCAGCGATCGGAATCCGTCCACATCCCGGGTGTGGCGTCCTTCTCGAGTTCGGCGTGGCTGTAGCCGACTTCGAAGGTCCCGACCCGCTTGGCCTTGCCCAGTGAGACTCCGTACAGGTGACCCTGATCCAGTTTGTCCGCATCGGTGTTCGAGAGTTCCTGCCCGAAAATCGAGACCGGAACGCCGGCCACCCAGAAGTCCAGGGACGCGAAATACATCACCGGAGTGAAGTCGGTCGCCCAAGCCTTGTTGGTGGTGGTCCCGCTGACCGTTCCCTTCGTGGTGGTGTTGCCATAACCGTTGTTCTTGCCCTCCCAGTCCATCACGTCATAGCCCTTCATGTTCTGGAAGTCGAAGTACCCGGCGCCGACGGTTAGGGACACTTCCGGCGCGAACTGGAACTTCGCGGCGCCCTGGGCGGCGAAAAGTTTCGCGGCATCCTTGCTGTCACGTTCCTGGATCCACATCTGGGCGGCGTTACCGTAGACGGTCACCACATCGTTGCCGAACTGGCTCTTCAGGGCCAGGCCTTCGGGCGACAGGTCGCCATCCCACATCAGGTCGTCGTTCAGGGTGATGAAGGGATTCTTCATCTTGCCGCCGATGAGGTGGATTTCGTTGGCGGTTGTGTCGCCAATGACGCTGTAGTCCAGGTAGGCCAGATCCAGCTTCATGTCCTTCTTGGTGCCACCATCGCCCATCGTCTGGTTGCCGGAGATGGGATCGTTGCCACCGGTTGACAACCCGACGGCGCCTTTGACCTTGTCGTTCACCTTGGCTTCCGCCCCGAGGCGGGCCCGAACCCGGTCGCGCTGACGCGTGTAGTTTTCCTTGTTCGCATCTGTCTTGGAATCGTCATTGATTGACTCATAACGATACCGAAGGTCGCCCTTGAAGGTGACGTTGTCCGCCCACGTCTTGGGAATCAACGCCTTGACCTGTTCCAGCGTCACCGGCTCAGCCGCCGGTTTCTGCACATTGGTTTGCGCCATGCCGTACCCGCCGATAGTCACTGCCATCACTCCAACCGCCATCATTCTTTTCATCTTTCTGTTTCCTTTCTTGGGTTTGTTCATGGCGAAGATTGAATCAACTCCACGTAAGCAGAATGTGAGCGCACGGTTAGAAATGCGTTAGGCTCCTGACCCGTTCCGAAGACAGAACAGCGCTACGCCTGTCTGATCTGGGAAATGGTTTCCCGATAGAGATCCACGGAGATCCGCAACTGATGGTGAGCGATCAATTCGTCAACGGCGTGGAGGGCGCCCGAACCGGAGATCAGTTTGGCGCGAACAGCCCTGATCAGGATGCCCAGTGTGCCGGCAACGGGAATCCCTTCAGCGGAGGCGATTCGCCGCACCAAGCTGTCGTCTGTCAGAATCAACGACTTTCGGTGTTTTGCCGCCAGCGCCAGGACATGACGGTCAGCCAAACTCAGCGCCAAGGATGTCAAACGCGGGATCTGTATGCTCTCAATACGACAATGTCCAATAAACTCCTGAAGACGTCGTTGCTCGTTGAGGGGGATGACCTTCTGGGTGAGCTCGCGCTGAACGCTTTTCGGAATCACAATCGTTCCGGGAAACACATCCCGAATCAACGCCAGACGATCCAGTTTGGCCAGAAGAATAACCGGGCAGGCGTCCGCCACAACCACGTTCATGATGCCAATTCCCGTCGCAGATCCTCCGCTGTGAGATTTAGCTGTAGTCCGTCGTCCGGGAAGCGAGCCAGAAGATCATACAGGCCCAAGCCCGCCATTTCAGCAGCGCGGGACAGAGTGACTTCGCCGCGCCGGTAGGCGGCGCAAGCGGTTTCATGCCGATATTCAGCATATCCCCTGCGCAGAATACGTTTCAGAAAGGTCGATCTATCCAGCCCATCGCTGGCGGCCACCTGGTCCACCAATTTGACTTCATCGGCATTCAAACGAAGGGATAAGGTCATGGTTTTCATGGTGTATACGATTTCCTTTTCTGTATACATTTGATCAGAACCGGGGTGCAGAGGCAAGCGGATTTGATTCTGCGCGACACACCGCTGCAGACTACGGAAGCCTGTCGGAGTTGTTCCCGGTAGCCTGCAAGGCGCCGTCGACCCCGGCGCCCGGCAGGCGGAGAATCGTCGCAAAGTTGTAGCCCACGTCGCTGCTGGCAAGCGCCAGGATGATCTCCGGCGGCTTTTCCAGCCTGGGGGAATCAAACCGGCTGATCCCCGTCCTCTGCGGCCAGAGCTCGGTGCGCCCGCCCCGGAGAGCTTCCAGGGCCGCCACCAGGCTGACCAGGATGGACGCGGACGCGATGTGGCCGGTATTGAACGTCGTGGTGACCCACGGCACAACCCCCGCCCTCGTCCCGAGGAGGTCATCGACCCCCTCCACAACCTTGAGATCCACCGCATTGCCCATGGGCGCCCAGACGATCAGCCCGATATCCGTGACCGCGATACCCGCGCGTTCGACGGCGGTCTTAACGGCATGTCGCAGCCCGTCGCGTCCCAGGTTCTGACCGGCAAAGGATTCCGCATCCATGCTCATGCCGTAGCTCAGAACCTCCGCCAAAACGCCCGCGCCGCGCTCCGTCGCGGTGGCGAGGGATTCGACGACCAGCATGGCGGCGCCCTCCCCGAGAACGCGTTCCCGGTCGCGGTCAAGCCGCAGCCGATAGTCGGCCTCCTCATCGCCGCGGAACAGGTAGCCGAATCGGTCATAGTTCGCATAGGTCTGACCATACACTTCGTCCGCGGCCCCGGCCAGGATGGCCTTGGCGCGGCCCTCCGCGATCGTCTCGCAGGCATAAGCCAGGCTTTGCAGACCCGCGTGCGGGCCGGGACTGAGCGACATGTTGACCCCCTTGAGGCACAGGCGCGCCGAGACATATCCCGCCGTGGAGTTGGCGGTCACGGAAGAAAACCCGGAGATGTCGGCCACATGGTTCCCGGTGGAAAAGACGCTATCCATGTGCGCCATTTCAGACGCGCCGCAGCAGATGCCCATGACCACGCCTACTTCATCCGCGTTCTTCGGCCCGATCTTCAAGCCAGCCTCTCGGAGTGCAAAACTGGACGCGGCCATGGCCATCCTGCCAATGTCCGTCACTCCCGAAAAGTCCAGCCGGCGGTCGACGACGGCGGCGGTGAAGGGCTCGACCAGGCCGGCAAGGCGGGACTTCGCCCTGCCAAGCGCGAGCCGGTCAATCGGGCTCAGGCCGACCTTGTCGGCGCGCAGGGCCGCCAGCGTTGCGGACGTGGAAAGCCCCAGGGAGGTGACCAGGCCCGTGCCGGTGATCACGACACGATCCTCGCGGCGTGCGAGCGGCCGCAGGGGCGCGTTACGGCCGGCGACAACCACCGCGGCGTTGTTGCCGCCGAAGGCGTAGTTGGCGGAGATGAAGGCTTGATAGTCCTGGTCTCGCGCCTGGTTGGGAACATAATCGAGCGGGCAGCCGGGACGCGGAGACGAGAAATTGAGGGTGGGCGGAATGAAGCCCTCATTCATGGCAAACACATTGCACGTTGCCTCCAGGATTCCCGTGGCGCCCATGCAGTGCCCGAAGAACGACTTGAGCGAGATGACCGGCAGAGGATGCTCCCCCAGAAACCTGCCGATGCCCTTCGATTCGGCGACATCGTTGGCGGGGGTCCCGGTGCCGTGGGCATTGACGCAACCAAGGTCTCCCAGCGCGAGGCCGGAATCCCGCAGGGCATCCTGCAGCGTTCTCGTGACACCACTCCCGCGCGGGTCCGGCGACGTCGGGTGGTAGGCGTCGGACGTCGTGGCATTCCCCGCGATCCTCGCGGTCCAACGGCCGTGTCGCAACAGAACCTGCTCCAGTCGCTCAACAACCCAGAACCCGGCGCCTTCGCCGATGTTCAGGCCAACGGGCAACGAGAACGGCGCCGTGCGTTCGCCGGACAAGGCCTTCAAGGCGTCGAAGCCGGACATATTGGCCAGGCAGAGGGCATCGGAACCGCCGACGATCACCGTGCTGCAGCGTCCGCGGGCAATCAGGGATTGCGCCAGGCCGAGCGCTCCGGTGGTGGAGGAACAGGCGGTGGTGACGATCCACGTTTCGCCGCCCACGCCCAGCGCCTTGGCCAGGGCCTTGCCAAAACCGTAAAGTTCAGCCTGGGTGTTCAGCTTTTCGTCGGCCACCCGGGTGCTCTTTCCGTGTTTCCAGGCATATTCCTGTTCGGCGGAAAGCAGGCCCCCATTACACGTCCCCAGCACAAGGGCCACATCACGCCGGATGGCGCCCCCGCTCCAGTCGAGGCCGGAGTCTTTGAGGGCCATCCTGGCCGCGGCGATCGCCATGAGCAGATAGCGGTCCTCGTACTCGGCGATTTCCTCATCCGTCAGCCATTGCCGGGGATCGAAATCGTCGATCTGCCCGCCCAGTGAGGATCGGAAATGCGAGGTGTCAAACCGGGTGATCGTGCGGATCCCGTGCCGTCCCTCCCGGAGCGACCGGGTAACCGTCTCCCGGTCGTTTCCGATGGGGCTGATCAGGCCGATGCCCGTGACGGCCGCCTGACCACTGACGCCCTGTTTCTGCAGGGGTTTACCCAGAACCTGGGCATTGTTCTCCCAGGTGGCCGGTTCCAGGCTGGCGACATGCTGCTCTTTCTTCATCGCAAAGAAACCGTTCCACACCTTCAGGAACTGCTCATTGAGCTCATCCACCGTCATGTTTTGCGGCTGGAAAACCACATGGGCGCCGTTGTAGTGACTCCAGTTCCGGTCGATGATCCGGTTCTGACGTTCCAGCCGGTCCCACAACGGCGCGCCCGGGTAGGGAGTGAAGATGAAGAACTCCGACGTATGGATGTTGGCCTCGACAAAGAGCGAGAGAATACGATCGGCGATGCTGGTATCGTCCCAGTCCCGGCCCATCGCGCAGGAGCCGAAGAAGCGGATGTTCCGATCCTCAAGTTTCTTGACGAGATCGACGAGGACCTGTCGCGCCTTCCGGTCGCCTTGCAGGGCCTTGATGGAGACCGGATCGACATTCATGGTACAATAGAAGTTACGCACGCCCGCCTCGGCGATCAGGTTCAGGAAGGCATCGTCGAGGTTCAACGCCAGCGTGGAGGAGACAAAGTATTTCTTATTGAGCGGCTTCAACGCCGTGAAGAGTTCCACCGCATAGTCCTGGATCCGGCGTTGCTGGAAGAACAGGGAGTCATCGGCCAGATAAACGTTTTCGTATTTGAGGGTCTTGATCTCCCGCACCACCTGCTCAACGGGACGGAAGCGCATGCGGTTGCCCATGTGTGCCGGGATGGCGCACATGGCGCAGGCGTACGAACAGCCACGGGAGACCTGCACCAGATCCTCGTCCCAGTCGTAGGAGCGTTTGTTGTAGAAGATCTCGCGTTTGGGCAGGGGGAGATTCGCGAGATCAAACCGGCAGCCGCCGACATACTTGCGTTTGAGCTGCCCCTGCCGGGCATCCGCCAGGATGGCTTCCCACACCGGCTCCACCTCGCCCACGCCGACAGCGTCGGCGTGCTTCAGGCATTCGTCCGGCATCATCGAGGGAAAAAACCCGCCCATAATGACCTGTTTGCCGTGCTGGCGGAACCCGTCGGCGATCTCGAAGGCCCGGGTCGCCTGGGGCGTGAAACAGTTGATGGCCACCAGATCGGTGTCGGCGGCATAGTCCACGACGTCGCCGCCGTTGTCATCGATCAGTTCGACATCGATCGACTCTGGCGTCAGGGCTGCCATGATGGGAATGCCCAGGGACGGCGGCGTCGTGAAGTTGCCCAGGAAGTAGCGGAGCAGATCGCGATCGAGATCCTGGCGGGATTCCAGGAACTTGGTAAATCGGGGATAAACAAAAGAGACCTTCATGTTACCGGCTGCTCCTTCCGCGTGTCGCGGCCTGCGAAGGCGAATCGAATGAAGTTGCCCAGGTTCAGCACGAAACGCCTCCAACTGTCCGGCGAGCGCCAGAGCATCGCGAGATACCCCATCCATACCTTCGGCCGCCTGTAATGCCTCTGGTAGAATCGTCCGTACAGTTTTTCGAGACGGGCCAGGGTAAACCCCTTGGGAACAAAAACGAAGTGCATGCAATCCATCCGGTCCGGATCTTCGTCGAAGGTCCCGTACTCCCGGATGGTCTCGTGGATGGGCGAGCCGGGAAACGGGGTGAACTTCGTCAGATTGAAGTCGTCGAGCGGAAGGGAGAGCACATACCGCATGCTGCGCCGGATACTTTCCTCCGTCTCGCCGGGCAACCCCATCATGAGCAGACCCTTGGTCCGGATGCCGGCCTTCTTGATGTCGCGAAGGGTCCGGCCCAGCATCTCCAGGTCGGCATTCTGGCGATGCCGCGCCAGGAGTTCGGGATCGCCGGTTTCAATGCCGAGGCTCATCATCCAGCAACCGGCCTCCTTCATCTGGCGCAACAACTCCGGATCGACGTGTTCGGCCCGCACCGCGCAGTTGAAGGTCATGTCCAACGGCTTGTCGAGCAGCAGGCGGCAAAAATCCCGAATGCGCTGCCGGTGAAAGGTGAACTGGTCGTCGTAGAAATTGACATGGCGGATGTTCCAGCGATCCTTGAGGCTGCGCAAGTGCTCGTACAGGTATTCCGCCGAGTTGAAGCGGAAACTCTTGCGAAAGACGGACCGGTCACAGTAGCTGCATTCGTAGGGACAGCCCCGGCTGGAAATACAACTCGCGTTGGGCGACCGCGGATAGTTGAAAATGGGCAGCTTGTACACCCCGGGATACCCCGCCAGTTTCTCGTAAGCCGGGAAAGGGAGGCTGTCGAGGTCGATGCCACGCGCCCTGAACCCGGAGAACGCCACCTGGCCGCCGTCGCGGTAGGTCAACCCGGGAATGCTCCCGGGAGTCGCGCCGCGCATCAACGCCTCGACCGTTTCTTCGCCTTCGCCGATGACGGTATAGTCGACTTCCGCATTCTCCTTCAGGATGCGTTCACGCAGGGCGGATACGTGCGGTCCGCCGAGCAGCCCCTTGATTCCGGGCAGTTCGGCCTTGGCAAGCCGGAGGACCCGCAGGGCGTCCCGGAAGCCGAAGGTCGTGCAGCCTACGCCGATGAAACCCGGGCGCCGGTCACGCAACAGTTCGCGGAGGGCCCCGTCGGAATCGGGCCAGGCCACGCTGTCGATCAGATCCGCGTGCAGCCCCTTGGACTCCAGGTAGGCGGCGATGCTGGCCAACCCCAGCGGGGGCATCAGGTTGGCGATGCGCGTGATGTCCCCGCGCGCCTCTTCCGGACGGTAACCCAGCGGATGCACCAGCAGAATTCGGGTCTGATCTAACGGCATGCCGCACTATAACACGAACCCGCCGGTGGCCGTCAACGCCAGGCGGGGCAGACGCCTCTAATCTGTAGGGCCGCCGCAGGCTACAGTAGCCGACCTCGGCACGAGGTCGGGCGGGCGGTGCAGGGGAGGAGTCGTTCTTCCCCTTGCCGATAACTTGGACATTTTGTCGCAGTTACCCTGTGGTTATTTCGCGGCACCGCCGCGCGGCTGGCTTAATCGTAATCTCCTGCCCCAGAGAGGATTATGATTATGAGGAAGATGCCTGAACAAAGACGGCCTTCGACGAGCGAAGGCCCTACAAAGAGAAACCTGCCTAGTTGATTGACTCAAGCTACCCCCACCCATTGTATTGCCGCATTCAAGAGAAGATTCACCACCCGCTCCGCCCTCCTTCGCCAAGGCTCTTATGAGAAGGCAAGTCAAGAGGTCCGTTGTGACGGACACCGCTTTATCTGCTCCTTGTACGTCCTGCCTTATCCGCACTCGTAATGGATCTGCTTTTGATCCGGTGCATGTTAGGGTCCGTCGTGGGTGCTGCTATCTACGGCGCGGACTCTTTGGTGGAGTTAAGCATAACTCCGGTCGCAGGATGCAGACTGAAGGTTGTCAGACATTGAAGAAGCATAGAACTTGAAACGACGTATCCGCCAGGTGGACGCCGGTGTCCCTACCGGCGTCTGACCGCGCCCGGGACAGCGCGGTCCACCTTGATGAATACGTTCACACTGGAAGACTCGGGTAAGC
>SESH01040005.1_pt1 | contig 15544 bp, 15 predicted proteins | sample 3171561 | NCBI WGS metagenome assembly SESH01 (sample SAMN10866947, study PRJNA518727) | freshwater metagenome | biome: subpolar coniferous forest; feature: holomictic lake; material: water; isolation source: holomictic Lake 442 2011 16.5 m and 2014 13 m | place: Canada: near Kenora, Ontario
CGGCTGCAACCACGACCGGGACCAATTCGACCATCACCACATCACCGACTTTGAGCACGTCGGCCACCCGGCGCGGTTCGGGACCAACCCGACCCTCGTCACGCTGGGGCCGTGCCCACTTGACTTCAGAAAAGGGAATTAGGCCTTTGCTGCCATTGGAAAAGCCGATCGTCGCACCGTCGCTGGCTCTGTCGCTGCCCTTATCGGTGGTTTTGGTATCGAGAACTATTGCCAAGCGCCACGCCTCGCCGCCTTTGGGTACGGCGATGCCGGTAAGAATATGTTGCCAGTTGTCTTGCCCGCTCGGGTGGACAACGGGTCCGCGCCAGCCATGGTGGCGGTCATAGTTTATCAGCCCGGCCCGCAACGCTCGGGTGGCGATATCTTGAAGTCGGGGGTCAAGCGGGGTCCGCACCGACAGCCCCCCCTCGTAAAGCTGCTTGTCGCCGAACAGCTTGGCCAGTTCGCGCCGGACCTCTTCGGCGTAGTAGTCGGCGCTGACCTGCTCGGTGTGGTCGCGGCGGCGCATTTCTAGGGGGGCAGCTGTGGCCAATCCTGCTTCACTGGCGGTGATGTAACCGTCTTCTGCCATGCGCCCGATCACCCAATTGCGCCGGATCAACGCCGCTTCCATCTGGCGCTCGGGGTTATAGTTGTTTGGTGCCTTGGGCAGGGCCGCCAGATAGGCAGCCTCGGCGATCGTCAGCTCATCAAGCGACTTGTTAAAGTAATTAAGAGCCGCTGCCGCCACTCCATAGGAGCGATTCCCCAGGAAAATCTGGTTGAGATATAGTTCTAGGATGCGATCCTTGGACAGTGCCTGCTCAATCCGGATCGCCAAGATGGCTTCCTTGACTTTGCGGGTTACCGATACTTCGTTGGTCAGCAAGAAATTCTTCGCCACTTGCTGGGTTATGGTCGATGCTCCCACCGGCCGTCGATCGCTGTGCAGATGTTGGAAATTGGTCAGCGCCGCCCGTGCGATGCCGAAGAAGTCGATGCCGCGATGGTCGTAAAAGTTTTTGTCTTCAGCGGCCAGGAAGGCATGGAGTACCCGCTTGGACATAACTTCAATCGGCACAAAAACTCGGCGCTCTGCTGCGAACTCGGCCATAAGGCGGCCGTCGCCGGCATGAACCCGGGTCTCGGTCGGAGGCTCATAGTCAGCCAGCCGGTTGTAGTCAGGCAGATCCTGGCCATAGCGGTAGAGCAGCCAGGAAAGTCCGCCCATCCCGGCCATTGCCAGGAAAAATAGGAGCGCACACAGCCTCGACAGGACTCTCAGCATCAAAGGACTCACGCGCCGTAGTACAAAGCCCATACCGCGACGCACTATGCGGCCGAGGCTAGGCTCCAGCTTTCAATTGTAGCGCAGTGCAGCGAGAAATCGAACGAACATTCTTACAGAATATCCGGAGTTCGGTATATTCGGCGCTCAAGATCGCCGGGTGCCGGTCAGCCAAACAAAATAGCCGTCGATGGCATGGACAAGGGCAGTGGCAAGACGTTGACGATGTGCCCCATGGGTCAGCAGCATGGCATCTTCGGGGCTGGACAGGTAGCCCATTTCGATCAGCACCGACGGCACATCGGGTGCGGTCAGTACGGCGAAGGCAGCCGAGCGGTCGGGGGTGGGAAGCAGCTTCAGGCCGTGTCCAGCCTCACGCAGAACCAAGGTTGCGAGGCGACGCGAGTGGTTGCGGGTGTCGCGTTGGGCAAGATCGATCAGAATCGAGGCAACCAAGTCGTTCTCGTTGCTGAGATCAATGCCGCCGATGGCGTCGGCTCGGTTTTCTTTTGCCGCCAGCATCTCCGCTTCGTGGTCGGAACCCTTGTCGGACAAGGTATAAATCGACATGCCGCGAACCGCGGACTTGGCGATGCTGTCGGCGTGCATTGAGATGAGCAGATCCGCGCCGGCTTGACGGGCGCGCGCCACCCGTTCGCGCAGTGCCACGAACTCATCATCCTCACGGGTCATCATTACCCGAAAGCGGCCGGTGGCTTCTAACTGACGCCGGACCTCGAGAGCGGTGGCCAGCGTGATGTCTTTTTCGTGAATACCATTGATGCCGGTGGCCCCCGGGTCAATGCCGCCATGACCAGGGTCGAGCGCGATCATCGGCTTGCCGGCCGGGGCTATGCGGCGCGGTTTCGTGCCGATACCGGGTGGGGACGGGGGCGGCACCATTGAGGTTAGCCGCAGCGCCGGCGAGGCCAGCCGCAGCGCCGGTGACTGTGCCGGAGGCTGCGGCACAGAGCTTTCATCCGCCGGAGTCTGGTCGGGCTGGGGTGCTGACCTAGCGATCGGTATCAGTGGAATCAGTGAAATTGGAGGCGATGACGCCACTGCATTCGGCGTCTTAGTGGCTCGGGCCGGAGTGGCTCGGGCCGGATTGGCAAGGGCCGGAGTGGCAAGGGCCGGAGTGGCAAGGGCCGGAGGAGGCGGAGAGGCCAGGGCTGGAGAGGCCAGGGCTGGAGAGGCCAGGGTCGGAGGGGTTAGAGATACCACGGGCTTTGGCGTGGTTTTAAAAGCAGTGATTACAGGCGGGCTGTGGTCGCTGCGGACCAGCCCCTTATCCGGTTGAAAGACATCCGGTTGGAATGCATCCGGCGTTACCCTAGCCAGATCAAGCACCAGACGGGATTGGTGGCCCTCGGACGGTTCCATTACCATGGCGGTTCCGATGCGCACCGGCCCGGTTAATTCCAGCACCAGACGCAAGGAGCCGGGCTGGAGCTGCTCGACATGGTAGCTGCGGATCACGCCGTTTCCGGCTCTGGGCTTTTCCGCTCCCGGCCAAGCCAGTTCGGGCAGATCTATGACCATGCGGTAGGGATCACCTTGAAGAGTCGCCCGTAAGGTCACACGCTGGCTAGTCTCGAGCACGAAACGTGTCTTATCAGGATGAACGCCAACTCGGGCGGCAATGACGCTGGCCGAGGGCGGTGCCTCCTGAGTGCTTGCCAATGTCGGCAGGCCGAGCAGGATAGCCGTCACCACAGCGGCCAGTAATACGTTAACCAATGAAATCGACCAAGAGCAGCGCTGCATGGCCTACGCGCATCCAATCACATATGATTCAAGATAGTCAGGGCTTCCCCGAGGGCCGGGGTTCCCGAGGGCCGGTGCTTCCCGAGGGTAGACTTCGCCGCGACATTTTTAGGATACAGCTGTTGGGTCAAGTGGTTCAAGAGAAATATGCCGCCCTTGTACATATCCGCGCCGACTGTGATAATAATAACACCTCAATAGGGTTAACTTATCGGAATACCACCGTCTTGTGACCATTGATGATTATTCGATGTTCGACATGGTACTTGACGGCACGCGCCAGCACGACGTTCTCGATGTCGCGCCCAACGGCGACCAGTGCGTCCGGGGTTAGAGTGTGGTCGACTCGCCCGACCTCTTGTTCGATGATTGGTCCCTCGTCAAGTTCTGCCGCCACGTAATGGGCCGTCGCCCCGATCAGCTTGACGCCGCGGGAATGGGCTTGGTGGTAAGGCTTGGCACCGCGAAAACTTGGCAAAAATGAATGGTGAATATTGATCGCCCGGTTTGCGAGGCGGGCGCAAAATTCCGGCGATAAAACCTGCATGTAACGGGCCAGCACCACCAAGTCTATTTGCTCGTCCTCGATGATCTGCCACAGTCGTGCCTCTTGCGCCTCCTTGGTCGCGGGCGAGACCGGCAGGTAATGAAACGGCACATTGTGCCAGGCCGCTAACTGATAGAAGTCGCGATGGTTGGATACTATCGCGGGAATCTCGATGTCGAGACCGCCAATGCGGTAACGGTAAAGCAAGTCGTTGAGACAGTGGCCGAACTTGGAGACCATGATCAGCACTCGCTGACGTAGTCTTGTGTCTGAAAGCGTCCAATTCATGCGGAATGTCTCAGCAACTGCGGCGAAGGCGCGGGCAAGCTCGGTGCGGTCGGTGGCGTCGGGACCGTCGAGCGCTGCCGTAAACGAAACGCGAAGAAAGAAAAGGCCGCTGTCGCGATCGCCAAACTGAGCGCTATCGATAATATTGCAAGCTCGCCCGGCAAGAAAACCCGAAACTGCGAACACGATCCCGATGGTGTCAGGGCAGGAAAGGGTCAGTATATAGGTGTGATCATCGGAAGCCATGGGTTCGGTGCAGTCTTAAGTTGTGACGGGATTTTTCGTGGCAAATGATCGGTGCCATAAGGGTCGCATCCGCTATCCCCGCACATCTTCTACCATTCGCCGTAGCTTGGGCAGGTTGCGGATTAACAGGGCGGTTTCTCCACGCTCAACCAAGCCATCGCGGGCAAGGTCGCTGAGGACGCGGGCAACGGTTTCGCGGGTTGTGCTGACCCGACTCGCGATGTCGGCGTGGACCGGGATCGGGGCGATACTGGCGGTGTTGGCCTTGGCCGAACCGGGGGGGCCGTCAGGTTTCGCTAGGCGTAGCAACTCGGCATGAACCCTGTTGTTGGCACCGAGGGTGCTAAGGTCCATAATGCGCTCGGTCGAGCGCCGGACCATGCCGGCCAGCCGCCGCATAACCTCGAAGGCGGTCTTTGGATTGGTGAGCACCAACTCCTCGAAGCGTCGCGGTGAGAGGAAGGCGACCATGGTGTTGCCTAGCGCCTCCACCGAAGCCGAGCGTGGCTCGCCGTCAATGGCCGAAAGTTCGCCAAAGAAGCCACCGGTTTCAATTTCGTCGAAGCTGATCTCCCGGCCGCTGACCGAATGATTTAGTATCCGCGCCCGGCCTTCGACGATGAAGCACAGATCCTGGGTATCGTCGAGGCGGTCTACAATCTGCTCGCCATCTTCAAAGCGACGCCATTTGCACTGACGAGCCAGGGTACTGCGGTCGGCCTGGGCGAGCGGAGACAAAAGGGCGATGCGGTCGAGTGACGCCGCTTGGTTTTCCGACAAGGGGTGGACTCCTCTTTTCAACTTCCCAGGGTATCAACTTTCTGGACAATTTTACTATAATAGCGCTAGCCAGGGTTGGACGCCACAGGATTAATGACGCCGCCCACCCGCGTTACCTTTTACGGATATCGTATAACTCGTTGTCGTCCCTGAACGGTGGGTGCTATGTTAACTGGTCCATGGATGGTCCGGGTGGGATAGTCCGGGGTGTTGCTGTGTGGGATTGCCAACCATGAAGAACGATCAGTCGGTTCCCAATCTTCCGGGTTTGGACAAGCATCCGCCAGCCGGTCCTCCTATTCACGTCCACAAGCTCGGCTGGATTGGCCGCTTTCGCGCCTATTTCCTGGCTGGCGTCCTGGTTACGGCTCCGGCCGCAATCACCATTTACCTGGCGTGGCTGTTCATCAACTTCATTGATAGCGCGATCGGAACTATCCTCCCTGCTCGATACAATCCCGAGCAATTCATGCCGTTCACCATCCCTGGCCTGGGCTTGGTGATGGTGGTGGTCCTGTTGATTCTGGTCGGGGCCTTCGCAGCCGGCTATGTCGGGCGCTTGGTCGTGCGACTGGGCGAGGGGGTTGTCGAAAAAATGCCGGTGGTGCGTCACATCTACAGCGCCATCAAGCAGATTTTTGAAACCGTGCTGGCCCAGCAATCCACTGCATTTCGCGATGTGGTGCTGCTTGAATATCCGCGAATCGGGGTGTGGTCTTTGGGTTTCATCACCGGTCCGGCCACCAGTGAGATTCAGCGGGTGAGTGGTGAAGATCTGATTACTGTTGTTATTCCTACCAGTCCGATTCCTACCGCAGGCTTCCTGATCTTTGTTCCACGCAAGGAATTGGTGGTGCTGGACATGACGGTGGAGGAGGGGCTGAAGGTGGTGATGTCGGGCGGCATCGTCAGTCCACCCGATCGGCGTCGGCGTCCCGTGCCCTCCGCACTGTAATACCAACGGCCCTTCACCGGCCGAACCAGCCGGACCTACTGGACCGGGATCAGAAGACCGACTCGGCGACCTTGCGCACCAAGAAGTCGCGAAAGACCGAGATGCGCTTTGAATGGCGCAGCTCCTCGGCGTAGACGAAATAGGCTTCGGCCTTGGGTGTATCGATCTCGGGCAGTATCTTCACGATATCCGGCCGTCCCTCGACCATGTAATCGGGCAGCACGGCGATGCCGATCCCGGATTCGACCGCGCGGAAGATGCCGTAAATGTTGTTGATGCGCAAAACCGGCTTGCGCTGTGCTTGACCGGTTATCCCGGTTTCGAGCAACAGATTGAGCCCTGGAAGCGGTGGCCGGTTGTCTTCCGGCACAGTGATAATGTCGTGATTGTCGAGATCGGCGGCGGTCTTGGGCGTGCCCCGGCGTTTCAGGTAGCTGATATGTGCGTAAATGTGGAAGCGCAGGGTCATCAGGTGGCGCTGGACCAGATCTGGCTGGCGCGGTGTGCTCATGCGGATCGCGATGTCGGCTTCGCGCATGGCTAGGTCTAATTCGTTATCAAAGGCGAGTAGGGTCAACTGAATCTCGGGGTAAAGCGCCATGAATTCGCGCACGCGCGGAACCAGCCAAGTGGTGGCGAAGGCAACGGGAGTGGTGATCTTGAGCGGTCCTCTTGGATGCTCCCGGCTTTCCGATAGCTTTGCCTCGGTCATCGACAGCTTGGCGAAGATGTCGCGGGCGGTATGATACAATAACTCGCCCTGTTCGGTCAGAATCAACCCACGGGCGTGCCGGTGGAACAAGGGTACGCTCAGGCTTTCTTCCAGGGCGCTAATTTGCCGGCTGACCGCCGATTGACTGAGATTAAGAGCGTCGCCAGCATGGGTGAAGCTGCCCGCATCGGCAACGGCGTGGAAGACTCTCAGTTTGTCCCAATCCATCGTATCCACATCCCTTCCGCCAACGCATACCTTTAATATGGGTTAGTTTGGTCAAGAACATATGGCGGAGCAACAAGAAAGCGCACGATCAATTTACATTAAAGCGTAGCACCCCTTGTCTCGGCCGGCTAGGTTTGCCACAGTATGAATCTTGGAGTGTCAAAGAGGGCTGATCTTGATGTCTAGGCTAGGAATTCAGCGGATCGGCGTGGTCGGTGGTGGCGCATGGGGAACGGCGGTCGCTCAGGCGGCGGTGCGGGCCGGGCGCTCGGTCGTGCTGTGGGCGCGCGAGGCCGATGTGGTCGAGGCGATCGGACTGCGCCACGAAAATACCCTCTTCTTGCCCGGTATCCCGCTTGATCCCGCATTGCGGGCGACTGGCCGGCTTGCCGATGTTGCTGGCACTGAGGCGGTGTTGCTGGTCGCCCCAGCTCAGTATCTGCGGGCGGTCTGCCTCTTGCTGGCGCCTGACCTGCCGGCAGGGGTGCCGGTGGTTATCTGTGCCAAGGGAGTTGAGGCCGACAGCTGCGCCTTGATGACCGAGGTTGCGGCCGCAGTCTTGCCGCATACGCCGTTGGCGGTGCTGTCCGGGCCGACCTTCGCCGTCGAAGTGGCGCGCGGTTTGCCGACCGCTGTGACGCTGGCCTGCGCCGATAGTGAAATTGGGCGACGGTTGGTGGCGGCGCTGGGCAGTCGCGAGTTCAGGCCCTATCTTTCCAACGATATGGTCGGGTCTCAGATTGGTGGTGCCGCTAAGAACGTGCTTGCCATTGCCTGCGGTGTGGCCAAGGGCCGGGGCTATGGCGGCGACAACGCCCACGCCGCCCTTATCACTCGGGGCTTGGCCGAGATTGTGCGTCTGGGCCTGACCCTGGGCGGACGGGCCGAAACGCTGATGGGACTTTCCGGGCTTGGCGACCTCACCTTGACCTGTTCTAGCCACCAATCACGCAACATGTCGCTGGGATTTGAGCTGGGCAAGGGGCGGACGCTGGCGAGCATTCTCGCCGAGCGTCAGTCGGTGGCCGAAGGGGTACACAGTGCTGCTGCTGTGGTCGCGCTGGCCTCCCGAGTCGGAGTCGATATGCCGATTTGCCAGGCGGTTGACGCGGTACTTAATCGCGGTTGCACCGTTATCGAGGCCGTGGAGGGCCTGCTCAAGCGGCCTTTCCGTAACGAGTGAGGGTGGGCCAAGGAAAGGCTGGGCTGGATGCTGGTGATGTGCAGGTTTGCGGCAATCTTGATGGCGCTGACTTTAACGCTGATGTTGACGCTGACCATGGCGTCCTGCGTTTTGCCGACAATGCGCGGCGAGAAGGCGAAGATCGAGCCTTCTTATGTCTTTGCCCTTGGTGCCCACCAAAACGACGTCATGGCCATGCTTGGCTATCCGAACGAAGGGCCGCGCTTTGACCGGGTAACCCAGACTTATGAGTTGGTTTACAATTATCCGTTCGCAGCGATTCAGGCCGAAAACCAGTTCCCCAACGGCACTACTCGCAGCGAAATGGTTAATGTCATTCACATGTTCTTCGATCGTGACGGTATTCTGACCAAAATGGCGAGTGAGGTTGACCGTTGGTATTCGAGTTTCAGCGAACTGCCGGTCCAGCGTATCACCGTGTTGCCACGGCTGGTCCACAGTTCGGGACGTGTTTCGGCACCCAAATCGGCACCAAATCCCTCACCAAAATAGACGCCATGAGTAACTGCCGCAGGGCGACGAAATGATAAAAAGGCCAGTCGGATGCAAACCTTGCGTTACAGTGACCGGTTTATTGTCGGGCTGACGCTGTTGGTGTCGGCATTGCTCGCGTCTGCTTGCGAGCCTCCGATGCGGCTGAATATTGACTTAAATCCGGTTGCTTACACTCCTGCTCCTGTGGGGGGGGTGCCTGGAACTGGCCCGTCACCCGTGTCGGTGGCGAGGCCGCCGCCGCCGTTTGAGGGCGAGCCGACGCCTATGGTCGTTCCCGCCTATACCGCCCCGGTTTATGGCCGTGCTAATCGGGGAGCCAGTGCTAGTCGGGGAGTTGGTGCTAATCGGGGAGTCAGTAACTGACGTTGAGCCTAGCGCATCACATTCACGGTAGAGGACGTGAAAAGCCAGTTTTTGGTGGGGTTTGAAACATATTGAGCAGCCATTGGGTGCCGATTGCGACGGCCCCGGCCCCGGCGCTGACTATGCAGCCGAAGAGCGAGGCTCCGACCAGGGCCACGGGTCCTAGCGGTGCTGCAATGCCGGTGCCCGCCGCCACCGCCAACAGCGGCAGTCCATGGGCAACTAGCCCCGACACCGCTCCGGCGCTGCAGGCGATGACTAATGTTTCGGAACTCATGAATTTATCGCGACGCTTCTTGAGCAACAGCAATGACGGCCCGTCACTGACCGGACCCGCCATCATTCCAATCAGATAGGGGTCGAATAGTTGAGCGGTGGCCAGTTTAGCCGGTGCCAAGCTAGCCACAAGAACGAGAACCAGGGTCAGAAATATCCGCAACATACCAGACGGAGGCGCCATTGTTCCATTCGGCCTTGACAGTAAATGTTCTCTGCCCCATGTCACCGAATCCCCGAGCCATTATTTGGCGCATCTTTTGGGCGCTCTCAGCCCGATAAAGCGACGTCTTGCCGATTCGTCAAACGGAACAGGCCAGGAAAGATGACCGTGCAATTACGGTGTTTTCGGAATCCCTAAGTGCGCCATGATCACGGCCAGTGATCTGTTCGTCTGAAGCTGATTTTCCATCAAGACAGCTTGGCCCTTTTCCAGTGATGACAGCTTGGCGCTGTGGTCGGCCTGGCCATTCTTCAGTTCGGCTTGGCCCTTTTCCAGTGATGACAGCTTGGCGCTGTGGTCGGCCTGGCCATTCTTCAGTTCGGCCTGGCCCTTTTCCAGTGATGACAGCCTGGCGCTGTGGTCGGCCTGGCCCTTTTCCAGTGATGACAGCTTGGCGCTGTGGTCGGCCTGGCCCTTTTCCAGTGATGACAGCTTGGCGCTGTGGTCGGCCAGGCCAATCTTCAGTTCGGCCTGGCCCTTTTCCAGTGATGACAGCTTGGCGCTGTGGTCGGCCAGGCCAATCTTCAGTTCGGTTTGGCCTGTCCGTAGTTCGGCAAGGCCGGCCTTCAGTTCGGTCTGGCCATTCTCTAGGGCCAACAGCCGCTTGTCAACGGCGCGCCCAAGCGTCGCAATGGCGTGGTTGATAGCACCTTTGGTCGCGGGCACCGGGCGCTCGGCCAGCACATCAGCCAGCACTTCGGCCTGCGGCTCTGGCATTCCGGCTGCGGTAATCCGTTTTATGAAGGTGTGGGTGTCGAATGCGATCATGTTCATGGTTGGCATCCATCTATCTGGCCGAGTATAACACACCACTAAGGTCGCCGCTAGCTCATGAATTTCTCGCCACGCTTTTTGAGCAACTGCAATGACGGCCCGTCACTGACCGGACCCGCTATCATTCCAATCAGATAGGGGGCGAAAAGCTGAGCTTGGGCGAGTTTAGCCGGGGCCAAGCTAGCCGCAAGAACGAGAACCAGGGTCAGAAATATCCGCAGCAAGGGTGTCGCTTTGACTGGAGAGGTGGGGGCCGTAGAATTGGGGACTGCACAGCGCCAGTTCTCCTAGGCTTGCCCGCAACTCGGGTATGCCCTGGCCGGATTCGGCGCTGGTGACGTGGGGGGTGGGAAAAGCGGCGGGATGTTTCTTGACGGCGGCGGCGGCACCGGCGATCATGGTTTCAAGTGCGCGCGGCCCCATCTTGTCGGCCTTGGTCAGGACCACCTGGAACGGCACGGCGGCACCGTCGAGCATTTTCATCATCGATAGGTCGCTGGCCTTTGGGCCGTGGCGGCTGTCGATCAGCAGGCAGACCCGGCGCAACGGCGCTCGACCTTTAAGGTAGCGCCGCACCAATTCGCTCCAGGCATCGACTTTGGTTCGCGATTCCTGTGCATAGCCGTAACCTGGCAGATCGACCAGCATTAATCGCCCACCGAGATTGAAGAAATTAAGTTGCTGTGTCCGGCCCGGTGTATCGGAGGTGCGAGCCAACGTCTTGCGACCGGTCAGAGCATTGATCAAGCTGGACTTGCCAACGTTGGAGCGGCCCGAGAAAGTCACTTCCGGCAGTGACGCCTCGGGCAACTGGTCAAGTGTCGCTGCCCCCCACACAAAGCCGCACTCGGCAGCAAACAGCAGCCGCCCAGCCTCCATATCTTCGGGAACTAGGGTCACGCCATCATCCGTTCATAGTCACCAAGGGTGTTCAAGAGGAAACCTTTACGCCCATCTGGCGCATGATGAGCCATTGCTGGAGGATCGACAGCGAGTTGTTCCAGGCCCAGTAAATCACCAGTCCAGCCGGGAAGCTGGCAAGCATATAAGTGAACATGAAGGGCAGGAAGGCAAATATCTTTTGCTGCATCGGATCGGGCGGAGTCGGGTTAAGCTTCTGTTGAAACCACATTGTCAGGCCCATGACCAGTGGCCACACCCCGATCATCATCACCTGCGGCGGATCCCATGGGATCATCCCAAACAGGTTGAATATCGAAGTCGGGTCGGGGGCCGAAAGGTCGCGGATCCAACCGAAGAACGGTGCGTGCCGCATCTCGATGGAGACAAACAACACTTTGTAGAGGGCGAAAAAGACGGGAATCTGGATCAGGATCGGCAGGCAGCCGCTCAGAGGATTAGCCTTCTCCCGCTTGTACAGCTCCATTATTTCCCTGTTAGTGCGATCCTTGTCCTCTCCGCAACGCTCGCGTATGATCGTGATCTGCGGTTGGAGCATCTTCATCTTGGTCATCGAGCGGTATGATTGGTTGGCCAGCGGGTAGAAGGCTGCTTTAACAATAATCGTAAAAAGCAGGATGGCGAAGCCAAAGTTTCCAATGATGCCGTGGAGAAAGTCAAGGCAATAGAAGAACGGTTTGGTCAGAAAATAGAACCAACCGAAATCAACCGCCAAATCAAATTTGTGGACATCCAGCTTGTTCGCATAGTCATCGAGTAGTTTTACTTCCTTCGCTCCGGCAAAAAGTCGGCGTTTGACTTCAATGCTTTCACCTGGCTTGGCGGTCATCGCATCGCCCAAAATATCTACCTGATAGCGATCCTCTCCCTTGATATTGGTGTGGACGAATCGCGCGGCTACCGGTGTCCGCTGGTCGGGTACCAGTGACACTAGCCAGTACTTGTCGGTGATGCCGATCCAGCCGCCGGTTGTGGTTTTCTGCACCGAGCCCTTGTCCGCTAGGTCCTTATATTTGAGTTCGGTGAGGGTGCCTTCGAGGACACCAACCGGACCCTCATGCAGGATATAGAAGCCCTGGGTCGCGGGTGTGCCTTGACGTGAAACCAAGCCATAGGGCAATAGCGTCGCAGCCTGGCTGCTGTTGTTGGTCACGCGGTCGCTGACGCGGAACATGAAGTTCTCGTCGACGGCCACGGTTTTTTGGAAAACCAGTCCCTGGCCGTTGTCCCAGGTCAGAATTAGCGGTTTTTCGGGCGTTAGCGTTTCCGCCGAGGCGGTCCACTCCGTGCTGGCATCGGGCACGACCATCCCGGCGCCGGAGGGCACCCAGCCGAATTCGGCGTAATAGGGGTGTTCGCTGCCGGCCGGAGCCAACATCACCATTTTGGGGCTTTTGGGGTCGGTGCTCTCCCGGTAATCGACCAGCGACAGGTCGTCAAGTCGGGCTCCGGTGCGGGCGATGCTGCCGTTGACTCGCGCCGTAACAATACGGATGCGTAATCCGCTTGCCGCCTGCTCGGCCACCATGGCGGCGCGGTCGCGTGGCCGCAACGCAGTTTGACCCGCCACCGGCGCACTGGAAAGCCCCGTTCCCGTTCCTGGTAGCGTCCCCGTTCCTGGTAGCGTTGACGCAGCCTGTGGCTGCTGGGCCTCCTGTTGTGCCTGAATCTGGGCTTGCTGCTCGGCCAGTCTGTGCCTGGGCGCCTCATAGAACATTTGAAAGCCAAGCAGGATCGCAATCGACGCGGCAATCGCGATAATAAGATTTTGCTGTTCGTTCATGGCTCCTCGGGAGTGCCTGGCACGGTCACGGTGTGGGCTGCGTTAATCAGGGTAGGAACGAAATCATGTGCGGTGAGGTGAGGTGAGGTGAGGTACCGGGTCATGGCCCGACTCTCCCCAGGGGTGGCAGCGGCCGAGTCGGCACAGCACTAGCCAGCCGCCGCGTCTCGCACCGTGGCGGGACAAAGCCTGTAGTGCGTATTCGGAACATGTCGGCAGGAAACGGCAGCGTGGACCAAGCATGAGGCCCAGAGTCCAGCGATAGACTAGCACCAGCGCGCCAAGTAAGCGAGCCGCGACACTCATGATGCCGTCACCTTGTTCACAATGCCGTTGCGCCATGCGCCAAGCCGCCGCAGACCGGCGGTTAAATCGGCCTTGATGTCGGCAAAGTCCCGGGTCAGTGTGCCGGATCGTGCGATCAGCACAAGATCGTGGCCGGGTGCCGCGTGGTCGGCCAAGATTTCGCGCGCAGCCGCCCGCAATCGCCGGCGCGCCCGGTTGCGGGCAACGGCGTTGCCGACTTTTTTGCTGGCGGTCAGGCCAAGCCGCAACGAAGGCCCGCCGTGGGGCGGATGTTGACGCTCATCATGGGGTCGCGCCTGGAGGATCAGACCCGGTCCCACCCATTTCCGACGCGCCCCAGCGACTGCCAGGAATTCCGCCCGGCGCAGCAGCCGGCCTATCATGGCCGTGCCCGAGGCCGGCATTCCGATACCTAGTTTGTCGGTCATCGGTCGCCTCGTCAATCGTCCGGAGGCCGCACTTGTGAAAGCCCGGCAACCGTTAGGCCGACAGCCGCTTGCGGCCCTTGGCGCGACGATTGGAAAGAACCCGGCGACCACCGACGGTGGCCATCCTGGCCCGGAAGCCGTGACGCCGCGCGCGCACTATCTTACTTGGTTGAAATGTCCGCTTCACAATCCTACTCCAGTCCAAACGTCACAAACCAGTTGACAAGGTCCGTCCCTATAGTGGTTCCGGCCGCCCAAGTCAATGAGACTCCTGCTCCTCTCGCTCTTCTCGCTCCGCTGGCAGCATCAGCGCGGCTAGGAACGCGATCAGGGCTAAGGCCGCCAGCGTCTGAAACAATCCGTTGAGGTTGCCGCTCCAGTGATAGGAGTATGCCACCAATTGCACCGCCAACGGTCCCACTCCGAAGGTCAAAACAAACTTGGCACCATAGGCCAGCCCCCGGTACTTGCTGGGAGTAAAGCGGGCCAGCAGCAGATTTTCAATCGGTATCTGAATATTCTGACACGACACCATCATCACCGCCAGCATCACTGTTAGCAGTAATACCGGGACCAGCGGCGACGTCGGGGCAACAGCCGGGAAAGAAGCCAGCAGCATGACCGGCACCTGGAGCAACAGGCAGGCGGCATAGATGACCTTTGGTTGCAACCGATCAGCCAGCCGGCCGCCCCAAATTTGGGGCAGCGCGCCAGCAAGGTAGATTACCGTGACCAGCCCGCCGATACCTAGCATGTTGTCGCCAACCAGCGTGCCGAGCCGGTCGTCGAGCCATTTCGGCATGGCCACCATCAACGAGTTCCACATCATACCGCCTGCCGCCATGGTCAGCGAGAGAACTAGAAAAGCTCTAATGACGTCGCTGCGACTGGGTTGGAGCGGGGGCTTTTCGTCGATGCGGATGTGGCGGTCGCGGACCAGCCCTGTCGCGATGCACCCGGCCAGCGCCGCACCGGTGGCGACGCAAATGGCCCCGGGAACGATGAAAGCGGCACGCCAGTTGATAAGTTCGGTCAAGGTTCCGGCGATCAGCGCGGCGCAGGCGACGCCGAGGCTGCCGTACAGGCCCTGCAAACCAAGCGCCGCCCCGGTGTCTGCGGCGTTCTTCACCAGCCACGACATGCCGACCGGATGATAAATCGAGGCACCTAGGCCTAACACCGCCAACGCCACCGTCAGCGAAGTCGGTTCATTGACGCAGCCAGCAGCAATCGCGCCAAGGCCGGTGATCGCAAAGAATAATGCCATCATGCGGGCATCGCTCCATTGGTCACCAAGCCAGCCGGCCAATGGTGCTCCCAGCCCGATCATCAGCGATCCTAGCGTCCAGGCCTTGAGCAATTCATCGTAGCCCAGGTGCCAAGCCGGCACCAGGACTAGGATAACGGTCAGGTACAAGGCCGAAAGCACATGCATTAGGGTATGGCCGATCAACGAGAACCCGATCGATAGGCGGGCGGAGCAGTCAGTCATGGCCCGCTCCCCGAGTCGGCGCGTGTAAGGTCGTTGCTTCCCGAGTCGCGCGGTGGCTCGGGTGCCGTCTCGGCGGTTAGCCAGGCGAGATAATCAGCGTCGATTCGAGCGAGAGGAAGCTCGATGATGCAGGGCGTGGCGTAGCTGTGCAGCTCCCGAACCCGTCGGGTCAGCGCCTCAAACAGCTCGGGGCGGGTCTTGGCGATCATCACGGTCTCGGTGGCAGTTTCAATAACTCCCTGCCAGCGATAGATTGAGGACATGCCATCGAACAGGTTGACGCAGGCCGCCAGACGCTCCTCAACCAGGGTCCGGCCGATGCGCCGGGCTTCTTCGGGCGATCCGGCGGTCAGATAGGCAAAGCACACGCTCATCGGCGACTAGACTCCTTCGCAATAATGTTTTACCGGGGGATGGGATGCCTTATACTCAAAAGTCAGCCTCAAGTTTGGCCCGTCTCCAGCCCGG
>SESH01048416.1_pt1 | contig 15536 bp, 14 predicted proteins | sample 3171561 | NCBI WGS metagenome assembly SESH01 (sample SAMN10866947, study PRJNA518727) | freshwater metagenome | biome: subpolar coniferous forest; feature: holomictic lake; material: water; isolation source: holomictic Lake 442 2011 16.5 m and 2014 13 m | place: Canada: near Kenora, Ontario
GTGCCTCAAACCTCTGGTTCGCCGATGTGCTCACGGCTCTGGCCGTGCCGACCGCCGAGAACCGCATCGACCAGGTGGTCGAGCAGCGCTGGAATCTCTTCGAGGACACCCCCGACCTCGCGACCCTGGAGCGCGACCGGCGCAAGTTCCCCGACGCCTTCAGCGACTTTCGCGGCGTGCCCAGCGCCGACCTCTGGGCCGCCGTCGAGCGGAAGCGGCAGCGCGACACCTCCGGCGAGGTCGATGACCCAGCCGACCTGAAGACGCCCGAGTGGCGGCTGTTCTCGCGGCCCCAGCAGCACACGCCGACCCGCGACTTCCAGTTGCGCGAGGTGGATGTGCCACGTGACTTTCGCGCGGAGATCGCGCGCGTGGTGCTGGTGGAGCGGCTGCGCGAGGTGCGCGCCCTGATCGGGTTCACCCGTATCGACGCGCCCGGCGAGTACGGTGACACCCCCGATGCGGTGAAGCCGCGCCGCATGCGCCTATCTCGCCGCGACCCGAGCTGGGTGCCGGCGGCGGAGGTACGCGGCGAGGGCTTGTTCATCCAGTTCCACGAGCAGGCGATCCAGACGTGGCTCCAACAACCGGCCATCACCCAGCGCGACGCCGTCTTTCTTGACGCGCACCGGGCCTGGCGGGCGGCCCGTGGGCTGACGCCGCCGAGCGAGCACTACCCCGGCGCACGCTACGTGCTGCTGCACACCTTCGCTCACGTACTGATGCGGCAGCTGGTGCTGGAGTGCGGCTACACTGCAGCGAGCTTGCGCGAGCGCATCTACGCCCGCAACCCGTTTGAGCACCCGCGCCGCCCCGATCCGATGGCTGGAATCCTGATCTACACCGCCGCCACCGACAGCGAGGGCACGCTGGGTGGACTGGTGACGATGGGCGAGCCGGAGGCGCTGAATCGCCACCTCACCGCCGCGCTTTTCGACGCCGCCTTCTGTACCTCCGACCCGCTTTGCGCCGAACACGCCCCCGACAACCACGGGCTTGCCATCCACGGTGCAGCCTGCCACGCGTGCCTCTTCGCCCCGGAGACCTCGTGCGAGCGAGGCAACAAGTACCTCGACCGGGCGATGATGGTGCCGACACTGAGCCAGCCCGACCTGGCCTTCTTCACGGTGCCACAGTGAGCGACGCGCACGACGAGCTGAGCCTGGCCATCGCCCGCCTCGTTGGCGAGGCCGCCCCCGAGACCGTCCACACGCTGGCCGCGACCATCGCGCGGCTCGACTGGAGCACCCACCGCCACGCCCGGAGCGCGCTGCTGAGCACCACCGTTCCTGCCCAGTTGCGGGCGCGGGCGACCGCGATTCTCGACGCGTGGCAGCCCGTGAGCGGCGACCTGAGCCCTGCCGCCCTCGCGGCAGCGCTCCGCGCAGCCGTGGCGACCGCAAGCCAGCTCCGGGCGGAACAGCACCTGGAGGTACTCTGGTCCGGCCCGGTCGTGCCCGGCGTCGCGCTGCGCCGCACCGATCAGGCCCTCATTGAGGTCATTGAGGCCGCGCAGCAGCGGCTCCTGCTGGTCAGCTTCACGGTTCACCCTACCCCGGCGATCATTGCGGCGCTCGAAGCGGCACTCAGCCAGGGCGTCATGCTAACCATGATCGTCGAGCGCTACGAGGCCGATGGCTCACTGATGGCCTACGACACGATCCAGGCCCTCGGCGACATCGCCCAGCGTAGTACGATCTACCTCTGGCCGCAGGCGACGCGGCCCGTGGATGCGACCGGACGGATGGGGCTGATGCACGTCAAGTGCGCCCTCGCCGACCGGCGTATGCTCTTTCTGTCCAGCGCGAACCTAACCGGGGCCGCGATGAACCGCAACATGGAGCTGGGCGTGATGATCAGCGGCGGTGAGATCCCCCAACGCGTTGGCGCGCAGTTCGATCAAATGATCGCCCGAGGCGTGCTGCGGCAGGTGTAGTTCGGCTATGCATCAACAACCTCGCTACAACTGGCTGCGCTTCTGGGTGCCACACGATACGGTCATGCACCTCGACCAGCGCGGCTACCTCGCCGATCCCGAAGGGCCACTTGGAGCTGCCTACAATCCTGGGCTGGCACTGCTCGAATCGCTTGCGGATAGCCCATGCATGGTACTGCTCGGCGAACCTGGAATGGGCAAGACAACCGTGCTCAGCGCGCATGCCAGGGAGACACAGCAGCAGGCCACCACATCGGGCGACGCCTATCTTTTCTACAGCCTTGGGGTCTTTCAGACAGATGCCCTTCTCTATCAGAAGATCTTTGGCAACCCTGTCTATCAGGAGTGGCTTGGCGGGTCACATCGGCTCTATCTCTTCCTCGATAGCCTTGATGAGTGTCGGCTGAACATCAAGACGGTTACCGCACTGCTCGCCGCAGAATTCCGCACCTGCCCGGCTGAGCGACTCCGGCTTCGGATCACATGCCGCACGGCTGAGTGGAGCTCAGAACTCGAACAGGCGCTCCAGGATCGCTGGCCAGGGGCCGTTGGGATCTTCACGCTAGCACCGCTGCGGCGCATTGATGTAGCGGTCGCGGCTGAGGCGCATGGGTGTGATTCTCAGGTCTTTCTTGAGGAAGTGAATCGTGCGGGTGCAGTACCACTCGCTATCAAGCCAATCACCCTCGACTTTCTCCTGCGCTCGTATGAGAGTCAGGGCCAGCACTTCCCCACCCGTCAGGCGGAACTTTATGCCCAGGGTTGCCGCCGACTCTGTGATGAGCACAATCGAACCCGCCGTGATGCCGGTTTCACCGGAGCATTTACGGTCGAGGATCGTCTGCGTGCTGCCGAGCGAATCGCATTTCTCTCAGTGTTCGCCAATCGGTCGATGATCTGGACAGGCCCGGCAACTGGTGTCGAGCAGCCTTGGACGCTCTCGCTCGATGAGCTTGCAGGGACAGAAGACACAGCATCACTGACCAACAAGGCGGTGTTCAAGGAGGCACTGACCACCGGCCTGTTCACGGCCCGCGGCCCAGATGAAGTGATCTGGTCGCATCAGACCTACGCTGAGTTTCTGGCGGCGCAATATCTCCATCACCGGGGCGTGCCGCTTGCACAGTGCATGAGCCTGCTGGTACATCCCGAAGACCCTGGCAAGCAACTCATTCCACAACTTTATGAGACCGCAGCCTGGGCAGCAGGGAGGCGCGTCGATCTCTTTCGCGCGATCATGGACTGCGATCCTGAAGTACTCCTCCGCAGCGATGTCGCTAGAGCTGATCCGGAAGACCGGGCAGCGCTTGTCATGGCTTTACTCGAATTATTTGACCAGGAACGCCTCTTTGATAGCGATAGTCGCTTCAATCAGCGCTACCGTCGCCTCGCCTACCCGCAGATAGCCGCTCAGCTACGCCCCTACATCCTCGATCACACAAAGGGACTGCTGGTTCGCCGTGTGGCGATCGATATCGCTGAAGCCTGCGATCAGCGCGATCTCCAGGGCGATCTCGCCGACATTGCGCTCAATCCGCTCGAATCGTATCAGGTGCGAATTCAAGCTGCCTGGGCGCTGGTACGGATTGGTGATGCAAGAACAAGACTGCGACTCAAGCCGCTTGCCTTTGATACCGCAGATGAAGATCCCGATGACGAACTGCGAGGGTGTGGTCTGTTAGCAACCTGGCCAGAGCATCTGATAGCAGAGGAGCTCTTTGCATCCCTCCAGCAACCGCAGCGCGAGAACCTGTACGGTAGCTATAAGTCTTTCCTCGTTAGCCACTGTACACAACACCTCAAGCCGACCCATCTTCCGGTCGCCTTGCAGTGGGCCACACAGCACGCTGTCGGCCCGGATCTCCGCACCCTGAACAGCCTTGTGGATGAGATTATGGAACTGGCATGGCACCACCTGAATGAGCCAGACGTCCTGGCCGGTTTCGCCGCAGTTGCCCAAACGCGGATGGAACACCACGCGCCCATTTTTCGCCATGACGATATGGGCTTGGGGCGCGACAACCAGAACCAGGGGCTACAGGCGCTCTACCAGAACTGGTATCAGAACTCGGCCCGACGGCGCAGCTTATTCAATGTCCTCCTGCCTCGACTGATGGCCTCCGGAAAAGAAGTCACCTTGCTCATTTACAATCAGCCGCCGATCATCCTGTCGTCTGATTTTGCGTGGCTGATCGAGCAGTTGGAGCAGGCCCAGGAGCCAGAACTTCAGACTGCTCTGGCAACCATCGCTGCACGTGTATTCAACCCGGATGATCCAGCCCAGAACAACCGAGCTTATGATGTAGCGCAGCGGAATGGGTACCTCGCAGCACGCCTCCAGCATGTCTTTGGGTTCATCCGCTTCGATTCGGAAGAAGCGGTACGACTTAAGGCCGATCACGAGCGTTGGCAGGAATTTGAGCGCCAGCGTGCAGAGCACCAGATTCAACCGCCACCCCCTGACGAGATCTTCAACTTGCTCAATGTCGTTGAGGCGGGAAATATGAACGCCTGGTGGCGGCTGAACCTGCTTCTTTGTTATGATCCGGCAGGTAAAGAACATCACGGGGAGTTCCAGCCGGATCTGCGCAAACTACCTGGCTGGAAAGCTGCCGATGAGGCGACGCGATCCCGCATCGTACGCGCCGCAGCACAGTATGTTCGCGAGGTGCGTGATGCGCCGGAGCAGTGGCGCAAGGAAGATGGCTTTATCCTCTACCGTCCATCATTTGCCGGGTATCGAGCGCTGCTGCTCCTCCTCTACGAGGATCGCGATGTCCTGGTGCAGATCCCACCGCCTACCATTTGCGGATGGATCCCGATCATCGTGGGATACCCGGGAATGAACAGTGACACAGGCCAGCGAGCACAGAGTGTGCTCATCAAGCTCGCCTATATCCTATGCCCCGAGGAGACGCTCGCAGAGATTATTCGAGTAATAAGCGACGACGAGCGGCGCAGGCACAGTCCGTCTCTTGAGAAGCTTGAACACTGTTGGGATGAGCGATTAGCCAGCGCCCTGGTGACGTGGCTTGTGAGTCACGAGGCGCACGCTCCGACCCTCGAAGGCATTCTGGGCGAACTGCTTGAACGAGCGCTCACCCCTGATGCTCAGGCTCTCGTTGCGAAACTGATGACGCAGCCGATAGCAGAGGATGAGGTGCAGCGCGGGCGAACGCTTGCCGTTGGCCGCGCTTTAATACTGAGGGCACATGGTGCCGGATGGTCAATTCTCTGGCCCATCATCACCAGCAACCCACAATTTGGGCACGAGCTCATCCTCTCGGTTGCTGGCTACGACCGCCTCGCGGGACACATCGGCTCACAGCTCCCCGAGGATGCCCTAGCTAACCTCTACATCTGGATGGTGCAGCAGTTCCCTCACCACGAGGATCCGCAGCCCGACGACGACACCGTTGGGTTTTACGCAGTCACCCCACATGAGGAGGTTGTCCAGTGGCGCGATCAGCTCCTACAGATTCTTAAGCACAAGGGGACAGCGGCCGCAGTCGCGGCAATCCAACGCATCGTCGCCGCCCTCCCAGAACTCCACTGGCTGCGCTGGATTCTGCTCGAAGCACAGGCTATCGCCCGACGAGAGAGCTGGGCACCACACACCCCGGCGGAGCTGCTCGCCCTCACGCAGAATCGCGACGCCCACCTCATCGACAGCGGCGAACAGCTGTTGGATGTCATCATCGAGTCGCTCCAGCGGCTTGAGCAGGAGCTCCAGGGCGAGACACCGGGAGCGATCGACCTCTGGAACGAAAGCAGCGAAACGCCAATCACCTATCGCCCCAGAGACGAGAATCGGCTGTCGGACTACGTCAAACGTCACCTCCAGCGCGACCTGCGCGAGCGGAACATCGTGATCAACCGTGAGGTTGAGATCCAGCGCGGTGGTGGCGGAACCCCGGGTGAACGCACCGACATCAAGGTCGATGCCATTCTCAAGGGAGCGGCCAGCAATGATCATGATCGCATCACCGTGATTATCGAGACCAAGGGATGCTGGAATCGCCAGCTACAGAAGGCGATGAAGATCCAGCTGTGCGACCGCTACCTTCGGGAGTACCGAAGCAGCTTTGGGCTCTACTTGGTTGGCTGGTTCAACTGCACAGCCTGGGATGACCGCGACTACCGGAAAGGTGACGCACCGCAGTTGGATCTTCCAGCTGCCCGGTCGCTCTTTGAGCAACAAGCAGCTGAGAGCACCGAAAGCCATGCGGTGATACACGCCTTCGTCTTGAATACAGCGCTGCCTGACATTGGCATGTCGCAATCTGGGCCAACAAAAGGGAAGCACGCTAAGGCTCTGCGGAGAGGTACAAGTCGAAGGAGAACCCTTCCGCGGACTAGTTCGGAAGGCGATTAGTCATCGAAATCGTCGTCGCCTTGACTGCGATTACATCACTTGGGGATGCTGCGATGCAACACCGCCTCTCCCTCGACCACATCGCTGCGGCGATGACGATCATCGACCCGGTCTTCCTGCATACGCCGCAGTTCCGCGCCGACGCGCTGGAGCCCACCCTCGGCTGCCATCTGGTGGTCAAGGTCGAGACGGTCAATCCCATCTGTTCGTTCAAGGGCCGGGGCGCCTCCTACCTGCTCGCCCAGCTGCCCGCCGGCAGCAGCGTGATCTGCGCCAGTGCGGGGAACCTTGGCCAGGCCATGGCCTATGCCGGTCGGGCGCGCGGGATCCAGGTGATCGTCTACGCCAGCGTCCACGCCAACCTGCTCAAGCTGGAGCGTATGCGCGCCCTGGGGGCCGAGGTGCGCCTGCACGGGGCGGACTTCGACGCGGCCAAGGCGGAGGCCCGGCGGGTGGCGGAGATGACCGGCGCCCGGCTCGTCGAGGACAGCCTGGCCCCCGAGACGGGCGAGGGCGCCGGCACGATCGGCCTGGAGCTGCTGGGCTGGCCAGAGCCGCTCGACGCGATCCTGGTCGCGCTGGGCAACGGCGCGCTGCTCACCGGCGTGGGGCGCTGGGTGAAGGCCCACGCGCCGCAGACCCAGGTGATCGGGGTGGTGGCGGCCGGCGCCCCGGCCATGGCCGATTCCTGGCGGGCCGGTCGGGCGGTCAGCACCGCGCAGGCCCAGACCATCGCCGATGGCATCGCCGTGCGCGTGCCCATCCCCGAGGTGCTCACCGATATGCAGGACACGGTCGACGACGTGATGCAGGTGGGCGAGGAGTCGCTGGTGCAGGGGATGCGCCTGCTGCACCAGCACCTGGGCCTGGTGGTCGAGCCCTCGGGGGCGGCGGGGGTCGCCGCGATCCTGGAGCAGCCGGCGCGCTTCGCCGGCCGGCGGGTAGCGACCGTGCTCTGCGGCGGGAACCTCACCCCCGAGCAGATCCAGCGCTGGCTGCGGGAGCCATCTTGAGGGCTAGGCGGTAAGCGATGTTGGGAACCCAATCGTCATCAGGAAGCGATGCTGCTGAATCACGAGATCACGCATGCGCCCGTTCACGCCCCCCGGCCGTATCCGCTATACCGCCCAGATCCCCAACGTGCGCGAGGTGGCCATCTACGGCACGGCCGACCGTGACTGCTGGCAGACCTGGCTCCAGCCGCTGGGGCTCCAGCCGGCGACCACCACCGACGCCGCCCATGTGATCATCAACGCCACCGCCCTGGTCTGGCAGGGGCTGCGCTTCCGCGAGCTGATTGTGACCGTCGCGACCACTACGGGTGCCGATCTCACACAGGCCGACAGCTTTTATCTGGCCTACGCCTGCAACTCCTCGCCCATCTTGGCCTGGGCCGAGCGCGCCCTGTTTCAGACACCCTACCTGCATCGTGAGGTTGCGGTCGATACGACGGCGCCGCGGATGGAGGTGCGCCACTGCGGTCAGTCGGCGCTGCGGGCGCAGCTGGGGCAGCCGCGTGCGCCGACGGCCTCTGTCATGGAGACCTGGGCCGGCCCGGTCTTCCTCCCGGTGTCGCGCCCGCGCCATCAGCGGGGCGGATCGTATTTTATGGTCGCCATCAGCGGCGAGCAGGCGGTCTACCCATTTGCCCCCGACGTGGATATCCTCACCCTCCCGCCGGCAGGGGATCACCTGGCTTTCGCGTGGCTCCGCGACTCGCACTTCACCCCCACCGAGTGGCGCATTCGGGCCAATGCGACCCACGCCCGCTCGCAGACCTATCGGCGCGGAACGATCGAATGAGGGGTATCGTCGGCCTTGGTCGGCTTCCTTGTCTCGCATACCTTCTACCCTGCTTCCAGATGATCCTGGATCGCGGCGATGGCCTGAGCTGAGTGCTGAAAGACGATGCTGGGGATGCCGAGCGCCGCTGCGGCCAGCGTGTTGCGCGCCTTGTTGTCGACGAAGAGCGTTTCCTGGGGTGCCACGTCCAGAGGTAGGTATACGCTAAACGGTGGTCGGGTCGTGGGACTTGAAAAATGCAACGGATCGGGGCACACTCTTCGGTACTTAACGCCGAAGGAGGTGCGCCATCGATCCGCAGACAACATTCTGCCCGAATATGGACTGCCCCGCAAGGGGGCAGGTGGGCGAGGGCAACATTCGCATCCATGGTCAGAAGCGACCACGCTATTGGTGCAAGGTCTGTAAGAAAGCCTTCAGCGCGCGAGCCGGGACGGTCTTCTATCGTCGGCGCACCAATGAGGAGACGATCACCCAAATGGTGACCTTGGTCAGCCATGGATGCCCGATTCCCGCGATTGAGCGGGCCTTTGGCTTCCAAGCGCAGACGGTGCGCGAATGGGTCGACGCGGCAGGCACCCATGCCGAAGCCGTCCATCACGCCGAGGTCGTGCAGCCTCGCGACCTCGTGCAGGTGCAAGCCGATGAGATCCACGTCAAGACTCAGGCGGGGGTGGTGTGGATGGCGATGGCAATGATGGTCAGCACGCGGCTGTGGCTGGGTGGCGCAGTGAGCGCCCACCGAGATCGTGCGCTGATTGGGCGCCTGGTCGCCCTGGTGGCCGCCTGTGCGCAGTGGGGGCCGCTGCTGTTCGTCAGCGATGGCCTGTCGACCTACATCAATGTGGTGCGCAAGGCCTTTCGGACGCGCCAAGCCGGTACGGGCGGACGCCCCCGATTGATTTGCTGGCCCGACCTTGCCATCGCCCAGGTCGTCAAGCAGTATGCCGGGCGTGCGGTCACGGGTACCGTCCATCGCCTGGTGCATGGCACCGTTCAGACCTTCTTGACCCTGCTTTGGAGCACGCCGGGCTGTCAGGTGCTCAACACGGCCTACATCGAGCGGCTCAATGGTACCTTCCGCTCGTGTCTGGCATCGTTGGGCCGCCGCACGCGCCGGTCGGCGCGACGGGAGACCACCGTGGTCGGCGGGATGTATTTGGTGGGCACGATCTACAACTTCTGTACCACACATAGCAGCCTCACCACGGATGATCGTCGTCGGCAGACGCCAGCGATGGCGGCCGGGATCACCGACCACGTCTGGACGATCAGCGAGCTCCTGCACTATCGGGTACCGCCCCCACGCTGGATGCCGCCCCGCCGCCGGGGCCGCCGATCCAAGGCGCTTTTGGCCCTGATTGACCGCTGGTGTCCCGACCACCGTTTAGCATAGACCTACCCGTCCAGACAGTCCAGGATGAGGTGATACATAGCCGGGTCGGGCTTGGCCATGCCGACCTCAGCCGAGATCACGATGGTATCGACCAGCTGGTCGAGCCCAAACCGCGCGCTGAGCACGGCGCGGGCATCCGACCAGGCATTGGTGAGCAGCGCCAGATGATAGCGCGGGCGCAGCTGGCGCAGCAGCGCGACCATCGCCGGGTCGAGCCCTTCCTCAGGCAGATACCGGTGCTGGATCTGGTGCAGCTGATCGGCGGTCAGGGCCAGCCGCTGGCCGAGCAGCGCCCAGATTGCCTCCGCCGACACCTGTCCCCGGGTCGCCCGAGCCATCAGGTTCGTCCCCGTGAGCGCCCGTGCCATCTCACCTGGTGCCAGACCGAGCCGCTGCTCCCAGCGTCGTTCCCGCTCGGCGGGCGCGAGCTGGAGCAGCACGCCACCGACATCGAGGATGAGGGCGCGGATCGCCATCGGGTTACTCCGGCTCAGTGAGGATACACGTATGCATGAGGATACTGGGATGTCGCGGATCGCGTCAACCCTGCCGACCACGGCCTCGCGTGCCAAAAGACTCGTATAAACAGGGTTTATACGAGTCTATCTAGCTTCCCGCCGCCCGCCTCCGCCAAGGGCTCCCGGCACCTCGGAGCGGATCACCTGCTGGCGCATCTGCGGCCTGCGGTGTACAATAGCAACACCCGTTCTATTCAACGACACCGCAGGAGCTATGCGATGAGCGAGACTCAGGATGCGGTCGCCGCATTGTTCGCCGGTGGCGACCCGGTCGTGCAGGCGACCTATGAGCGTCTGCTTACGACGCTCCAGACAATCGGGCCGGTGCGCGAAGACCCCAAGAAAACCTCGATCCACCTCGTTCGGACGAGCGGCTTCGCGGGCGTCCACCCGCGCAAGCGCTGGCTCATCCTGAACCTGCGCACTACCCAGCCCATCCCGAGCCCCCGAGTTGCCCGGGTTGAGCAGGTCTCGAAACACCGCTACCACAACGAGGTCAAGCTTGCGCGCCCGGAGGACGTGGACGCGGAGATCGTCGGCTGGCTGCGCGAGGCGTATCAGCTGGGCGAATGAGGGGTACGAGCGTGAGCGAGCAGCCCATCCCGATCATTGATGGCGACTTGGTCGCGAGCACCACCGCACTGGCGCGGCGCGAACCCTCACGGTCAGCGCTCGCCCTGGCGTCGGCCGCCGCCGATCAGGCGGCGACGGCAGCGATCTTCGCGTCCTACCGTGCGCAGCTCGCGCCCCACACACGGGTTGCGCAGGATCAGGATCTGGCCCGCTGCGCGCTCTACCTGGCCGATGTCGGCGTCGCCGTCGGCGCACTAGCCGTCGAGCCGGCGGCTTGGGCCGGGTTCACCTGGGGTCTCGTCGAGGGCTTCAAGCGCTGGATGTTGCGCGAGGGCTACGCGCTGGCGACCCTCAACCGCTCGCTGGCGACGATCAAATCCTACACGCGGCTCGCGGCGCAGGCCGGCGCGCTGTCCGCCGAGCAGGCCGCGTTGATCACTGCGGTGAAGGGCTACGGGCGCAAACAGGGCCGCAACCTTGATGCGGATCGCGCCACCACCCGCCGGAGCACCAAGAAGCCCCAGGCAGTTCGGCTCTCACTCGCCCACGCCCGGGCGCTCAAGGAGCAGCCCGCCGATACGCCGCAGGGCCGGCGAGACGCGCTGCTGATCTGCCTGCTGCTCGACCACGGCCTGCGCGTCGGCGAGCTGGCCGCGCTCACCGTCGAGTCGGTCGATCTCGCCGCCGGCACGCTGACCTTCTACCGCGAGAAGGTTGACCTATACCAGACGCACCTGCTCTCGACCGCCACGCTGCGCGCCGCTTTGGCCTACCTCGCGCATGATCGCGCCGGCGCAGCCGTAGCGGAGGCGCTGCTGCTCGGTAGCCGCAGAGGCGGGGGGCTGCACGGGACGCTCGGCATCCGCTCCATCCAGGCCCGCGTGCAGCTCCTCGGCGCAGGTATTGGCCTCGCCAATCTCTCCCCGCACGATGGCCGTCATTATTGGGCATCAGCGGCGATCGCCGGCGGCACCGACCTGCTCGCACTCCAGGAGGCCGGCGGCTGGGCCTCACTGGCCATGCCCCGGCGCTACGTCGAGCGGGCGAAGGTGGCGAACGAGCGGGTGACGCTCCAGACGTAGTATGCCGAAGGAGGAGGATACGATGACTCACGCAGATGTACACGGCGATGCCAGCGTGGTAACCACGTTGTTCGCGCACAACACCTGGGCCAATCTGAAGCTGCTGGAGTTTTGCGCGCAGGTGAGCGATGCCGCGCTCGACGCCACGGCGATCGGGGGCTACGGCTCGATCCGTGCGACGCTGGTGCATATCCTCAGGGCCGAGGTGAGCTACGTGGAGCGAGTCAATGGCAAGCGCCCGCCCCACGCGCTTACCGGCGACCCGCTTCCAGGGTTTGCGGCATTGCAGGACGTAGCCCGCTGGGCCGGCGATGAGCTGCTCCAGCTGGCGCGTTCGGCGCGGAAGGACACCATCGTCCGGGAGCGCGAGCAGGGGCTGGTCTGCGCGTACCCGCTCGCGAGCCTCATCGTCCAGGAGGTGACCCATGCGACCGAGCACCGGACGCAGATCGCGACCATCATCACGCAGCTGGGGCTGGAGCCACCCGATCTGAGTACCTGGCAGTATATGGTGGAGACCGGGGAGTTTCGGGAATGGGCCGAAGGGGAAGCCGACGCATAGAGCGCCTGTGTTGCGGCAGTGAGGTGTGCGATGAGCGACAACCAGGACAGCGGGGCGGTCTTCTTCGCCACGCCGTCAGCGTTTGCGGCCTGGCTGGAGCAGCACCACGCCTCGGCCCAGGAGCTGTGGGTCGGCTATTACAAGAAGGGCTCTGGCCAGCCCAGCATCACCTGGCCCGAGTCGGTGGACGAGGCGCTCTGCTTCGGCTGGATCGATGGGCTGCGTAAAAGCATCGACGCAGACCGCTATCGCATCCGCTTCACGCCGCGCAAGCCCGATAGCACCTGGAGCGCGGTCAATGTCGCGCGGGTCGCGGTGCTCACCGCCGAGGGGCGCATGCGGCCAGCCGGGCTGCGGGCCTTTGATGCGCGCCGCCCTGAGCGCACGGCAATCTACTCCTACGAGCAGCGTCACGAAGCGACGTTTGATGCGGCGTCTGAAGCACAATTCCGGGCCAACGAGTCCGCGTGGGCCTTTTTCACCGCCCGCCCGCCATCGTATCGGCAGGCGGCGATCCGCTGGGTGATGAGCGCAAAGAAGGCGGAGACGCGCCAGAGACGGCTGGAGACCCTGATCGCCGACTCGGCGGTCGGGCGGACAATCAAGGAGCTGACGCCCCCGAGCAAACGGCGCTCTGGGACGGAGCCATCTGACGGGGAAGCGCTGGGATGACGCCACGCATCTATACGATCGGCTACGCCGGCTGGGCACCGACCGCGCTGCGCGATCATGTGCTCGCGCTGGGCGCCACCTTGGTCGATGTGCGCATCGCGCCGACCTCGAAGTCGCCACAATGGCGTAAGGAGGCGCTGGTCGCCCTGATGGGGTCGGCCTATGTGCATCTGCCATCTCTGGGCAACCGCAACGCCTTCACCGGCGGCCCGGTCGCGCTGAACGACCCAGAGCGCGCGCTGCAGCCGATCGCGGCGCTGCTGGAGCGCGGCCCGGTCGCGCTGCTCTGCGGCTGCGCCGACCCGCAGCGCTGCCATCGCAGCGTCGCGGCGGCATTCCTGGCCGAGCACCTCGGTGCGGAGGTCATCCATATCCCCGCGCCCGCGCGTGCGGCACGGCCAGACGACCAGTTGCGGCTGCCAGGAATAGCATGACCGCAGACCTCACGTGTCTATGACCTGCCTGGAGGCGTGGAGAGAACATCGATGCAACCGCCGGTCAGCCTGGCCCAGAAAGCCCGCGGCGTGCTCCAGATCTTCCGGCCGGAGCTACCGGCCGCCGCAGGCGTGTGCGTCCTGCTCGGGGAGGTGCTGGCCCTGGGCGGGGTGCCCCCGCTGCCCGTCCTTGGGCTGGGCTTTGCCTGCGGCTTCTTGCTCTCCGGCTCGGCGCTGATCACCAATGACTACTTCGATCTGGAGGTCGATCGGATCAACGCGCCGCAGCGGCCCCTGCCTGCCGGCATCCTTACGCCGGTCGAGGTGATGGCGCTCGGGCTCCTCACGGCGATCCTCGGCCTGGCCGCCGCCGCGACCTTCGGCCCGCTGGCCCTCGGGCTCAGCCTGATCATCTGGCTGCTCGGATTCCTGTACAATTGGCGACTGAAGGCGGCCGGGCTGTGGGGCAACCTGATCGTGGCGCTGTCGGTGGGGATCACCTTTGTCCTCGGCGGCATGGCCGTGGGCTGGCCCTGGAGCCCCACCGTCTGGACGTTCGCGCTGATCGCGCTGGTGTTTGACCTGGCGGAGGAGATCGCCGGGGATGCGATGGACGCCGAGGGTGATCGCCAGCGCGGCTCGCACTCGCTGGCGCTGGTCTATGGCAGGCAGACGGCGCTGCGCATCTCCGGCACCCTCTTTGGTCTCGTGGTGGCGCTGACGCTGCTGCCGTGGGGCGCGCTGGGCCTGGCCTACCGTATCCCGATCCTGCTGACCGACCTACTGATCGGCTTCTTTGTGATCCGCCTGCTGCGCAGCCAGACGCCCGCCGCGGGCCGCCGCTCGATGCGCGGGCTCTACCTGAGCGGATCCCTGGGCCTGCTGGCCTTTCTCATCGGCTCATTGGTTGCACGCTGACAAGAGCAGGCATGACAAACCAGTCGCAACGCATCATCACGATAACGCTGGTGGTCGGGCTGCTTATCGCGGTCGGTACCATCGGCACCCTGTTCGCGCTGAAGACACCCGCTTCGCCGGTTGCGCTGGGCGGATCATCCCTGTCGGTGGAGGCCGACCTCTTCTCGGGGAGGCCGAACCCGACCTGGCAGCTCGCGCCGAACGATATCCAGGCGCTCCAGGATGACCTCGCACCGTTGCCGCTGCGGGCCATCCCGGCGACCACCTTCGACGGACTCGGCTATCGCGGCTTCATCGTTCGTATGATCGACGATCCGCAGCGCGACACGCTGACAATTCACGTTTACCACGACATCGTCCGCATCGAGCGTGGCGGCACCACGACGGTGTATGAGGATGTGACCCGAGGGATTGAGCACCTGCTGATGCAGTCCGCCAGCCACAACGTCCCGCCCGATATCTACGCAATCCTGGTATCCGCAACACCGTGAGCGCAGTTCACCGCATCAAAGGAGGCGCATATGCCAACCGCACGCGATCACCCCGATCCCTTTGATCTCCAGCGCTTCGTCCACGCGCAGGAGACGGTCTATGCGCAGGTGCTCGCCGAGCTGCGCGGCGGCAAGAAGCGCACGCACTGGATGTGGTTCATCTTCCCGCAGCTTGACGGGTTAGGTTACAGCGCGACCGCAAAGCGGTATGCGATCAAAAGCCATGCGGAGGCACGCCAGTATCTCAATCACCCGATCCTTGGAAAAAGGCTCATCGCATGCACAGAGGCGATTCTGGCAATCTCAGAGCGCTCAGCCTCCGAGATCTTTGGCTCGCCAGACGACGTGAAGCTCCGATCATCGATGACCCTCTTTGCCGCGGTCGCCCCTCGCGACTCGGTGTTTGCCCAAGTTCTGGCGCGATACTTCCAGGGACAACCCGATAGCAAGACGCTCAGCCTGCTGGCGCAGCACCCGGCGGAGTGAAGAGATCGCGTGCCATTGCTCGCCTCGGTCTAGCGAACGTGCAGCGGCGCGTCTGAGGGCTGATGTTGGGCAACCATAGTTTGGAACACGGCTCCGGAATATGGCTCTCCAGGATTTCCCAGAGTAGGACACAGTTTTAACGCGAATGCGTGTAAGTCTCATCTTGCTTTTCCGCATCAGAAAGCCATGTCGATTGGCGAACAGGCGTTTTACTCCGGGAAATCCTGGAGAGCCCGGAATATGATATTATGCCACCATCACTATTCTAGCAGTGTGTAGGTCTGTGCCCA
>SESH01035046.1_pt1 | contig 15516 bp, 12 predicted proteins | sample 3171561 | NCBI WGS metagenome assembly SESH01 (sample SAMN10866947, study PRJNA518727) | freshwater metagenome | biome: subpolar coniferous forest; feature: holomictic lake; material: water; isolation source: holomictic Lake 442 2011 16.5 m and 2014 13 m | place: Canada: near Kenora, Ontario
GTTTCGTCATCATCCGGAATGCCGACAACCGTAATCGCCTTGCCGATGGCTTTGAATCCCGCGATGAGCCCGGCCTGGGTACTGCTGCTGCCGGTGCAATGGACGATGTAGTCGAAATCGACGTTCTTCTCGGCGCATTGCCGGGCTATTTCGGCGGCGCACGCCATGTAGCCGAGGCTACCGAGGCGATGCTCGGACGCTCCGCCGGGAATCAGGTATGGGCGGTGACCCAGCTTCTCGAGGTGATGGCCGAACTCGGCCAGCGGACTCTCGTCCTCGATCGGACGTGGTGAGTCGTCGACGAACAGGTGCGCCCCCATGAGGCTGCTGAGCAGAATGTTGCCGACCTGCCGATAGTGGGGGCCGGCGTCCTGTGTCCAGCCGAAATGCAACAGCGCGCACTTCAACGAGCACTTCGCTGCCGCAGCCGCCGTTTGCCGGGTGTGATTGGACTGGATTGCGCCGACGGTCACCAACATGTCGGAGCCGCAACGGATCGCATCGCCAACGAGGAATTCGAGCTTGCGCGTCTTGTTGCCGCCGCCTTCGAGTCCAGTCAGGTCGTCGCGCTTTATCCAAAGCTCGAGTCCATTCAGGTGCCGTTCGAAATTCTCCAGTCGATGCAACGGAGTCGGCAATTGCGTCAGGGACACGCGGGGCTTGGTGCGCAGTTCGCGCTCCAGCGCTTCGACTTCGGGGCTGTGAGCAGGGATTGGCACGAAATTCTCTCCTGATGCTTCGGAGCCTGGGAATCTCATCGGGCGATCCGTCGGGTTCCGCCTCAGCGACTCATTTGGCGTCGGTCCCAGCAGACGGGAGTGTAGCCGCCGACAGCCGGTTGACAAGCCAAAGTTGACAGCATACGGAAAGACAGTGTACGTTGTAAATACGGTTGAAATGTCCGTCAACACTTCCGTTGGCGGGTCGCAAAGAATAAAGAACTCGGGAGGACGTCATGAATCGGGGACAGTTCGGTACATTGATTGCCGTATCCATCGTCGTTTCCGGGTCGGCAGCAGCGCAGGAGGCCGGAAACCCATCGGCGCTGGAAGAGGTGGTCATCACCGGGTCACTGATCAAGCGCGAAAAGAGCTCGCAGCTGGTCACGACGGTCGATGCGGAGGAACTCGCGACGCGGGGCGTCACCAACGCGCTCGAGACATTGTCTTCGCTCTCCCAGAACCAGCCCTCCGCCACTTCCAGCGACGGCACGCGAACCGGGGGCCTCACAAACCTCGCAAATCTCCGGAATGTCGGGCCTGAGAACACCCTGGTGCTGGTCAATGGCCGGCGCATGGTCAACAACCCCATCTTCGACAATGGCGTCGACCTCAATACTGTCCCGACCGCATTGCTCGGTTCCGTCGATGTCCTCGCGGACGGTGCCTCGTCAATTTACGGTTCTGACGCGGTGGCCGGTGTCATCAACTACAGGACCCGGACGGATTTTCGGGGGCTTGAATACAGCCTCAATAGACTCATGCCGACTGCGGAAGGCGGCGAAAAGCGTAGCGCGTCGCTGGCCGCCGGCGTCGGCTCGTTGCGCGATGACGGCTGGAACTTCATGGCAGGCGTCAACTGGCGCGATCAAGACCCTATCAGCTCCGCCGACCGGGATTTCTCCAAGACTGCTGATCGGCGCGATCGCGGCGTGGATCTGATCCTGCGTCAGCCGTTTCCGGCCAACGTGACGCAGCCGGCGACGCCGGGGTTCGGAACGAGAAATCCGTATCCCTGCACGGGACCAGCACTGGTGCCACTCAGTACCGGTGGTTGCGGTCTGGACGGCGATGCGACTGGCTCGTTCGATGTGAAGAATCCGGAAGAGCAGGTATCGGTCTACTCCATGTACCAGATGCAGCTGGGCGAGCACCGACTGTCCGCCGAATACATCTGGGCGGAGTCAACAATATCGAATGCACAGTCGGGTGCGCGCATCCTGGGTCTGTCGATGCCCAATACGAACCCGTACTATCCTGGTAACGGAGCAACGCCTGCGATCCCGGGCCTGAACGCGGCGCTTCCCATCTTCGTCACGTCCCGGTTCCAGCCGGGCGGCCGCCGGACCAGCGAAAATCACACCGTCACCGATCGCGCGACGCTGGAGCTTGCCGGAGACATCGGCCGCATCGGCTACAACCTGTGGGTCATGCGGTCGAAGTCCAACGCGGCACTCAGATCGACCGACGGCGCGCTCTTGCTCCAAGGCATCAGGGACGGCCTCGCCGGCGCGAACGGCGCCGCGTTCATCAATCCGTTTGGCGCCCAGTCGACGGCAGGCGCCGCGTACATCGAGAGAATCAAGGTTCGCACCGACATCGCGCATGGTGATGCAGAATTGAGAATGGCGGGTGCCACGTTCAACGGGAAGTTGTTCGACATGCCGGCCGGGTCGGCGTCCGCCGCGTTGGCGGTCGAGCACGCCGAGGAGGAGATGGGCTATACCGTCGCGGGAATCAATTCATTGCTGACCGGCAACGACCTCGGCAATGGCGTCGCGGCGGCTGGTGACCGCTCGCGTACTTCGGCGACGTTCGAACTGCTCCTGCCGCTCATGGCGCGGCTCGAGGCCAACATCTCAGGACGCCACGACAACTACAGTGATTTTGGCGGTACCTTCAATCCGAAGGTGCAGCTCAACTTCGATGTCACCGACACGTTCAATCTGCACGCCTCCTACAACAAGGGATTCCGCGCGCCCCCTCTGCCCAAGTTGTTCGCGCCGCAGGCGCTCAGGACCGCTCCTGGCTTCCAGAACGATCCTCGACTCTGCCCGGGGGGCGTGGTCAGTACTGCCGCGGGCGGTATCGCAGCGCGAGACTGCGGCGTGATCTACAACACCCTGACCGGTGGCAATCAGAACCTGGACCCGCAAGACTCGACCGCGTACGCAGTGGGTTTTGACCTGCGCATGGGCGACTCCGATCGTGTCGGGGCGCTGGCGATTGGGGCCGACTATTGGAACTACAAGCTGACCGATGTGATCGGTACGCTATCACCCAACGCCATCTTCGCGGACACGACCACCTTCGCCAGCTACATCGTCCGTTGCAGCGCCGCCGACAGGGCGTTCGTCGCAAGCAGCATCGCATGCACGTTCCCGGGCGGGACGGGCGACCCCATCGCCTACACGCTGACCAACAATGCGAACGTCGGGGCCGTGAAGACGGCCGGCATCGATGTCACCGCCGCCTGGTCGAAAGAGACGCAGTACGGCACGTTCGCCATCGACTACCGTGGTACGTACGTAACGAAATATGACTTCCAGCGCTTGCCCGGTACGCCGTTCCTGAGCCGCGCCGGGGTCGTCGTTGATGGATTCCCTGCGATCAAGTACGGCCATAACCTTTCGCTCGGTTGGCAGAAGGGGGCTTGGGCGCTGAACCTGCAGAACCGCCATACCGGCGGGTATGGGGACTGCAATGCGAACTGCGGCGTTACGTCTTCGCTCTTCAACGACGTCGAGGCCTACTCCCTGTGGAACCTGACTGCCGCTTACAAAATCAGCGACGCCTGGACCGTCATGGCGCACCTCAACAACGTCTTCGACCAGGATCCTCCATTCAGCAACAACAACGTCAGTAACTGCTCCGGGTGCGACCTGCGCTTCGTCGATCCGACGGGTCGAGCTGTCGGGATTACGATCCGGGGCAGGTTCGGAGTGAAGTAGCCGAAGACTGTCGTAGCGCCTGCGCGACCGCAGTGACCATCGAGAATCGGCTGCAAATCGACGCCCCGGTCATCGTGGCGGGCGGCGGCATCGGAGGGCTGGCTGCCGCCATCGGGCTGCGCGCCGCAGGGCATGCTGTCGTCGTGCTCGAGCGGGCGTCGCAGTTCGGCGAGATCGGCGCTGGCATCCAGCTCGCGCCGAACGCGTTTCATGCACTCAAGGCACTGGGGGTCGTCGAGCGGGCACTCGAAAACGCCGTCTACATCGATCGCCTGGTCATGATGGACGGGGTGTCCGGGGAACAGGTGGCCGCAATACCGTTGGACGCGCCGTTTCGACAGCGGTTCAAGAATCCCTACGTGGTCATTCATCGGGCGGACCTGCACAGCGCGTTGCTCGAGCGTTGCCAGGGGGACACCGGGATCCAATTGCTCAGCGGCGTGGAGGTCTCAGACTTTTCGCAGCCCGGCGAGGGTGTCTCTGTTCGGGCTACGGACGGTCGCTCCTACAGAGGCGTCGCGTTGATCGGTGCAGATGGCATTCGATCGCGCATCCGTGAACCCATCGTAGGCGATGGCGGCCCGAAGATATCGGGCCACGTCTGCTATCGGGCTGTGCTGCCCACGGAGGAAATGCCGAACGCGCTTCGTCTCAACGCGGCGGTTCTGTGGGCTGGTCCGCGGACGCACTTCATTCATTATCCCCTTCGAGGCGGAAAGCTGTTCAACATCGTCGCGACCTTTCACAGCGATAGCCGCTGCGCCGAGCGACACGACGAGCCGGGCGATCGCAATGAGCTGTTGGCTCATTTCGGGCACCTGCCGCCGATTCCCAGATCGGTGCTCGAGAGATCCGGTGGATGGCAGCGCTGGGTGCTTGGAGATCGCGATCCGGTGTCGAACTGGTCACGGGGAAATGTGACCTTGCTCGGAGATTCTGCGCATCCAACCCACCAGTACTTCGCCCAAGGCGCCTGCATGGCACTCGAAGACGCGGTATGCCTGATGCATGAGGTGAAGCGGACCCCGGGCGATTTCTGCGCTGCATTCCAGCGTTACCAGGACCAACGCATCACGCGAACTGCGCGGATCGTGCTGTCGTCCCGCGCGCTTGCGAAGTACTGGTATCACGCAGAAGGCGTCGAGCGCCTCGTGCGCAACGAGATGCTTGGTTCAAAGTCGCCGGATGACTTCTACCGTGGTCTCGAGTGGCTTTATGGCTATGGTCGGGAGTCGTGATCGGCAATCGATGAGCTTGTCGATCCGGCCTCGTCTCTAGCCATTACTTGAGTTCCCAGATCGACTCGACCTCGACGGGAATGTCGAACGGCAGAGTGTTGACCCCGACAGCGAAGCGGGTGTGCAATCCGGCCTCGCCGAAAATCTCGACGAACAGATCCGAAGCGCCGTTGGCGACCCGCGATTGCTCATGGAAATCATCGGCACTGGCGACGAAGACGCCGACGCGAAGGCAACCCGCGACACGATCCAGAGTCCCGCCGCACGCGCTGCGCAGCAAAGCCAGGACGCTCAGGCCTGCCGATCGGGCCAGTGCATAGCCTTGCTCGACGCTCAACTGCTCCCCCAATCGGCCTTGTGCGCCGGGTGACCCCATGTTGGCCGGTCCCAAGCCCGCCAGGTAGAGCGTGCGCCCCGAGCGACGATACGGCACGTAGTTGGCGCGGGCTTCCGGCGGCTGCGGAAGTTCGTAGCCGAGTTCGATCAAGCGTTTCTCTGGAGAGCGGCGCCCGTGCGCAGCGACGGGTGATCGAGCGAGCGCTTGTGGCGCCAGTACGCTCGCTGCCAGCGCAAGCCCCACCGCACGCCTTGAATGCAGCCGCGTCACTCGACGCCAGGATCCTGGTGATGGCCGCGCCCTCCGAGGCGCAGCGGCGCGCGTGAAGCCTCGTTGTTCAGGTGAACGAGGCGCGTCAGCAGATCGATGAAAGTCCTCCTGGATCGCGCGTCCAGCGGTTCAAGTATTCTCTTTTGCACCCTCTTCAGGGCTGGCTCCAAAGCTGCGAGAAGTCGCGCCCCGCTAGCGTCGAGCCTCAGCAGCTTGATGCGCTTGTCATCTGGACTCGGACACCGCTGGATGAGCTTCTTGATCTCGAGGCGCTCGAGGACGCTGCCGATCGTGGAACGATCGAACGCAACAATCGCCGACAGTCGCGTGGCATCAACGTTCGGATGATCTTTCAGCGCTCGGAGGCAAGCATACTGAACCGGTGTGATGTCGTATTCGGAGCACTCCTCCATGAATATGGCCACGCCGATCTGTTGGGCCCTGCGGATCAGGTGCCCCGGCATGTTGTATAAGTCGTCCACTGCGCGAAGACTCCGGATTCACTTGTCGGGGCGCGATCGTCGCCAGATTAGAGGTCCGCCTGCAACAGGGGCGAAGCTCTGTCGAGCAGTATAAGGCCAACTGATGGCCCATCAAGTGCTTCTGCTCTGCCCGCGGAGGTGCGATCAGTCGGCTCGTTTCGCATAGCTCAGGATGAACACCGCAAGCCCCGCTACGACAACCGTCGGCACGAGATAGACGATCACCTGCCCGCCCGTCGCTCCGTGCGCGAGCCACATGCCGGCCAGCAGAGGGCCGACGACGGAACCGATGCGCCCGACGGCAATGCTCGCACCAGCACCTGTTCCGCGCATCGACGCCGGATAAAAACACGTTGCGATTCCGTACAGCGCATAGTTGGCACCGAGTATGAGGAAGCCGGTAAGGCCGCTCAGCAACAGAATCGACGTTGCCGTTTCGGCGGCGCTGAGAGCGAAGAGGCTTGCGATCAAGCCTGCGTATGCCATGGTCAGTGGCAAACGCATGCCGATGCGGTCAACCAGCGCAGCGATGATGAGCGCTCCAGCGGCAGCGCCAAGATTGAATACGAGCGCGGCACTGGCGGCGATCGCCGACTCCAATCCTCCTGCCGCCACGATGAATGGCAACCAGTTGAGCATCAGGTACAGCATGAGGAGTGTCGGGAAGAACGCCAGCCACAAGAGCAGCGTGGGCACAGCGCGATGGTCACCGAACAGGACATGCAGCACTGACTCCTTCCGCGAATCGCCAGCGTTCCGATCCACGGGCGGGCGGGGTGTCTCACGCAGGAGAACGGCGAGGGCCGGCACCAACACGAGGGGCAGCGCTCCGCCGACGAGAAACAGTGCTCGCCAACTGAAATCCGGCGGTAGCAACTGTGCCACGAGAGCCGAGGCCCCAGCCCCGATCGGCATGCCACAGAACATGGCCGACGCTGTGAATGCGCGGCCCTGTGTGGGACTGACGTCGGCTGCCAGAGCCATCATGTTCGGCAGAGCCGCCCCGAATCCGAGTCCCGCCATAAGTCGCGCCGCGAACAGCGCCTCGAAAGAATGAGCAATCACCGTCGACAGGGTGAAAACGCCGAAAACCGCCGCGCTGGCTACGAGAACCCGCTTGCGCCCGACACGATCTGCGATCCAGCCGCCGAAGGCGGCGCCGATCACCAGACCGACGTTGGTTATTGCAAACACCATGCCCATCTGTGCGGGATCAAGTCCGAGTTCCGGTGCGAGGCGTGGTGCTGCGATCCCGAGCGCCTGGATGTCGAAACCCTCGAGTAGCGCCACCGAGAAACAGAGTGCGATGGTCAATGCTCGACCGGTGCTCGTCGAATTGTCGCTCACGAGTACGACCTCCTTGTAACGGACACGCTTGCGTCACCGATTCTGCCTGGATGCACCGGCCGCACTGGCTGCCGGCCCCGCTTCCAGCCGCGATACGGAGCATTGACCGTATACGGAAAGATGGTGCACGGTCGATTGATCACTGTCAAATGGTGATGCATACTTGCGACGAGCGGGGCGGCGACAATCTCTTCCGCGGCAGTCATCACCCGCAATTCCAGCACAACTCCGGAGCCTGCATGACTGAGCCGAGCCTGCAACGTCGCAACGTGTTGAAGACATTGGCTCTTGCAGGAGGAGCTTTCCTCGCGCCAGCCGGCCACAGTGCCGCGAGCCAAGGGGAATTCAACTGGGCCAAAGTACGCGCGTCTTTTCCGCGTCAGACCCCATTCTTGAATCTCGACAACGGCTGCATCAGCCCTCCGCCCATCAGCGTCCAGGAGAGCGCCATCAAGGCGTACCGATTCGCCAACCAGAACCCGTGCTACAACATGTTCGAGGTCCTGGACGGCGCAGTTCCCGGCATCAAGAAAAAGTTGGCGGCGATTGCCGACTGCGATCCTGACGAGATTGCCCTCAATCGATGCACGACCGTCGGCATGTGCACGGCGATCTTCGGAATGCCACTTTCCCGGGGCGATGAGGTGGTGCTGAGCAGCTGGGATTATCCAAGCATGATCAGTGCATGGAAGCAGCGCGCGGCTCGCGAGGGTCTGGAACTCAAGTTCGCCTCATTCGGGTTGATGGACAGCGACGAAGCGATTTTCAATGCTTACCTCCGGGCGGTCACGCCGCGAACGAAGGCAATGCAACTCACGCACATGATTCACTGGTCGGGCCGCGTACTGCCGGTCGAGCGAATCTGCAAGTTCGCGAGCGAGCGGCGCATAGTGACGGTGGTCGATGCTGCCCAGTCTTTCGCCCACATTCCCTTGAGTTTCAGCGAAATGGGTTGCGATTATCTCGCGACGAGCTTTCACAAGTGGCTGTCTGCGCCGATTGGCACCGGCATGTTCATCGTGAAGGCGGAACGCATAGCCGAGACATGGCCGCTGTATGCCACGTTCGAAGAACTCAAGGGCGCGGACAAGTTCAGCCTCGCGAACGCCGGAACCTACAACAATGCGGACCATTACGCGATTTCCGACGCCATTGATTTCCACAACAAGATCGGATCGGCGCGCAAGCACGCGAGGCTGCAGGAGCTGAGCAAGTACTGGGTGGGGAAGGCGTCCGGGATTCCAGGATTCCGCATCCACTCCCTGATGGACCATCCCAAGCTCGGTGGGCTTACGACCTTCTCCCTCGACGGAATCGCCGTTCAGGCTCTCGCACAGAGGCTCCGGGAAGAGTTCAAGATCCAGACCAGGAAGAGGACTCCGCAAGGGTTCAGTGGTATTCGGGTCACTCCGCAGGTCTACAACACAACGGCCGAACTCGATGAGTTTGTCGCGGCGCTGCGGCAGATTGCGCGATCAGCATGATCCGATCGGCGGTGATCGCTTGCCTCGTGGCCCTCGCTCTTTTCGGAGCTGATGTTGCCGCGGCTGATGGAGCGCGTTCTCTCGAATTCGCGTGGATGACCGAAGACCGGGTCACGGGTCATCAGTCAGTTGCATATTCCGAGGATGGAACCATCACCATCCAGTTCGAGTACGCGGATCGTGGTCGCGGACCGAGCTTCCAGTCCGTCGTGCGGGTCAGGGATAACGGGTTGCCTGCGCGGTTCAGTGCGACAGGACGTAACAACACGCGCGCGACGATCGAAGAGCACTTCCGGCTGTCCAATGGCAGCGCAGTCTGGCGATCCACAGTTGAACAGGGACGTCGCCGCGGGGCCGAGGACGCGTTCTACTTTCCTTTCAACGACACGCCGGAAATCCGCGCGATTCTCGCGCGTGCGCTTCTCAAGACTCCGGGTCGGACCCTCCCGTTGCTGCCGAGCGGGACGGCTACGCTGCGGGACGTGACCTCCATCGAGGTGGCATCCAACGGCGAGTCGAGACGTATCAGCCTCTTCAGCATCGATGGACTCGCTCTTGCACCTGTCTACGTCTGGCTCGACGCAAGCGGGGATCTGTTCGGCTTCACAGACCGGACGTTTGCCGTAGTCCGTCGCGGTTGGGAGGCCAGTCGGCCCGCTCTCAACGACGCAGAGCGCAGCGCATCGGATCGGTTCTACGAGCAGCTTGCGGCAACAGCGACCAAGGAGCTCGCCGGACTCACGGTCGTGGACGGCGCGCGGATCTTTGACAGTATTGCGGGGCGTTTGACCGAACCTGCGACGGTTTTCGTTTGGAACGGTTCGATATCCGCGATTTATTTCGGTGGCACCGACATACCGAAAGACACCACGGTCATCGACGGCCACGGCAAGACGCTGATGCCGTCCATGTGGGACATGCACAATCACGTCACGGCGGAATTTCTTCCGGAGTACCTCGCATTCGGCATCACCAACGTGCGTGACATGGGCAACAACTACGACGCCCTGCAGCATTTGATCCGACAGGTCGTCGATGGTCGCGTCGCTGGGCCAGATATTCATCCGCTCGGCTTCATCGATCGGCGCGGAAGTTATACGGCGCCGGTTGGACTGGCTGCGGATACTCTCGAGGAAGCCCTGTCATTCGTGGAGTTTTACGCTCGTCACGGCTATCACGGCATCAAGCTCTACAGTTCGATAAAACCTGATTGGGTTGCGCCTCTGGCCGCGGCCGCCAAAAGTCGAGGCATGTCCGTGTCGGGACACATTCCGGCGTTCATGTCGGCGGAGCAGGCGATACGCTCGGGCTACGGTGAGGTGAACCACGCCAATCAGCTCCTGCTTGCCTTCCTCGGAGCGGAGAGCCTCGATACGCGCGGACCTGCCAGATTCCTCGTTCCGGGCACGCAAGGGGCCGAACTCGACATCGATGGAGACAGAGTCGGCCGGTTCTTGAGTCTCATGAAGGAAAAGCGGGTGGCGTTGGACCCGACCCTGGCCGTCATCATGGAAATGTTTCGAAACCGACCGGGGGAAATGTCACCCATTTTTGCCGATCTTGGTTGGCAACTGCCCGAGATCGTGCGGCGCAGGTTGGTCATGGCCGAGGGATACAACCAGGGACGCTTGAGTGTATTCCAGCGGTCTTCAGATTCCGTTCTTCGCCTGATAGGTCGATTGCACCGGGAGGGTATACAGATACTCCCTGGAACCGACAATTACCTGCCTGGTTTCACGCTGCTGCGTGAGCTTGTCTACTACACGGAAGCGGGAATTCCGAACAGCGAGATACTGCAACTGGCGACCATCGCGCCAGCGCGCTACATGGGTCTGGACCATCGCCTCGGATCGATCACGGTGGGCAAGGACGCGCACATGTTCCTCGTTGATGGCAATCCGGTCGAGGATATCCGGGCTTTATACCGCGTCGAGCAGGTTTTCAAGGGCAGACATCTTTACTACGCCCCGGATCTGCTGCGGGCAGAAGGTGTGTTGCCGATCCGGAAGTAGCTCGAGTCCACCTCCGCAGAGCCACCGGCCGTCGAATCATCGATTCCAGCGGTTGCGTGATCATTCTCCGCTGGCCGCGTAGCAATTTTCGAGGATTCGTCGATGTCAACGATACGCGATGAGGCCGTCGACAAGCGGCAGGATTTTTATCGAAGACTCGGCGAGAGCTCGCTCGCGCCGCTGTGGCTGTCGCTGGCCGCACTCGTCACCCCCCAGCCGTCGAGCGGGTGCAGAGCGATGGCCTGGCGATATCCGCAGTTGCGAGCCCTGCTCACGGAGGCTGGCGAACTCGTCTCAGTCGAAGAGGCCGAGCGACGGGTTCTGGTGCTCGAGAATTCCACGTTCGCCGGACAGTCGCGCGTCACGACATCGCTGTACGCGGGACTGCAGCTGGTCAGGCCCGGTGAGCGTGCGCGGAGTCATCGTCACACGCAAAGTGCGCTGCGCCTCGTCATCGAGGGTGTAGGCGCCTACACCGCGGTCGGAGGCGAGCGGACTACGATGCACCCGGGCGATTTCATCATCACGCCCTCCTGGCAGTGGCACGATCACGGCAACGACACCGAAGATCCCGTGATCTGGCTCGATGGCCTCGACATTCCTCTGGTGCAGGCCCTCGACACGTCCTTCGCCGAACAGCTCGGCGCCGTGGAGCAGCCCATCTCGCGGCCGATGGGGGACAGCCTCGCGCGCTATGGAGCGAACCTGTTGCCCGTCGATCATCGGCCGACGAGTCTTACCTCCCCGGTCCTGAGCTATCCTTACGCTCGAACTCGTGAGGCACTCGAGGCCCTGCGACGCAGCGATCACCCCGATGCCTGGCATGGCCACAAGATGCGCTTCGTGAACCCCGTGACCGGCGGTTTTGCGATGCCGACCATCGGCACGTTCATGCAGTTGCTGCCGGCGGGCTTCCGCGGCAAGCCTTATCGCGCCACCGATGCGACGGTATTTACTCCGGTAGAAGGCGAAGGCAGGACGCAAGTCGGCGAGCAGATGATCGAATGGTCGGCGCGCGACGTGTTCGTGGTGCCGAGCTGGTCCACGGTACGGCACCATGCCAGCAGTGATGCGGTGCTTTTTTCATTTTCAGATCGGCCGGTGCAGCAGGCGATCGGATTGTTCAGGGAAGAGAGGTTGCCATGAGGTTCATCATCGATCCCCCTCCGCAGTCATCGATCCCAGTGCGCGACAGCGATGCGCGCTTCCCGGTGCGCCGTGTGTATTGCGTCGGTCGAAACTACGAGGCGCATGCCCGGGAGATGGGCACGGACCCTAACCGCGAGCCCCCATTCATTTTCCAGAAGCCGGCAGATGCAGTGGTCGAGGACAACTCGGTCGTCCACTATCCGCCGCAGACCAACAACTTCCATCACGAGATCGAGCTGGTGGTCGCCATCGGTCGGGGCGGCAAGAACCTCAGTCTTGAGGAAGCCAATGCGCATGTTCTCGGCTATGCGGTTGGCATCGACCTGACGCGCCGCGATCTGCAACTCGCTGCGCGCGATGCTGGTCGCCCCTGGGAGTGGGGCAAGGCGTTCGATTGCTCGGCGCCGTGTTCGGCGTTGTCGCTCGCAGGAAAGATCGGTCATCCTTCAAGTGGAAGGATCTGGCTCTCGGTCAACGGCGTGACCCGACAGGAGGCGGACATCTCGCAGTTGATCTGGTCGGTTCCCGAAGTCATCGTATTTATTTCCAACTCCATGGTGCTGCAGCCGGGCGATCTGATCTTCACCGGAACGCCTGCCGGCGTAGGACCACTCGTGCCGGGCGATATGGTTGCTGGCGGCGTTGACGGGGTCGGCACCATCGGCATGCGCGTCGGCGCGAGCAGCCAGACGTCGTAGTTGCTCCACCCGTTCCTCGCGACGATGCGTCGAATCGCGTGGCGCTACGGCTCCGGACGATGCTGCGACCGACCGCGCGAGGTCCGCTGGGAAGTCGGATGTTGACCCTTCCAGCGTCGCCGGCAACCAATGCCTTGTGAGCAGCGCCTTTCAGCGTCAATCGCCGGTTATCGATGACAAGCGGAAACACTCGTCGGTCGTCCTGACGGTAAAGCCACGCACGGTACGCAGTGGGAACTGCTGAATCAGTGGGTTAGCTGGCCTCGCGACGATTGAGTGGGAGTAAAGCTGTCATAGGCGGCCGTAACTGACGCTGAGCGTAGCTTGGCCTCGGGTGGCTCACTACCCGTCCAGCCCAATGTCCTTTTTTCTAGTTCTGGTGACATCTGTCGCAGAGCATCCAGTACTCGTCAGAATGCCACCGGCCCAAAGCCGGCCGGCGGCCGACGGTGCCGGGTCGCTTGCTCGTAGGCATACGCATAACGAATGAGCCTCCCTTCGCTAAACGCGGGCCCTAGAAAGGTCAGTCCTGCCGGCAGTGCGTCATGGGCAAACCCCATTGGTACGGTAATGGCCGGCCACCCGGTCTGGGGCGAGAGGATCTGGCTGTTGTCCCCGGCCGGGCTGTCTAGGTCGCCGACCAGGCGCGGTGGGTTGGACCAAGTCGGATACACGATGGCATCGAGGTGGGCGGCTTGGATCGCCTGCAGGAGTGCAGCACGAAACGCCTGCTTCGGTGGATCGGTATAGACATCGGGGCAGGGGCTGCGCCGGTCATCGGCGCTGGTGGGTGGCTGCAGTGCCGACTTCAGGTCGGCTTCGATAGAGGGCAGATACAACCCCGAGGCGACGATTTGCGCGAGCGTATGGTACGGCGCATTTTGCCCCCGTGTTGCCAGGTAGTGGTCGACGTCGGCCTGGAAATCACCACACCACAATGTGGCGGTCAGATTCTCATAGTCGGGCAAATCGAAGGGGTCGACAATCTGCGCTCCCTGTGCCGCCAGATCGGCGAGGGCACGCTGCGTGAGCCTCCGGATTTCCGGGTCCGTGGTCGCTGCATCGAGGTAACGGCGGAAGACCCCGATGCGGGCACCGCGTAATCCATTCCGGTCCAGAAAACGGGTGTAGTCCGGTGGCACCTGTCCGTTGGCATGCGCAGTCACGGGATCCAGTGGGTCAGCGCCGGCGACCACGTTCAACAGAGTCGCCACATCGGCGACCGTGCGGCCCATCGGGCCACCGACGTCGTTATGCCCAAACAAAGGAATGATGCCGCGGCGACTGGTCAGCCCAATACTAGGACGCAGACCGACCAAGGCGGTGTGTGAGGAGGGACCGCGGATGGAGTTGCCGGTATCCGAGCCCAGACCAATGGCGCCGAGGTTGGCCGCCACCGCGGCCGCCGTGCCACCGCTGGAGCCGGCTGGGACACGGTCGAGTGCGTAGGGGTTGCGCGTGATGCCGGCGATCGAACTTTCCGTCTTGTAGGGAGAGAACGCCCACTCCGCCATATTCGATTTTGCCAGCACTACCGCACCGGCCGCGCGCAGACGCTCGACCATGGCCGCATCTGTCGTCGGGATGAAACCTTTCAGGGCCAGTGACCCCGCTGTCGCCTGCAAGCCTCGGGTCTCGTAATTGTCTTTCACAATCACGCCGACACAGTGTAGTGGTCGCAATTGCCCCGTTCGTCGGTACTGCTGATCTAGTTGATCTGCATCGACTAGTGCCGCAGGGTTGACGAGCACGAGTGCATTTAAACGGGTCGGTTGGTCATAGGCGTTGATGCGCGCCAGGTAGCCGGCGATCACGGTGTGACAAGTGACTTTATGGGTGCGCAAGGCGTCCTGCAGCGAAGCGATCGTGGCTTCTTGCAGGTCGAATGCGTCGGTATGGGTCGCATGCGCTGCCGTGCTGGTGAAGCACAACAGCAGGGCGATCAGGTGCAGTCGGTTCGTTTTCATCAGGACCTTGGCGGGTAGTTCACTGCCGCACCTGTGTAACCAAAAGTCTATTCAGGCGGCGTATCCGGCGACTATTCGGGTGTAAACCGGTATATATTCTGGTACGGCCAACACCGATACCCTCCAGATTACTCCCCAACTTCTGGCTCTGCTGTCGGAACTTGATGAGTTCAAGGGAGCTTGGCGCGCGCTCGGCATCCTTGCGCCTGAGCGCCTTAGCGCACTGCGGCGCATAGCAACCATCGAGAGTATCGGGTCTTCCACGCGCATCGAAGGCAGCCGCCTGACGGACCGGGAGGTGGAAGCGCTGCTGGGGCGGCTGAACATCAAAGCGTTCGCCACCCGCGACGAGCAGGAAGTGGCGGGACGTTCCCCCGAGAGATTCCCAATGACCGTAACTCAATGATTTAAATGCGGTCTAACGACTGAGTGGGAATAGCTTGGCGCGGCCGACAGGTCCGCCCCCGCTCGGATTTAGCTGACCGGATCGCAAGCGGTCGCCGGCGGTGGATATTGATTCGTGATGCGCAACGCGCTATGTTCGCTCCATGATCCAGTCCTTCCGCCACAAGGGATTGCGACGCTTCTATCAGAACGGGAGCCTTGCGGGAATCCAGCCTAAGCATGCGCCGCGACTCCGCTGGCTGTTGATCGCGCTCGAAACGTCCCAGCGGATCGACGATATGGATGTGCCGGGATTCCGTCTGCACCCGCTCAAAGGTTCCGAAAAGGGGCGTTGGTCGGTGTGGGTCAACGGCAACTGGCGATTGACGTTCGAGTTTCGTGACGGCCAAGCGTACGTGCTCGACTACGAGGATTATCACTGATGGCTATGCATAACCCGCCTCACCCGGGCGAATTC
>SESH01044370.1_pt1 | contig 15502 bp, 14 predicted proteins | sample 3171561 | NCBI WGS metagenome assembly SESH01 (sample SAMN10866947, study PRJNA518727) | freshwater metagenome | biome: subpolar coniferous forest; feature: holomictic lake; material: water; isolation source: holomictic Lake 442 2011 16.5 m and 2014 13 m | place: Canada: near Kenora, Ontario
GTATTCCCTGGTGAAACGAAAGAGTCATTACTGTGGCACGCGAAGAGACACTTGTCCGACTCGACCGACAGCCAGAGATTTCTTACCTAGTAATCTCTATGGCGGTGCTAATCGGGTTAGCTTTGCTCACCAACCAGATCGTCAAGCTTGCCCCACGTGAGCTTGAGTACCCGATCTGGGCCGCATTGCTCGGGTTTGGGGCTAACCTCATCGCTAGTGCCATTGGCTTAAAAGCGCGCTTGAGCGGTGCTTTTCGCACCGAGTTCTTTCTCAAGACCGGCCTAGTGCTACTGGGCGTGAGTATCAACCTTACCCAGATCCTCAGTGTCGGCATCCGTGGTCTTATCCAAGCAGTGGTGATGATCACTGCAGTCTTCTTCTTCACCTGGTGGCTAGGTGGATTATTCAACCTCGACAGAAAGCTCCGGGCCATCCTTTCCGCCGCCGTAGCCGTCTGCGGCGTCTCAGCAGCTATTGCCGCTACCGGTGCGGTATTGGCCAAGAAGGAGCAACTGGCCTATGTCACCACACTGGTGATTTTAGTCTCGCTACCGTTGATGGTGCTACTGCCAATCATCGCCTCGACCTTCGGCCTCTCGGCCCAGTGGGCGGGGGCATGGTTCGGCGGTAATATAGATACTACTGCGGCGGTAATTGGTGCTGGGACAATCTATGGCGAGGAGGCAGTTAAGATTGCCTCCATTGTCAAGCTCTCGCAGAACGCCCTCATGGGCCTAGTGGCATTCCTGCTCGCCACCTACTGGGTAGTTCGCGAGGAAGAAGGTCAGGGTGAGCGGCCAACCGCCGGACTTATCTGGCAGCGATTCCCGAAGTTTGTGATCGGATTCTTCATGGCCTCGGTGATCGTGAGTGTGGGACTGCTCGACAAGCAGCAGGTTGCCGACATCAACGCCCTGCGCCAATGGGCTTTAACACTCGCCTTCATTAGCATTGGCTGGGAGATCTCATTTGGCGAAATCCGCTCGGCTGGCTGGCGCCCGCTCGGGGTTTACCTGGGTGCGACTGTGTTCAATACTCTGCTGGCTCTCGGTGTAGCCTGGGTACTCTTCGGCTAGGGATAGAGAGTCTACGTGAGAGTAGATTGCGTGGTCATAAAGCATACCGTTAGATGCCACCGCAGACGCAGAAAAGCATAGAGGGGTGTAGCGCACATAACCTTTTACATCCTTCCGTCGTTCTTCCTGTGTTCTTCTGTGCCTTTCTGTGGCTAAAGTAGGGTTTGAACATATGCGCGTATGTGTGGTTGGTCTCTGGCATCTGGGCACGGTGACAGCAGCGTGTCTGGCATCTGTCGGCCACGATGTGATTGGCCTGGATTTTGAGTCTGATACGGTGTCCCGGCTCTCTACCGGCCACGCCACGCTCTTTGAACCCGGCCTTGACGATCTGCTCCAGCAGAACATTGCGGCTGGTCGCCTACGCTTTAGCGACGACCCGACTCATGCGCTTTTAGGAGCCGAGATTGTTTGGGTGGCCTATGATACTCCGGTGGATGACGACGACCGCGCTGATGTCGAATATGTGATCGAGCGCGTGATTCGGCTCTTCCCTGCTCTGGAGTCTGGGGCGCTGGTGCTGGTTTCCTCGCAACTCCCTGTGGGTTCCACCCGCCGCCTAGAGCAGATGTACGTCGCTGCACACCCTGATCGGCATGTTAATTTCGCCTACTCGCCTGAGAATCTGCGTTTGGGTAAGGCTATCGGCGTCTTCACCCAGCCCGACCGTGTCATCGTCGGGGTGCGCAGCGAGTCAGACAAAGAGCGGGTCGCCGCGCTACTTCGTCCGATCACCGAGCGTGTTGAGTGGATGGGCGTGGAGTCAGCGGAGATGACCAAGCATGCGCTGAACGCATTCCTGGCAACGTCAGTGACGTTCATCAACGAGATTGCAACTCTCTGCGAGCAGGTGGGGGCCGATGCGAAAGAGGTTGAGCGTGGGCTGAAAAGCGAGGTGCGGATCGGGCCACGTGCCTACCTCGGCCCCGGTGGGGCGTTCGCTGGCGGTACGCTCGCCCGCGACATCAATTTTCTCAGCGAGATTGGCACCACCCACAACCGTCCCACTCACGTGATCTCGGCGGTGCGTGCCAGCAACGACGCGCACAAGGGCTGGGCCGGACAGCGACTGGAGACGCTGTTGGGTAGCCTTGCCGGACAGCGTATTGCCGTGTGGGGTCTGACCTACAAGCCCGGGACTGATACGCTGCGCCGATCCAGTGCGGTTGAACTGTGTCAGTGGCTCGTGGAGCAAGGGGCAGTGGTGCAGGCTCACGATCCGGCAGTGCAGACGTTGCCTGCCGATCTGGTAGATGTGTTCAGCCTTCATCCGACGCCCCTTGCGGCACTGGTAGGCGTAGCGGCGTTGGTGGTGGCAACTGAGTGGCCGGACTATCAAGCCATTACCGCCGCAGAGATTGTTGCCGCGATGGAGCAGCCGATTGTGGTGGATGCGAACCGCTTTCTCGCCCAAACGCTCGGCGATGATCCGCGCATCCGCTACGCGGCAGTTGGGAAGAGTTTGTGAGCCACAGAAAAGCACGGAAGACCACAGAAATGACATACTCTCTTGAAGGACGTGCGGCGCTGATCACCGGGGCGAACCAGGGTCTCGGACTCGAAATTGCACGCGCCTATGTCCAGGCCGGAGCCAGCGTGATGCTCTGCGCCCGCAACACGGAGTTGCTGGAGCAAGCCCGTATTGGGCTTGCATCCCTCGCCCATCCCGGTCAGATTGTCGCCGCCTGCGCCGCTGATGTTGCTCGGCCAGAGGATGTTGCACACCTGATTACCGAGACGCTCCAGATCTTCCCGCGCCTGCATATTCTGGTTAACAACGCCGGGGTTTACGGACCAAAAGGCGAGATCGAGGATGTAGATTGGGATGAGTGGGTGCAGGCGATTAGTATCAATTTGCTCGGCTCGGTGCTGCTCTGCCGGGCCGTGCTGCCCCACTTCAAGGCCAATCGCTATGGCAAGATTATCCAGATCTCCGGTGGTGGAGCGACCAATCCGTTGCCGCGAATCAGCGCCTACGCTGCGTCGAAGGCGGCGATTGTGCGCTTTGCCGAGACATTGGCCGAGGAGACCCGCGATGATGGAATTGATGTCAACGCCATTGCGCCAGGGGCGCTGAACACGCGCCTGCTTGATGAGGTGATCGCGGCTGGGCCGGAGAAGGTAGGCCAGGGCTTCTACGAACGCTCGGTAAAGCAGAAGGCTCAGGGCGGTACGCCGCTGGATAAAGGGGCTGACTTGGCTGTCTTTCTCGCGGCGACTGAGAGCGACGGGATTACCGGCAAGCTGATCAGCGCGGTCTGGGATCCCTGGGCCAGCCTACCCGAACACCTTGATGATCTGCGGCGCACGGATGTTTACACGCTGCGGCGGATCGTGCCGAAGGATCGCGGATTGGAGTGGGGCGAGTAATGCAGATACAGAATGCTCCTGGTGTAGCAATCATCGGCTGCGGGCTGATCGGCCAGAAGCGCGCCCGCGCTCTCAGTTCGGCCCGCCTAGTGGCCTGCGCCGATCTTAATCTGGAGCGGGCGCATGCGTTGGCGCGCACGGTTCCTGATGCAGTTGCCAGCACTGATTGGCGCGCAGTGGTTGCCCGCGATGACGTGGACATTGTGGTTGTGGCCACGATCAACAATGTGCTGGCCGAGATCGCATTGGGAGCCATTCACGCCGGCAAGCATGTGCTGGTGGAGAAGCCGGCTGCACGCTTCGCCGATGAACTGACTCCACTGATCAACGCGGCTGCCGAGCAGGGTGTGCAGGTGCGGGTTGGTTTCAATCACCGTTACCACCCGGCTCTCCAGCAGGCGCATGCGATCTATGCAAGTGGGGCACTTGGTGAACTGATGTTTGTGCGCGGGCGCTACGGCCACGGCGGGCGGATTGGCTATGATCAGGAGTGGCGGGCCGACCCGGCGATCTCTGGCGGCGGCGAATTAATTGACCAGGGTGTCCACCTAATTGATCTCGCACGCTGGTTCCTCGGTGACTTCAGCAGTGTTACTGGCACCGCTCATACCTATTTCTGGCAGATGCCGGTGGATGATAACGGCTTTCTGTTGCTCCAGACCGCGCATCGTCAGACGGCATTCCTACACGTCAGTTGCACCGAGTGGAAGAATCTCTTCTCGTTTGAGATCTACGGACGCGATGCAAAGCTGCATATCGAAGGACTTGGTGGTAGCTATGGCCTAGAGCGTTTGGCCTACTACAAGATGTTACCGCAGATGGGGCCACCCGAAACGACGATCTGGGAATACCCGATGGGCGATAACTCCTGGCAGTTGGAGTTCGCTGAGTTCCTAGAGGATATTCGGCTGGGGCGAGTGCCTGCGGCTGGTCTGGCCGATGCCCAGGCAGCGCTACAGATTGTTGAACAGATTTACCGAGAGTCAGGTTATGATCATCACGCGTAGTCCCTTGCGGATCACCTTGGGCGGCGGCGGTACCGATTTGCCATCCTACTATCATGAGTATGGCGGATTCCTGATTGCGGCAGCCATTGATCGCTATGTGTATGTGACGGTGATGCGCCCGTTTACACCGGGTATCTTTCTCAAATACTCGAAGTTGGAGCATGTCGAGCAGGTGGACGAGGTGCAGCACCCGATCATCCGCGAGGCTATCCATATGCTCGACTTTAAGACCCCGCAGCTTGAGATTACCACCCTGGCCGATATTCCCGCTGGTACCGGGTTGGGTTCGTCGGGCAGCTTCACCACCGCCCTGCTCAAGGCGCTCTACGCTCACCGCCGCCGTCTATTGCATCCCGGCGAACTGGCTGAGCTAGCCTGCGAGATTGAGATCAATAAGCTCAAGGAGCCGATTGGTAAGCAGGATCAGTATATCGCCGCCTATGGCGGGATTACCTGTTTCCGCTTCCACACCAACGATAGCGTTGAGGCTACTCCGCTGAAGATTAGTATGGATACGCTCTTCGATCTGGAAGATAACCTGCTGCTCTTCTTCACGGGATTCTCGCGCAGTGCCGGAAGCATTCTCAAAGACCAGCAGAGCCGCACGGAGCAGGCGGATCATGAGATGATCCAGAACCTGCACTATGTCAAAGAGTTGGGTCTGCGTAGCCAGCGCGCCCTTGAAGAGGGCAACCCCCGGCTCTTCGGCGAGCTGATGCACGAACATTGGGAGCATAAAAAGCGTCGCTCGGGCGGTATGAGCAACCCGCACATTGATGAGTGGTACACGCTGGGCCTGGCGAACGGGGCGGTGGGCGGGAAGCTGGTGGGAGCGGGTGGCGGCGGATTTCTGCTCTTCTACGCCGAGGATCGCGGTCGTCTACGTCAGGCTATGGCTCACGCTGGCCTAGAAGAAGTGCGCTTCCGCTTCGACTTTGAGGGGACGAAGGTGCTGATCTGATGAGTCTGCCGGTTGTCATTCTGGCGGGTGGCCTTGCTACCCGCCTGCGCCCCATCAGCGAGCGCATCCCCAAGGTACTGGTTGACGTAGAGGGTCGGCCCTTCGCCGAACACCAGCTTGAGCTACTGTACCAACACGGTATCCGTCAGGCCGTCTTCTGCATCGGACACCTTGGCGAGCAGGTTGAGGCAGCCCTGGGCGATGGCTCACGCTGGGGTATGGAACTGCGCTACTCGTTCGATGGGCCGACATTGATGGGCACGGGCGGAGCCTTACGCCGGGCGCTGCCGCTGCTTGGCGAGGAATTTCTGGTACTCTACGGAGATGCCTACCTCCAGTGCGACTATCAGGCCGCAGCCCAGGCATTTGTGCAGAGCGGCAAACTGGGACTCATGACGGTTTTTCACAATGATAACCAGTGGGATCACAGCAATGTGATCTTCACAGACGGCCAGATCCTGCGCTATGACAAGCAGCAGCGTACCCCCGAGATGCACCATATTGACTATGGCCTGGGCGCGTTGCGGGCAGAGGTGTTCACCCGCTACCCCGCCGATCAACCCATTGACCTCGCGATTATCTACCAAGATCTCCTAGCTCATGAGCAACTGGCTGGCTTTGAAGTCAATCAGCGTTTCTATGAGGTTGGCTCGCACACCGGACTGGAAGAAACCCGGCGCTACTTCGCACAACGACAAGGTTTCAGATGCTAGGTTTCAGGTTTCAGGCCGAACGCATTAGGAAGTCGCACCAAATTTTGTCTAAACAATCCATTGCCTCGAACCTTAGTCAAAGAGGCAATACCGCAGAAGTAACGCGGTCGCCCCGAGCGCCCGGCCCGTAAACGGGCGGGCTAAGTTCTACGAAGGCCGCTGAAGCGGCCTGTCTGAGGCCGCTTTAGCGGCCTTCGTAGAAGCTAGCCGGGGGCTTTAGCCCCCCGGCGAGTGCCTTCTGCGGTATTATCAAAGGAATCTAACCCTATGAATTACACACAACAACACCTAGCTGAGGCTGGCAAGATTATCGAGCAGCTCGATAGTGCCGCAATTGATCGCATGGTGGATCTGCTGGCCGAACTGCGTAGCCGCAGCGGACGTCTCTTCCTGCTCGGTGTTGGCGGCAGCGCGGCCAACTGTTCGCACGCAGTCAACGATTTCCGCAAGCTGGTCGGGATCGAGTGTTATGCGCCGACCGATAATGTGTCGGAGTTGACCGCACGTACAAACGATGAGGGCTGGGAAACAGTTTTCGTCAGTTGGTTGAAGGTCAGCCACCTTCGCCCAGATGATATGATCTTTGTGCTATCGGTTGGCGGTGGTAATCTGGAGAAGAACATTAGCCCTAACTTGGTGACGGCACTGCGCTACGCCAAGGAGATTGGTGCCAAGGTCATCGGCATTGTCGGGCGTGACGGCGGCTATACCGCGCAGGTTGCCGATGCATGCGTGATTGTACCTACCGTAAATCCCGAGAATGTGACGCCCCACTCTGAAGCATTCCAAGCCGTCGTCTGGCATCTGCTGGTCTCGCACCCGACACTCAAGGCATCGCCAACCAAGTGGGAGTCTACCCGCTGATGCACCGCGCCGTCTTCCTTGACCGTGATGGTGTGATCAACCGCGCCATTGTGCGGAAGGGCAAGCCCTACCCTCCAGCCAGTTTGGCCGAGCTTGAGCTACTGCCCGGAGTCCCCGAGGCATTGGCTCGTTTGCGGGCAGCCAACTTCCGGCTGATTGTTGTCACCAACCAGCCCGATGTTGCCCGTGGCAACACAACCCTCGCCGCTATTGAGATGATCCACCGCAGTCTCCAACTTGGCACCGTAGATCGCCCCCCGCTGCCCATTGACCGTTTCTGCGTCTGCTATCATGACGACTCCGATGGCTGTAACTGCCGGAAGCCCGCGCCGGGAATGCTGTTAGATGCGGCCCGCGACGATGATCTTGATCTCGCAACCAGCTTTATGGTCGGTGACCGCTGGCGTGATATTGAGGCTGGACGGAGGGCCGGATGCACGACCCTCTTTATTGACTACGGATACGACGAGGCCGAACGTAGTCCGCCCGATGCGCGGTTCCGCTCGCTGGCTGAGGCAGCCGACTGGATTCTAGATCATATGAGGAGAGCAACGACATGAAGGCGATTGACGACCTGCGCGTCAAAATCTTCGCCGATGGTGCGAATAAGGCGGGCATGCTGGAGATGTATGACCGCTCCTATATCAAGGGCTTCACGACAAACCCCACCCTGATGCGCCAGGCCGGGATCAGCGACTACCGCGCCTTCGCCCGCGACATCCTGCGATCTATCCCCGACCGCCCGATCTCGTTCGAGGTCTTCTCGGATGAGTTCGAGGAGATGGAGCGCCAGGCCAGGATGATCGCCGAGTGGGGCGAGCATGTGTATGTCAAAATACCGGTCACCAACACGCGCCGCGAGCCATCCTACGAGTTGATCCGCCACCTCTCGGGGGCGGGCATTAAGCTCAACATCACCGCGCTGATGACGCTGGATCAGGTGCGCCACGTGGTGGAGCATGTGGCCGGGGGCACACCGTGCTGTATCTCCGTGTTCGCCGGGCGCGTCGCCGACACCGGGCGTGACCCGGTGCCGATGATGGCGGCGGCGGTAGAACTTCTGCGGGCCGCCCCTCAGGCTGAGCTAATCTGGGCCAGCCCCCGCGAGTTGCTCAATGTCTTTCAGGCCGACGTGATCGGCTGCCACATCATCACCGTCACCAACGATATTCTGAAGAAGCTCGCGCTGATCGGCAAAGATCTGAGCGACTTCTCGCTTGAGACCGTGCAGATGTTCTACAATGACGCCACGCAGGCCGGGTATCAGCTTTGAGAGACGCTAGGAATTCTTGAGTCCTTGCGTCCTTCCTTTGCGTCTTTGCGTCTTTGCGCCAAACAAGTGCATGGTTTGACGCAAAGGTGCAAAGGCGCAAAGGCGCTAAGTAGAGATAGGGTCGTGAAGGTAAAGATGCTCCGACAGGGACTGCAATGGGCCGTACGGTGGGAACTGCTATTTGTGGCACTCCTCGCACCGCTGCTGCTCTTCCCTGGGCAAACCCATGGTTTCGCAATGGCCGGGGTGCCGCTGCTCTGGGGATTGCGCTGGCTTGATCAGCGCCACTTCATCCGCCGCACCCCCCTCGACTGGAGCATTTGTCTCCTGCTCTTCATGGTCATGGTCAGCTTTCTGGTTACCTTTGACCCAGAGCTGAGCCTGCCAAAGATTACGGGCGTCGTACTCGGGATCGCCTGCTACTACGGGGTAGCGGCGCGGCTGGAGCAGCCACAGGATATCTGGATCGGCGTCGCCTTTATGATCACCGTTGGCTGCGGGGTGGCGGTTATGAGCTTGCTGGGGACAAGTTGGTTCGATAAGATTCCAGTGTTTGGCCAGGTCGCGAGGTTGTTTCCGGTGGCGATCCGTGGTCTCCCCGGCAGCCCGCCGGACGGCTTTCAGCCCAACCAAGTTGCGGGGGCGCTGGTTTGGCTGCTGCCACTGATGTTCATTCTTCTCTGGAACCACAAGATATTAGATCTCCCCATACGCTCCCGCGTGTGGCAATGGCCCTTACGGATCGTATTTCTGCTGATCTTGCTGCTGATCGGCGGCACCATGATCCTTGCTCAGTCGCGTGGCGGCTATATTGGACTCCTCTGCGGCACACTGGCGCTATTCGTGGTTCCGCGTAAACGGTTGCTGCTGGCGGTCGGGGTATTGATCGGGGTAGGGGTTGTTGTGGCGATCATTGTTGGTCCACAGGTGATGGCCGCATATGATCGCACCGAGCTATCTCAGGCTTCGCAGTCGCTCAGCACCGATTCGCTTCAGGGCCGCTTTGAACTCTGGTCGCGTGCGATCTACGCAGTTCAGGACTTTCCCTTCACCGGCATGGGTATGGGCACGTTCCGGCGGGTTATGCCCGTACTCTACCCGATGTTCTCGGTCGCGCCCGACTTTGATGTCGGCCATGCCCACAACCACCTGCTGAATGCAACCCTTGACCTGGGACTTCCCGGCCTGATCGCCTACCTCGCGCTCTGGCTGGGCAGCGCAGCGATGATACTGCGCACCCTGGCAATGACCGACGATACGGGGATCCGCGCAGCTACGCTCGGACTAAGCGGGGGTATGGTTGCCCACTTTGTCTATGGCCTCACCGACACCAACGCACTCGGATCGAAGCCAGGATTGCTCTTGTGGCTGACGTTCGGCCTTGTATTCTGCCTCTACCGGGCCGCAGGTTCCCAGGCATTTGCCCCCATCCCGCACACTACAGCAGATCTGCCATGATCAGCACTTGGACATTGATCGGACACGGGTTCTGGATCTGTGGGCTGGCCTTGCTGCTCACGATTGGAAGTCTCCAGAACTGGATGAAGGTCGATCAATCGCGGAGTCTGGCGCGGAGTCTGGACGAACGAGCAAGCCAGTTCGGCCCGTGGTGGACCTCGCTCGGGCTGCTGCTGGTTACGTCAGGGCTGCTGCTGGTGAGTACATCGCTCCTTGAGCGCAGTCTGTGGGGAATCGCCAGCCTCATCCTGACCGGGGTGATGGGAGGGTCGGTGTGGCGCACCTACCGGCAGAGCGCATGGCTCAGAACCCAGCCCAGCACGCCACAACCGCAGAGTCTTCGCCGCCTCTGGGCTGCGCCCTGGATGCGTTGGGTGATCGGTACCATCGTCAGCGCCGGGGCGCTCTACCTGGCGTTCCGAGGGGTTGACTACAGCAGTGTTGGCGCAACGCTGTTGCGAGCAAACGCAACCTTCATCATACTCGCGCTGCTCTCGGTCGCAGTTAACACCTTGGTTAAGGCGATCCGCTGGCGAGTGCTGATTGGCGACGAGGGCAAATCGATTCCGCTGCGAGAGATCCTGCGTGCCCTGCTGATTAGCCAGATGCTCAATACGATCATCCCCGCCCGCGTCGGGGAATTGAGTCGTGCCTACATGATCGGCAGGCAGGGGCCGGGTTCAGCCTTCATCCTCGGCACCGTAGCGCTTGAGAAGCTGATTGACATTATTTTGTACCTGATCCTGTTTGTGTTCCTGGTCTTGCTCATGCCTGTGCCTGCGTGGATCAGCCAGCCGATCTACCCCTTTGCGGTCATTTCAATCGGCAGCCTGCTGACCATGCTGCTGATCAGCCGATACCAGCGCGAGCTGCTCGGGCTCCTCACCACATCACTGCGCTGGTTACCGCAGCGATTCCAGGAGCGGATCAGCCGACTGATCGGCTCGGCCCTAGCAAGCCTCGCCATCCTCAAGGACTGGCGGAGTACCCTGGCAGTGGGCTGGTGGTCGGCCATCGTCTGGATTACGGCGGTACTGAATAACTATCTCGTCCTCGGCGCGCTGGGGATCACCGCGCCGCCCCCGGCAGCGCTGCTGGTGATGATTGTGCTTCAAGCTGGGATCGCGATTCCTTCGGTACCGGGGAAGATTGGCGTATTTCAGTACCTCTGTATTCTGGCGCTTGATGTGTTTGCCGTTGACCGTACCCTCTCCCTGAGTTACGGCGTCTTGCTCCAAGCGATCATCTTTCTTCCCACCACCACCATCGGGGTTCTGCTGCTCTGGGCCAGCGGCCTCACGGTGCGCGGATCCGCCACAATGGTGGCCAGCGATGCGCCCGATACGCTGCCGCCTCGGGCAATTGAATGAGGCTTCCCGATGCTAGCGCCACGCTGCCTGCGGCGCATAACATCTGCGGCGTGCAGGTTCACCCCGTGCGGCTGGCCGAACTGCTGGGCTGGATAGCGCAGGCGATGCGTGGGCAGCAGCGCGCCCTCGTCGCCTACGCCAATATCTACGCCATCAACCTGGCCCAGCACGACGCCCCATTTCGGGAGGCGCTCAACAGCGCCAACGTGGTCTTCTGCGACGGGCAGGGGTTACGTATGGGGGCGGCTTTGCTAGGATATCCGATACCAGAACGATTCACCCCGCCCGACTGGATCGACGCGCTGGCGGCAAGTTGCGCCGCACGCGGGGACAGGGTTTTCCTGCTTGGCGGGCGGCCAGGCGTGGCGGAGGAGGCCGCCCGCCGATTGAGCGACCGGCATCCGGGGCTGCAGCTCGCGGCCCATCACGGCTACTTCCTGGCCTCACCAACCAACGAGGAAGCGGTATTTGCTGCCATCAGGACGTTCCAGCCCGCCCTGCTGCTGGTCGGCATGGGTATGCCCCTGCAAGAGCGCTGGGTTGTCGCTCGGCGTGACCAGATCGCTGCACCCGTCGTGATGACCGTGGGTGCGCTCTTCGACTATCTGGCCGGAGAGGTCGCGCGCGGGCCGCGCTGGCTCACCGATAACGGATTTGAGTGGCTGTGCCGACTCTGGCACGAGCCACGGCGGCTCTGGCGGCGCTACCTGCTGGGCAACCCGACGTTTCTGCTTCTGATCGCACGCCAGTGGGTCGCGGGGCGTCGCAGGTGAATTTGCCGCTATAGTACGCTCGTGGTACACTAGCGCTCCAGCGATTGTCCATCGTCTTGACCTCGGTGGCGAATCTCCCGATGACGTAGGTAACGCCGTGACACCAAGAAGTGCAGCACGGAGGGTGCTCTATGCGCGAGCGGCTCAGATATCGCTTATCTTCACTAATCCTCTCTATCGATATTGTTGCCACCCTCTTTTGTCTCTATGCGGCCTCTGACGTTCGCCTGCGGATTAGCCTCGGCCAAGTGCTTACATGGCGGGAGGCGAGCCTGCCGTGGCTGCTTTACCTAGCTGTGGCGGTGCTGTGGACGGTGGCATTTCTGCTGCTGCGGCCACACCAGACGCTGCTCACCAGCGGACTCATCGAGGCGCTGGGTCGGCTGGTTGCGACCGTGGGCATGGCCGCGCTCACCTTTGCCGGCATGCTCTACATCTCGGTGCGCGATGTCTCACGCCTCCAGTTCCTCTACTTCGCAGCCCTCAACCTCGGCGTGCTGATGATCATTCATACCACTGCGCGCTGGTATATTCTCACCCGCAACCTTCGTCCGACGCGCCGCCGCGTGCTGGTGATTGGCGACCCGGCGGCGGCGGAGCGCTTCGCTGAGGCATTCTCGGTGCCCCAGTGGTCGGGCCTGGAGGTGGTGGGCTACACGAGCGATAGCTTCGATGCCCCGGTCAAGGTGACGCGCATGGGTGTGATCGACGATACGCCTCAGATCGTGGCCGATGAGCAGATCGATGAGGTGATCTTCGCGATGCCGCCCCAGCAGCATGATCGGGTCACCCGGATTTCCCTGGCCCTGATCCATCTGCCGGTGATGGTACACATGGTTCCCGACGTGCTGGATCTAACCTTTGTCCGCACGCCGGTCGAGATGGCGGGCGGGATCCCGCTGATCAGCCTGCGCGAGTCGGCCCTAACGGAGTCGCAGCGCATCCTTAAGCGCCTGTTTGATCTGGTGGTGGGCGGCGGGCTGCTGCTGGTATGTTCGCCGGTGATGCTGCTGATCGCGCTGTCGATTAAGCTGGAGTCACCTGGGGGGATCTTCTTCACGCAGGAGCGGATTGGGGAGAATGGCCGAAGGTTCAAGATGATCAAGTTTCGTAGTATGTACCAGGATGCGGAGAGTCGCTGGGCCGAGGTCGTCCGCCGCGATCCGAGCGGCAACCTGGTGCATAAGGTCGTCGATGATCCACGGGTGACACTCGTCGGTCGTAAGATTCGCCGCACCAGCCTCGATGAGCTTCCGCAACTTTTTAATGTGCTGCTTGGCCAGATGAGTCTGGTCGGCCCGCGCCCTGAGATTCCGGTTGTCGCTGCGGAGTACGATCCCTGGCAGTGGCAGCGGCTCCGCGTGCCCCCCGGCATCACCGGCTGGTGGCAGGTCAATGGCCGTAGCGATAAGCCGATGCACCTGCACACTGAGGACGACCTCTATTACATCCAGAACTACTCGTTCTGGCTCGACCTGCGCATCCTGGTTAAGACGGTCTTTGTGGTCCTTTATGGTCGCGGGGCCTACTAGTGTGTCGTTGAGCGTTGCGTCCACATCTTCAAGCCTTGGGCGAGCGCAGGCCGATCATCAGCACCTCGCGCTGGGCGCGTATGCCTTCCTGGCTTGGCTGATCCCGCTGGCGCTGCTTCACGGCCTGCTCTATCTGGTGATTGCGCCGCCCTGGCAGCACTATGATGAGCCGACCCACTTTGAGTATGCCTGGCTGATCGCGAACCTCGACCACTTCCCAGCCTCGGACGAGGTAGACCTGCAGATGCGCCGCGAGGTGGCCGCCTCGATGGATCGCTTCCGCTTCTTCCCGGTCGGCCTGCATCCCGACATGACCGCCCCCGATCCCCCGGCGCTTGGCCAGAACCAGCGCGTCCACCCGCCGCTCTACTACGCGCTCGTATCCCTACCCCTGCGCCTCGTCGCCGGTTTGCCGGTCGATCAGCAGCTCTACACGGCGCGCGCGCTCAGCCTGCTCCTCTGTGCGCTCACGATCACCGCCGCCTGGCGCGTGGCGACCGTCGTCGTGCCCGATGAGCCGCTCATCCAGATGGTTGTGCCGCTGATGCTCTTGCTCACGCCGAGCTTCGCCGACATGATGACGGCGGTGAACAACGATGTGCTGGTGAACTTTGCGGCAGTCGCGCTGCTGCTCGGCTGCGTGCTGCTGGTGTGCGGGGGTCTGCGCCCGACCTCGCTCACGCTGGCGACGCTGGCGCTCGGCGTGGGGCTGGGCACCAAGCGCACCGCCGTCATCCTGCTGGTGCCCTACATGATCGCGCTGGTCTGGGCCTGGCACCGCACGCCGATACGGGCCTGGGTGATCATTGGGATACTCGTGGGCGGGTCGGTCGCGCTCGCCCTCACCGGTATCGAGATCGCCCGTACCACCGATAGCACCCAGGTATTCAGCTTGCGGCCATGGCTCGCCGCTATCGACAGCAGCTATCTGCGGCTCGATCTCGACAATTGGGTGCGCTCGGTGAGCGACACGGAGCGCGCCAACGGGGTTTACAAGCTGCTTCTGACCGTCAGCTTCACAAGTTTCTGGGTGCGCTTCGGCTGGGGCAATATTACCATCGGCCCCTGGGCCGAGTGGGCGATGGCCGGGATCTGCGTCGTCTGCGGGGTCGGGTTGCTCATCCGGGGCTGGCGTGGCCGTGGGCAGTTGTCGATCTTGCAGGAGCGCTGTAACTGGCTCTTCCTGATCGTCGTTCTCCTCGGCTGTCTCAGCCTAGTCGCCCGAGTCCACCCGCTGCCGCCGTCCGGTGCCGCGCCGTACATCCCTACCGGCCGCTATCTCTTCACGATTATGCTGCCGGTGATCTGGCTGATCACGCTGGGCTGGCAGGGTCTGCTGCCCGACCGCTGGAAACCCTACGGCCCGATTATGCTGCTTGGCGCGTGGGTCACTATCGATCTGATCGCGTGGGGCGGTTCCCTTGTCGCGTACTTCTACGGCGGCAGGTAGCGATCTATGTGTACCATTCCCATCGCTAGCACCGCGCCGCGCTACCTCCGCTGGGTGGCGGTGATCGTCGGGGCGCTGCTGATCGGCACGCTCAGCATGGTCACCATGATCGATGGCGCAGTCCAGCCGCCCGCGCCGACCGATATGGAACTGACCCTAGGCGGGATCACGCAGATCACGCAGGTGTTCACGATCACGCAGCCAGATCTGGTCGGGCTGTCGATCCGGCTGCGGCCTGCGGCACAGAGCGCCGCCAACCTGCGCATCCCCGTCCACCTGCGCTACGCCGATGGGCCGCCCGTCGATCTGATCAGCGCGAGCCTGCTGCTGCAAGCCGCTGAAGATGGCGTGCTGACCATGCGCTTCCCGGCGCTGGAGATCGTACGCGACCCGCGTGTCCCCACCACGACCCTTAGGCTGATCCTCGATATCCCCAAGCTGCCGCGCGGCACTGGCCCGTCAATTATCGTGCAGAAAAACCTGCTCGGGCGGGGTGCATTCAGCGTCGATGGCCTCACTGAATCGGGCTGGGATCTGGCGATCAGCCCGCTCTCCCAGCATCGCTGGGTTGATCGGCTCTGGCCGATCTCGGCCATGGCCAGAGGTAAGCCGGGGCCGCTGGGCTGGCCACCCTTTTACGCGCTGCTGGCCTACG
>SESH01034669.1_pt1 | contig 15496 bp, 11 predicted proteins | sample 3171561 | NCBI WGS metagenome assembly SESH01 (sample SAMN10866947, study PRJNA518727) | freshwater metagenome | biome: subpolar coniferous forest; feature: holomictic lake; material: water; isolation source: holomictic Lake 442 2011 16.5 m and 2014 13 m | place: Canada: near Kenora, Ontario
AGAGACTGCGGCAGACTGAGGAAGATGGCATGAGAGCTAGGCCATGACGCAATCTGCGTAGTAGTGACGGTGTCCGTCCCCGTCTTCTTCTTCTACCAGACCGTGGATGTCGGTCTCGAAGCCGGGGCAGCGCTCGTTGAACTCACGTGAGAACTTTAGATAGTCAACAATCTTCCGGTTGAAAACCTCACCCGGTATCAGTAGCGGGATACCCGGCGGGTAAGGGGTGACCAGTCCCACCGTGATCCGTCCTTCCAGGTCGTCAATTTCAACGCGTTCAGTCTTGCGCAGCGCAATATGGGCGTACGCATCACTGGGTTTCATGGCCGGAAACAGGTCGCTCAGGTACATATCGGTCGTCAAACGGGCGATATCGTACTTGGCGTAAAGCTGGTGAATATGCTGACACAAGTCGGCCAACCCCATGTTTTCGTATTTCGGGTACTTTTGACAAAACTCCGGAAGTATTCGCCACATCGGCTGATTCTTGGCATAGTCATCCTTGAACTGCTGCAATGCAGTCAACATGCTATTCCAGCGACCTTTGGTGATGCCAATGGTGAACATGATGAAGAAACTGTAGAGTCCGGTTTTTTCGACCACGACGCCGTGCTCGGACAGAAACTTGGTCACAACGCTGGCCGGTATACCGGTCTTGGCAAACTTGCCACTCAAGTCCATACCAGGGGTCACGATGGTTGACTTGATTGGATCAAGCATGTTGAAACCGGCAGCCATCTTGCCGAAACCGTGCCAATTGACGCCAGCCTTCGCTTTGGCTGATTCGCCCTTGATGATCCAGGCGTCAGCGCGACCGATACCCTCGTCGACCAGCTTTTCTGGCCCCCAGACCTTGAACCACCAGTCGTCACCGTACTCCTCATCAACCTTGCGCATGGCACGGCGAAAGTCCAGCGCCTCTGCGATACTCTCCTCGACCAGAGCGGTGCCGCCCGGTGGCTCCATCATGGCAGCCGCAACGTCGCAACTGGCAATGATGCTGTACTGCGGACTGGTGCTGGTATGCATCAGGTAGGCCTCGTTGAACAGATGTTTGTCAAGCTTCACGGTTTGCGAGTCCTGCACCAGAACGTGGCTGGCCTGGCTGATGCCGGCGAGCAACTTGTGCAAGGACTGTGTGGCATAGACCATGGCATGCTTCGGACGGGCCCTGTTCTTCCCCATCGCGTGATAACTGCCGTAAAAAGGATGAAAGGCAGCATGTGGTAACCATGCTTCATCAAAGTGGATATTCTCCACGTAGCCATCGAGCAAGCCCTTCACGGTCTCGGTGTTGTACAACACTCCGTCGTAAGTTGACTGCGTCAGCGTCAGCACGCGTGGCTTGATATCACCGGCATCTGATCCCTGCAGGTGCTGGCGAATCAGGGGATTGGTCCTGATCTTGTTCTTGATCGCTTCCGGCTCAAATTCGCCCCTGGGGATCGGCCCGATGATGCCGAAGTGATTACGCGTTGGCTTCAGGAAAACCGGAATGGCTCCGGTCATGATGATGGCATGAAGTATCGACTTGTGGCAGTTCCGGTCGACCACCACCACGTCATTTGGAGCCACGGTGTGATGCCACACCATTTTGTTGCTGGTGCTGGTGCCGTTGGTAACAAAAAAGCAATGGTCGGCATTAAAGATGCGCGCTGCATTGCGCTCACTCTTTCCAATAGCCCCATCATGGTCCAGCAGTTGACCCAGTTCTTCGACGGCGTTGCAAACATCGGCCCGCAACATGTTCTCGCCATAAAACTGGTGATACATCTGTCCGACAGGGCTCTTCAGGAAAGCCACGCCACCGGAATGGCCCGGGCAATGCCATGAGTAGGAGCCGTCTTCAGCGTAGTCCAGCAATGCCTTGAAGAACGGTGGTTGTACGCCTTCGAGGTAGCTCTTGGCTTCACGGATGATGTGGCGGGCGACAAATTCCGGTGTGTCCTCAAACATGTGGATGAAACCATGCAGCTCACGCAGAATGTCGTTGGGAAGATGACGAGAAGTCTTGGTCTCCCCGTAGATATAGATCGGAACATCCAGGTTCTTGCGTCGCACCTCCTCGATGAAGTGGCGCAAGTTCAGCACTGCTGGATCCAGATCAGGTCCGGGCGTAAATTCTTCGTCGTCGATCGAGAGAATAAATGCACTGGCACGGCTCTGCTGTTGAGCAAACTGGCTGAGATCGCCGTAGCTGGTTACTCCAAGCACTTCAAATCCTTCTGATTCAATGGCCTGAGCCAGCGCGCGAATGCCAAGGCCGGAAGTATTCTCGGAACGGAAGTCTTCATCGATGATGACGATGGGGAAACGAAACTTCATTGAAATCTCCAGCCAGGCGCGCAAATAAATACAAAACAGGCGCGAAGTGTACGGACTAATTCAGTCTCGCCCTTGGGCCCAACCAGCTTTTAGCGCAAAATGTGGCGATACCAACACAACTGAGGCAAATATGAGTCAAGCCACAATCTGGTGGGTGTTTGCAGGGGTGCTTGTTGCTGCTGAACTCATGACAGGCACCTTCTACCTGCTGATGGTTGCCACCGGCTTGGCTGCAGCCGCGATCGCAGCGCATCTGGGTGTCGGCCTGGTTGCCCAGTGGGTGGTCGCTGCCGCTGTTGGCGGTTGCTCGGTCATCGCCTGGCGCCGCTACCGGCAAATCCAGCCTACTGCGGCGCCGGCGGGCGCCAATCGTGACGTGAACCTCGATATTGGAGAGACAGTGCAGGTTGACGCGTGGGACGCCGACGGTAACAGCAAGGTGAAATATCGAGGTGCCAGTTGGAATGTTTCTCTGCTACCCGGTGCCAGTGGCGCATCGGGCAAGCACTGCATTGTCGAAGTGATCGGCAGCCGGTTGATAGTCAGAAAAATGTGACAGGAGAAATTAATGGAAATCGCCCTTGTTTTGTTCTTCATCGCTGTCGTCTTCATCACGCAGTCGGTCAAGGTCGTGCCACAACAGCACGCCTGGGTCGTCGAGCGACTTGGGAAATACAACGGCACGCTGACCCCGGGCCTGAGTTTTCTGATGCCGTTCGTGGACAAAGTGGCCTACAAGCACGTTCTCAAGGAAATCCCGCTGGACATCGCCAGCCAGGTTTGCATCACGCGTGACAACACGCAGTTACAGGTCGACGGCATCCTGTATTTCCAGGTAACCGATGCGATGCGGGCCAGCTACGGTTCAAGCAACTACATTACCGCGATCTCCCAACTGGCTCAGACATCTCTTCGTTCGGTGATCGGCAAACTCGAGCTCGACAAGACGTTTGAAGAGAGAGACATTATCAATGCGCAGGTTGTACAGGCCATTGACGAGGCCGCCTTGAACTGGGGCGTCAAGGTGCTGCGCTACGAGATCAAGGATCTGACACCTCCCAAGGAAATATTGCACGCCATGCAGCAGCAAATTACAGCCGAGCGTGAAAAACGCGCACTGATTGCCGCATCCGAGGGGCGGCGTCAGGAGCAGATCAACATTGCGACGGGCGAGCGCGAGGCATTCATTCAACGTTCCGAAGGCGAAAAACAGGCTGTCATCAACCGGGCGCAGGGAGAAGCACAATCGATCACTGCCGTAGCCCAGGCGACAGCGCAGGCGATTGAGAGAATTGCCGCTGCCATCCGTCAACCCGGCGGTGCAGAGGCAGTGCAGCTCAAGGTAGCCGAAAAAGCCGTTGAGGCCTATTCCAAAGTCGCTTCAGAGGCAAATACCACGCTGATCGTGCCGAGCAATATGACTGAAGTTTCGGCGCTGATTGCCTCGGCCATGAAGATGGTGCAAGGTCCCAAGAGCTAGTTACTCTTGCCGGACTTTGGCTGCCATCGATAGGTCAAACCGCATGCGTTTGAACTGTTGAACTGTCTAAGTCACATCGCGATACAGTCCAACCGCTTGCTTGTTCTATTGCGGAAGTTGTCGCTTCTTGACAACACATTCAAGCGCTAACGCTATAACAATGTGAGCGGCGATTGACAGCAGTATCAGGTCCGCGTCAATATCGGGCTGTCTAAATTAGCGGAGTGCATCTGTACAGTCCAAATGGTTATGTTGAGCAGTCTGGAAGTCATTGAAACCTCCGGCATCTCTCGCGCTACATTGCACAATTACGTAGCTCTTGGGTTATTGCCGAAGCCCATAATCCGCAATCCGGATGACAACTCGAACACGCGTGCAAGACAATTAGGTTATTTCCCACCAGACGCCATTGACCGTATAGAACGCATCAAACTTATGAAAAAAGAAGGACTCACCATGGCCGACATCTTCCGACATATGTCACGAGAAGGGTTTGACGGTTCACAGACTCAAACCACAGCCACGCCTCGGTTTGAGAGAGAACGTGACAGCAGATCGACCGACACCACGACGCCGAGGTCGCCAGCAGTCCCAGTATCCGAAACGGGTCCATTGCGACTCACCATAGACAAGTTGCCTTATCCAGCATACATGCTGAACTACAACTTGGAACTTGCGTGGTACAACGAAGAGGCCAGGGTGTCTCTGCTGGGTGATTTTGACCGTCTGCCGGCCGACACCAAGGAGCGTTACGTTCTTGATTTCTTTTCCCGCGGGGTCTATGGCAAGAGCCTGGAAAACTTCGAAGCGTTTAGGCAACTCCACAAGCAGATGGGGCGTGAGCGTCTGCCCGACACGCTGAACGGTGGATCTCGCGAGGCAGATAAGGCTACCCGACCTATCGCAGAGTGGCCACTCAATCTTCGTTCACCAGACGGCGAAAATGAGCGCTATCGGGTTTACGCCTCCTACTTCCGGGAAGGCATACTGGTCGTCTTTACCGACGATACTGAAGGGCATCAGGGTTTATTGGGATTGTTGGAACGACGCGACGATGTGATCCGCAATTTGCTCAAGAAACGTTTGCCGGTGCTTACGGATGTTGCAGTGATTGTGGCGGATCTGCAGAATTCTGTGCGCATTTGCTCGGAACTGCCGCCCGAAGAATATTTTGAGTTGATTAACCAGATTTGGGCCACTATGGAGCCCATTTTCCGCAGTTATTATGGCACTCACGGCAAGCATGTTGGCGATGGCTTGGTGTACTACTTTTTCCCACAACCCGACAGCAATTACATCTATAACTCACTGCGTTGCGCCAACCAAATTCGAGAAGCCATGCGCAAGATCAGCAAAGAATGGCAACTGCGAAAGAATTGGATAAACGACCTTTACCTGAACACCGGCATCAACGAGGGGCAGGAATGGTTAGGGATCTTTCACATCGAAACCAAAGTTGAATTCACCGTTTTGGGCGACACAATCAACCATGCCGCCAGACTATCTGACATAGCTCGTCACGGCTCATTGTGGGCGACCAAGAATTTGATGGGCAAATTGACCCCTGAAGAGCGTAAGACGGTGCGCTTCGGAGTAAAACGGCAGAACCGTGACGACCATGAAGTATTCGTCAGTGCTTCCTATTCGCGCGTATCTGAATTGGTCGATTTGAATTCACCTCGCCATGAAAAATTGCGTGACATTGCTGCACTTGCTGTCACAGAGATTGTCGAAATTTCTTAACCGGTAGCAGGTGCGCCGTGGGCGCGCCGCTATCGTCGCGAGAACAGGCGCGCACAGCGCGCTCCTACTGCGATATTTCAGGCAAAGCCACTTTCTGGTCGATGCTGAACTGGTAGTCCTTGAAGATGTGTTCCGCGCTCAAGACTTGGTAACTGCCGTCTTCAAGGCGGCGTGTCGTGTCTTTCAGGCGGTATGTGGTCTGCCCACAGGTCCAGCAATTGAAGTTGCGCATATGCGTACACAGACAGGTCTTATCCATGACTGAAAGTGTCTTGGCGTCCGGGTGCAGCGCCACCTCCCGGTTGTATGCGTTGATATAGGCGCAGCTACCGTTACCGTCCAGCAAGTACCCGTATGCCTCGCAGTTGGGACGAATGCCGGCACCGATAGCCGGCGTGCTGCGCAGCATGCGCATCGGATAACCGGTTGGCGAGACCGTGTTGACGATGATGTCCTCTTCGCTTGCCTTGAAGTATTCCTGCTTGACCTTTTTCGGTAGTCCACATTCATCGGCCACAGTAAAACGAGTCGCCACCTGCACGGCTGCAGAGCCGGTTTCCAGAAAAGACACGGCATCGCTACCGGTAAAGATACCGCCAGCGGCTATCACCGGGATCGCGAGTTGCTCTGTCCGCAGGTACTGCACCACCTCCGCAACGATCGTGGCCAGGTCGTATTGGGCCCAGTCGGCACCAAAACCAAGGTGTCCACCAGCCAGCGGGCCTTCGACAACAACGTAGTCAGGCAGTCGGTTCAGTCTGGCGTTTTTGCGCAGAAACAGTTGCAGTGCGCGTACCGACGATACGATGATGCCAAGCTTCGCATCCCGAAATCGGGGATGTTCCGCAAGCAATCCAAACGAACCCAGATGCAGCCCCGCACTCAAGGTAATTCCATCAATACCGGCGTCAAGCGCCGATGCCATGCGCACCTGCAAGGTTTCGCGAGGTGCATTCATCGTCAATTTTTCCATGCAATTGACAAAAATCAGGCCCTCTCCCTTTTTTGACTGCATGGTTGACTCGACATGCCGACGCGTTGCCTCGGCCAGTGCGCCCAAATCGAACTTGATAATCGACTTGTCTGAATTGTGGATGTTGTGCTTATAAAGTTTCAACTTGTTCTTGACAAACTTGGTGTCAAAACGTCGGTCCGATACGTCGGTCACCATGGCGTCTGAGATGTGCCCTACGCCACCGAGTCGAGCCGCCTCAAGCGCAAGTTCAGCGGTTGAAATATCAACACCCATACCGCCAATCATGATGGGCACGAACTCCCTATTTCCGAATTTCAGGCGGAAGTCATCAACACGTTTCATTCAATTCCTTGGGCCTATTGGCAGACCTGGCTGCTGTCTTGACTGATTGCCCAAGCATGCCCAGGTTGAAAATAATCGCGAATCTGGCTGGTCTCGCATGCGACGAATTCTACCTCCCTGCCCTTCATTTTTTGTTCGAAAAGCGCGTTGGCGACAGTCCTGCCGCTTTGGATACCGTAAATTGGAATTGCTCCGTGTTAGATTGCATTCTGTGGCACCAGCCAGCCTCTTCATTAAACTGCATTGTCATAGGCACTTTTTCAAAATGGCTACTCCATCCAGAACCCAGAACCAACCACTCAAGGGCGTACGCGTACTCAGTCTGAGCTTGAATCTGCCAGGTCCGGCAGCCCTGATGAGGTGTCAGCAGATGGGGGCAACTTGCGTCAAGCTTGAACCACCCGCGCCGGCGGGTTCAGCAACGGGCGCTTCGGGTGATCCCATGGGTTTGTACAACCGCACTGCCTTTAATGTGTTGCATCGCGGCATTCGATTGCTGGTTGCCGACTTGAAGACTGAGAAGGGCCAAAGGGCATTGCAACGCGAGTTGGCCAAGGCCGATATTCTGCTGACCTCGTTTCGCCCATCGGCTCTGAAAAAACTTGGGCTGGAGTGGAAGGTCCTGCACAAACAATACCCCACGCTGTCTCAGGTCGCCATCGTTGGCGCGCCAGGCGCTCGCGCCGAGGAACCCGGGCACGATCTGACCTATCTGGCGGAGAACGGCCTTGTTAACGGCCTGGAGTTGCCCCCTACCCTGTATGCTGATATGGGGGGGTCCCTGATGGCATCGGAAGCCGTGCTTCAAGCGGTGCTGATGCAAAAGCGTGGCAAGAGTTGGTACTTCGAAGTGGCGCTTTCGGCAGCCGCAGCTTACCTTGCCCTGCCTCGTAACTGGGGGCTGACTCAAGCCGGTGCAGCAGTCGGTGGCGGCCACGCCGGCTACCGTGTCTATGCGTGCAAGAACGGGCGAGTCGCGGTCGCTGCGCTGGAGCCCCACTTTGCCAGAGCACTGTGCGCGACGGCGCAGGTTCCCTATATAAACGTCCTGACCATGCTGTCGACACAAACCCATCAAGCCATCGCCACTTACCTGGAGGGCATGACGCGCGAGGCACTTGACGCCCTGGCCAGGGACAAGGACATACCGCTCTTTACGCTGCAAACGTGACCGATTTGTCGCTGCATGAGCAAAGAATGAGCAGCGCCATCATCGCAATGGGGTCAGCAGCACGACAGCGCGCGCCTCGATCGCCTGACCCGACCCGACGGGGCCCATCTTCTCTGCCGTCTTGGCTTTGACGTTGACCTGATTCACCGAGATGGCCAGGGCCGACGCAATCTGTGCACACATCGCGGCACGGTAGGGCATCAGCTTGGGTGCTTGGGCTATCACCGTACTGTCAACATTGCCAATCTGAAAGCCGTTCGCTCTCACCAGGCGCGCCGCTTCGGCCAGCAAGACCATGGAGTCAGCGCCCCTGAAACGCTCGTCGCTGTCCGGAAAATGCTGGCCGATATCACCCAGCGCCGCCGCACCCAGCAGTGCATCGGTGATGGCATGCGACAGCACATCGGCATCGGAGTGGCCTAACAGGCCCAGATGAAAATCGATCATCACTCCACCGAGGATGAGTTTGCGACCCGCCACCAGTGCGTGCACATCCCAGCCTTCGCCGATTCTGAAACTCATGTCATGGTCCCTTCCTGACGATCGTTACCGGGTTGTCTGAATCATGGATTCCCACTGAACGTGCCTGCAACAACACATGGGCCAGGGCAACATCCTCCGGGTAAGTCACCTTGAAGTTCTGTGCGCTGCCGCGCACCAACAAGGGTCGCAGACCGATGCTCTCGACGGCGCTCGACTCATCCGTCACCTCCGCGCCTGCCTGGCTCAGTGCATGCATCAGCATGTCAATGCGAAACATCTGAGGTGTCTGCGCCAGCCATTTATCGTGGCGTTGGAGGGTTTCCGTCACCCGGTCGTCCACGGCGCATTTGAGCGTGTCTGCCAAAGGATGAGCCAGCAAACCGCCAACAAGGTCTATCTCGCAGGCATCGATCAGGACATTGATTTGCGCTGGCGTGACCAGGCAACGCGCAGCATCGTGCACCAACACCCAATCATTCCCTGCAGCGCCCTTCTGAAGAAGAAATTTCAGACCATTGGCGACAGTCTCAGCCCGGGTCGCACCGCCGCAGTCAGCGACCCAATAGTCCGACTGTCGGTTTGAAAGAAACGAGTCGCCCGGGGCAAGCACCACAAGAATTCCGGTGACGCGACTTACTGTCGCAAAGGCTGCCAGTGTGTGCAACACCATGGGCTTGCCGGCCAGCACCTGGTACTGTTTGGGGCGATCCAGGCCCGCACGTGAACCACTGCCAGCACATGGAATCAGGGCCCAGCATCGTGCTCTTGATGAGTCATCGGCTGGTAAATTCTCGGAGGTATCGGACATGGGCGTGCCCCATTCTAAAATAAGCCGTTCATGGATTTACCCAAGCTTCTCCCCGGCAAGCGTTTCACCTTACCCAAACCCGCCGGATCCGCCGACGCGCTTTTGCTGGCCCAATTGGGATTGCGTGAGCGCGACAGTGGTAAATTGACCGCCATCGTGACCGCAGACTCCGCCGATGCGCAGCGTCTGATCGATGAAATCGGATTCTTTGCGCCCGACTTGCGATGTGTTCTGTTCCCGGATTGGGAGACACTCCCGTACGACAGCTTTTCTCCGCACCAGGATCTGATCAGCGAGCGATTGGCCACACTTTGGCGGATCAACCAGCACGACGACAAGACCGGCGCAGACATGGTCATCGTACCGGCTACCACGGTGCTCTACCGACTGGCGCCACCGGCCTTTTTGGCCGCATATACATTTCACTTCAAGGTCAAACAAAAGCTCGATGAGGCCAGCTTCAAGGCTCAACTGACCCTGGCTGGCTACAGCCACGTAAGTCAGGTGGTCAGCCCTGGCGAATACGCAGTGCGCGGGGGTTTGATCGACCTTTTCCCGATGGGATCGCCGGTTCCCTACAGGGTTGACCTGTTCGACGATGAAATCGACAGCATTCGCACTTTTGATCCGGATAGTCAACGCAGTCTGTACCCCGTGCCCGAGGTCCGCTTGCTGCCGGGGCGTGAATTCCCGATGGATGATGCGGCCCGCGCGCGCTTTCGCAGTCGTTGGCGTGAACTGCTGGACGGGGACCCTACAAAGAGCAGGATCTACAAGGATATCGGCAACGGTGTCGCCACTGCCGGTATCGAGTACTACCTGCCGCTCTTTTTTGAGGAAACCGCGACCGTTTTTGACTACCTGGGTACTGCCGCGACGGTGCTGCTGCATGGCGAACTGGAGCAGGTTTTTGAACATTTCTGGCAGGACGCGCGTGAGCGTTACCGTCTGGTGCAGGGTGACCCGGAACGACCGGCCCTGCCACCCGAGGCGCTATTCCTCAGTGCAGAACAGTTCTACACCCGAGTCAATCAACACTCTCAGTTAGCCTTCCGATCGGTCGGCGAAGACTTCGGCGAGAACCCGCTGTTTGGACCCTTGACCAATCTGACTGCGATGCGCGGCGCTGACGAGCCACTTGCACGCCTGAAGGCGCACCTTGGCCAGACCGCTCATCGAATACTGGTACTGGCCGAAAGCGAGGGTCGAAAAACCAGCTTGCTGGACTTTCTGCATGCCAGTGGCCTCACACCTCCATCCTTTGCAAGCCTGGCGGAGTTCGAACTTGCCAAAGAGCCTTTGGGCATCGCCACTTCGTCGCTGCATACCGGCTTTTCCTGGCTGGAAGCAGGTATTGACTTTGTCACAGAAACCGAATTGTTCGCTGCCGGTCCGACAGCCCGAAGGCGTAAAAAGCAGGAACAGGTCAGTGATGTCGAGGCGCTAATCAAGGACTTGAGCGAACTCAATATCGGGGACCCGGTGGTCCATTCAGCACACGGCATTGGCCGCTATCGGGGCCTGATCAACCTTGACCTGGGAAAGTCACGAGCAGATGGCGAATCCGAAGTGCAGGAATTCCTGCACCTGGAGTATGCCGACCAGGCCGTGCTCTATGTGCCGGTCAGTCAGTTGCAACTGATCAGCCGCTACACCGGCGTTAGTGCCGACGAGGCACCGCTGCACAAGCTGGGCTCGGGTCAGTGGGAAAAGGCCAGGCGCAAAGCTGCCGAACAGGTACGTGACAGCGCCGCCGAACTGCTCAACATCTATGCCCGCCGCGCCGCCAGGGAGGGCCATGCCTTTCGCTATTCACCAGCCGACTATGAAGCCTTTGCCAACGACTTTGGGTTTGAGGAAACGTCCGACCAAAGCGCTGCCATCCACGCCGTGATTCAGGACATGATCAGCCCGCGCCCGATGGATCGCCTGATCTGCGGTGACGTTGGTTTTGGCAAGACCGAAGTTGCTTTGCGCGCTGCCTTTATCGGCATCACCGGTGGCAAGCAGGTGGCACTGCTGGCGCCCACGACCTTGCTGGCAGAGCAACATTACCAGACACTGGTTGACCGTTTTGCCAAGTGGCCAGTCAAGGTCGTTGAAATGAGCCGCTTTCGCTCCGCCAGGGAAATCACGGCCGCTTTGAAAGGATTGGCCGACGGAACGGTAGATATCGTTGTGGGCACCCACAAATTGCTCAGTCAAAGCACGAAGTTTCGCAATCTGGGCTTGCTCATCATCGACGAGGAACACCGGTTCGGCGTGCGCCACAAGGAGACCATGAAGGCCTTGCGAGCGGATGTCGATGTTTTGACGCTGACCGCCACGCCCATCCCGCGCACACTAGGGATGGCACTCGAAGGCTTGCGTGATTTGAGTGTGATTGCAACCGCGCCACAGCGTCGTCTCGCGATCAAGACATTTGTCCGAACCGAGGGCCATGGCGTGATCCGCGAAGCGGTGTTGCGCGAGCTCAAACGCGGCGGGCAGGTGTACTTTCTGCACAATGAAGTAGAGACAATTGAAAATCGCCGGGCCAAGCTCGAAGAACTGTTGCCGGAGGCACGCCTCGCCGTAGCGCACGGCCAAATGCCCGAGCGCCAGCTCGAATCGGTGATGCGGGACTTTGTTGCGCAGCGCTTCAATCTTCTGTTGTGCTCCACCATCATCGAGACCGGCATCGATGTGCCTACAGCCAATACCATTGTCATCAGCCGCGCCGACAAATTTGGCCTGGCCCAGTTGCACCAGCTGCGCGGACGGGTTGGTCGCAGCCATCATCAAGCCTACGCTTACCTGATGGTGCCTGATCTGCAGGGCCTGACCAAACAAGCCAGCCAGCGCCTTGACGCGATTCAGCAGATGGAAGAGTTGGGCAGCGGTTTTTACCTTGCGATGCACGATCTGGAAATTCGTGGCGCTGGCGAGGTTCTCGGTGAAAACCAGAGCGGCAACATGCTCGAAATCGGCTTTCAGCTTTACAACGAAATGCTGTCCGAGGCAGTGCGCTGCCTGAAAGCCGGTATCGAACCTGATCTGCTTGGCCCACTAAGCGCCACCACCGATATCAACCTGCATTCACCAGCCTTGCTTCCGAACGACTATTGCGGTGACGTCCATTTGCGCCTGTCCTTCTACAAGAAGCTGGCCACTGCAAAGAACACCGATCAGGTAGACGCGCTGCTTGAAGAGATCGTGGACCGTTTCGGAAAACTGCCAGCGCAGGCGCAAACCCTGATCGAGGTTCATCGCCTGCGCGTGACGAGCCACCCCTTTGGCGTCATCAAAGTGGACGCCTCACCCACGGTCACCACGATTACCTTCAAGAAGGATCCGCCCGTTGATCCGATGCGCATCATCGCGCTGATTCAAAAGAACCGAAACATCAAACTGGCCGGCAACGAAAAGCTTCGCATTGAGCGGGCGATCCCCGAAATGCGCGACCGGGCGAAAATGGTTCGGGATCTGCTGCGTAATTTGGTATAAGGACTCATGAACGTCCCCTCAAGACCCCGCGCAGCGCTGCAAGACAGCACTGGTCTGTTCATTCAAGGCATCAAGCCTAAGCTGAAGCTCAGTGACTACCGGCTGATTGCCTTCGATATGGATTCCACGCTGGTCGACATCGAATGCATCGACGAGATTGCCGATGTTGTGGGCAAGGGTCCGCAGGTTCAGGTCATTACCGAGGCGGCGATGCGTGGCGAAATCAGCAACTTTGAAGACAGCCTGCGCCGTCGGCTCGCCATTCTGGCTGGTACCCACGTTTCGGCGCTGCAACGGGTTTATGAACACAGACTTCGACTCAATCCGGGCGCCTTGCAACTGCTCGCCTATGCACGCTGGGACGGGCTCAAGATCCTGCTGATTTCGGGCGGTTTCACCTACTTTACCGATCGGCTAAAACCTCGCTTGGGGCTGGACTTTGCCCACTCCAACGAACTCGAAATCCAGGATGACAGACTGACTGGCCGATTGCTCGGCGCGGTGATCGACCAGCACGCCAAGCGTGATACGGTGGCCCAGATCTGCCTTCAGATCGGTTGCTCTCACGAGCAGGTGATCGCGGTCGGCGATGGCGTCAACGACCTGGAAATGATGAAACTGGCAGGACTCAGCGTAGCGTACCGGGCCAAGCCCAAGGTACGCGAATACGCAAATATCAGCATCGATACCGGCGGCCTGGACCGTCTGTTGACGGTCACCCGGCCGTCGGTCGCTTACCGCTGACTCAAGCCGTTTCAGGCACGTTGGGCAGACCTGCCAAGGACTTGGCCAGTTCGGCTTCGTCGTAGAGTGCGTCTGACATTTCGCCGGCAAAGTACTTTTGGTAGGCCATCATGTCGAAATGGCCGTGGCCCGACAGATTGAAGAGGATCGTTTCGGATTTGCCTTCGCGCTTGCATCGCATGGCCTCGGCAATGGCACCCTTGATGGCGTGGCTGGACTCGGGTGCGGGCACGATGCCCTCATTGCGCGCAAACAGCACAGCCGCCTCAAAGCACTCGACCTGGTTGTAGGCCACGGCTTCAATCAAGCCCAGTTCCTTGCAATGCGAGACCAACGGTGACATGCCGTGGTAGCGCAGGCCTCCGGCATGAAAGCCCGGTGGCGTGAACTGACTGCCCAGAGTGTGCATCTTGGTCAGGGGCGTCATGCGACCGGTGTCGCCAAAATCGTAGGCGTATTTGCCGCGCGTCAATGACGGGCAGGCAGCAGGCTCCACCGCGACGAAGCGCGACGTCTTGCCACCGCGCAAGCCGTGACCCATAAACGGAAAAGCGATACCGGCAAAGTTGGAGCCGCCACCGCAGCAACCGACCACCACATCAGGCCAGTCATCGGCCATCTGCATCTGCTCCATCGCCTCTTGCCCGATGATGGTCTGGTGCAGCAACACATGATTTAATACCGAGCCCAGCGCGTACTTGGTGTCTTCGCGCTGTACCGCCAACTCGACCGCCTCCGAAATCGCGATACCCAGACTGCCAGGATGATTCGGATTCTCGGCCAGCACCGTGCGTCCATAGACCGTCTCATTGGAAGGCGATGCCACGCAACGTGCGCCATAGGTTTCCATCAGGGCGCGCCGATAGGGCTTCTGGTCATACGACACCCGAACCTGGAACACCTCAACCTGCAGACCGAACAAGGAACCGGCAAAGGCCATTGAGGACCCCCACTGCCCGGCACCGGTCTCGGTGGTTATCCGTTTGACACCCGCTTCCTTGTTATAGAACGCCTGCGGCACGGCAGTGTTCGGCTTGTGGCTGCCCGCCGGGCTGACACCTTCATATTTGTAGTAAATCTTGGCCGGGGTGCCCAGTGCTTTTTCGAGTCGGTGCGCGCGGAACATGGGCGCCGGACGCCAGAGGCGAAAAACATCACGCACCGGTTCAGGAATCTCTATCTCGCGCTCCATGCTCACTTCCTGCATGATCAAGGTCATGGGGAATAGCGGAGCCAGATCGTCAGGACCGACTGGCTGCAAGGTACCCGGATGCAACACTGCGGGCGCCGGCTTGGGCAAGTCCGCCTGAATGTTGTACCAGAAGCGTGGCATCTGGCTCTCTTCCAAAAGGTACTTCGTTTGATGACTCATGGTTGCTCCTCAGAAATTTATTGATAACGCGGATGGAGGGGGATTCCCGTATACAGTATGCACGCCTTTAGCACGAATTAAAAGACCTTGTTTGCTGAGGTTTACCCTGCCCCTGATGAGAACATGGGCAATTCTGACTGAGCGTCACTCATCAAACAAGAAGGTCGACTCCTGGTAATAGCGCGCTGCTTTCGCGGCGACTTTTTCTTTCATCCAGTCGCTTAGCCAGCGGTTCTTTTCGTCCAGGCTTGCGCCGTTGCCCAGCATCGCCAGCGGCAGGTTGATGCGCAGCGCGCGTCGTGGAATCAAGTGGCGCGAAATTCCGGCCGGCAGGAAAGCCCCGACCCGGGCCAGGTCAACAATCTCGGCTGGCGCGTAGTGGGGGAACACCACCAGCACCGTAATGTCGTCGTACAGCGGCAGCAAGGACGGCAGGTGATCGGTATTGGCGCGAAAGATTCGACCGCGCGCCTTGTAGAGGTCAACGATGTCGTTCAGGCGCTGCGTTCGCTGGTGCAAATTGCCCTCGGCAAACAGACTACAGACCTCACCATTGGGGTATTCGA